>Ga0302278_10004680_pt1 | contig 14012 bp, 9 predicted proteins | sample III_Bog_N3_2_FD_194543 | JGI IMG/M metagenome (GOLD analysis project Ga0302278, IMG submission 194543) | Peat permafrost microbial communities from Stordalen Mire near Abisko, Sweden - III_Bog_N3_2 | ecosystem: Environmental > Terrestrial > Soil > Wetlands > Peat | place: Sweden: Abisko... | reverse complement strand
CATTAGTGCTAACTACTTTGGTTAACTCGGCTGGCGCTGAACGGAGATACGCACAAAGAGCGGCGGGGGTTTAATTACGAATGCCCAGCGGCTACAAGCCGCGATTTATTAGAGGCATTTGCGGCTCGGCTAAAGCCGAGCCCTTTCAAAGCAATTCGTATCTATGGCGGTTATGGCCTGCGGCTGGACTTTTTCAAAGCGATTCGGATCAGTGGCGCTTAAGGCTGTGCTTTCAACGCGACTCAAATTGACACACAAGAGCTCCCCGCCGATACTCCACACTGCGTGGTAAACTCGCAGCATCCATAAATCCAGGAGTCTCGGAATGCCCGGACGGCGTCATCGGTTCGTTCAACGAAGCTTGCAGTTAATGTTGTTTTGCGCCTGCAGTTTTTTTGCTGTCGCCCAGACAGCGCCCTCTGCGCCGACATCCGATGCTCCAAGTTCATCCGAGAGAAACTCAACATCATCAACATCCGCGCCCCTGCTGGCGAATTCCAATATCAAATTGGGCGTCGGCGATTTGATCGAGATCAGCGTATTTGGAGTACCCGATCTATCGAACAAGCTGCGTATCGGCGGTTCCGGAGATATCTATCTTCCCCTGATCGACTACGTTCATGTCGCCGACCTGACGACTGATGAGGCGCAAGAGTTGATCCAGAAGCGCCTGGAGGACGGTGGCTTTGTCCGCAACCCGCACGTTTCGATTTTCGTGGACGAATCCGCGTCGCAAGCCATCACGATGGTGGGGGAGGTTACCCATCCTGGGGCGTACCCCGCAATCGGCGATCGTCGTTTGTTTGACCTGATTTCAGCGGCGGGCGGGCTCACCGAAAAGGCCGGCCGCAGCGTTACCATCGAGCGGCGCGGGAGTTCGGAGAATATTGTGGTTCAACTATCGGATAATCTCGCGGAGGATACGAAGAACGACGTAGAGGTCGAACCGGGCGACACGATTATTGTCTCGCGCGCGGGAATTGTTTACGTCGTAGGGGACGTGAACCATCCCAGCGGATTCTTGATCGAAGACAATTCTCTAAGTGTCCTAAAGGCGCTCGCCCTGGCTGGTGGCGGAACCCGAACCTCGGCACTAAACAAGACACGAATTCTGCGAAAAACTCCCAGCGGAATCCAAGAAATTCCCGTCAATCTCAAGAAGGTGCTGTATGCCAAAGCTCCCGACATGGCTATGGTGAAGGGCGATGTTTTGTTTATCCCAGGAAGCGCCGGAAAAGCCGCAGCCTATCGTACGGCGGATGCGGCCATGTCGTTATCCACGGCTTTGGCGGTTGTCGCCGTTCATCCGTAGAAGTGTCGGCCTCAAACGCTGCGGACCTGATACTTCGCGCTACATTGACTCGAGCACTTTGATGTAATCCTGCGCTGTTTTCTCCCGCGAGAAGTGATCCAGGATGTACTGGCGTCCGCTCAAGCCCATTTCGCGTCTGCGCTGCGGTTCATGGGCGAGTGCGAGGATCGCCGTCACCAGGGCTTTCGTATCTTCGGGTTCGACAAAAATTCCGGCTGCAGCTTGTTGGACAATCTGACGGGCCTGCCCATCCACGGCAACAATCACCGGACGCTCGCACGCCATATATTCGAGAAGCTTGGTCGGAATTACAGATTTGAAGAGCTCCGTTCTTTTTAGCATCACTACACAAACATCGGCTGCCGAGATATAAGCGGGGATGCGTTCGCGAGACTGCTGGGCGAGAAATTGAACGTTGGCGAGTCCACGCGTGGCGGCCAGTTGGACGATTTTTTCTTTTTCGGCTCCCTCGCCAATCAGCAGGAACCTGGCCGACGGCAATTCGGTTGGCAAGTCCTCGGCCGCGGCAATCAAGGTCTCGAGGCCATGGGCGTTGCCCATTGTCCCGATATAGCAAACGACAAAGTGATTTTCGAGATGCAACTGCTGTCGCACTGCGACCGCTGCCGGATCGGAGTAAAAGAGATGTGTCTCTACTCCATTCTCGACGATGGAAATCTTTTCTGCGGGCACTCTCCAAATTCGGATCAGATGATCTTTGAAAGCGGAGGTAACGACGACGATTCGGTCGGCGCGGCGATACAGAAATCCTGCGATCGCACCGAGCGTGCGATGGAGGATTGTATGCTCATCGCCCGCACCCACAGCGGCGAGCGATTCTGGCCACAGATCGCGCACTTCAAAGACGAATGGGACGCGCCTGCAAAACGCCAGCCACCATCCAGCGAGCGCACAAAGAAGCTGCGGAGAGGTGGCGATGACCACATTCGGCTTTGGGATAAAAAGTCCGGTCCATGCTGCGGAGAGACAGAAGGAAGCGTAATTGCGGATCCGTTCGTGCGCCTTTCGGTTGGGGAGGGGCCATAACCATGTGCGGACGACGCGCACGCCGTCGATGTTTTCTTGGAAAAGAAGACGGCGCAGTCTCGGTCGCCACTCCTCGGGGACGATCCCGGTGGGATGATTCGGAAAACCGGTGAGTATGGTTACGTCGTGTCCCATCTTCGCCCAATGCCGAGACAGTTCGACGGCGCGGGCGGCGGGCGCTCCCATTTCCGGCGGAAAATATTGCGAGACGTAAAGAATTTTCACGATATGAATTTAGGAATGCTAGTAATGCAACAGTTTAAAAACCGTCTTTTCGACGAGCGCACGAGAGCGATACATGCGGTTCCGCGCGTAGCTTTCCCATCGCGTTGCAATCGCATCAAAACGAGCCTCTCCCGTTAAGTTAGCCATGACGCGCAACTGTACGATGTGCAATTGATGATAGAACGGGCTGGCCAACATGTTCATCCTTGCACCAGATTGTTTCTTGCCGGACAACTCGTAGAGGGACCAATATCCAGTATCGAAGTGGTCGAGATTGTGAAGCAGGGTAGCGACTCCGCGATCGAAAACGAGCTTGGCTGAGGCATCCGCGGATGCCAGCCACATATCGAACACTCCCCAAAGCGCCCAGATGAAACCATTTAAGATGTGGGTTGGCGGATCGACGAGATACTCTTCAATCCATAAATCGTTCTTGTCTTCTACGAACAAGACTCCACCGTCTGCGATCAGGCGGGTCAGTGCAACGAATGCGTTTTCGGCGGCCTTTTGATACTTGCGGTCTGCCGACTGACGGGAATGAGCGAGTAAGTGAGCACGCAGAAGAAGAGAAACGCCTTGCCCCTGGGCTAAACCCGAATACCACGGAGACTTGAGGGTGTCGCGATACTCCCAATCGAAGTGGTGGTTCCAGACCTGGAGGCCGTGCGCATTCTGTTCGAGATTCGCGATCAGCCAGTCGGCGGCCTGGAGTGTTTTCAGCGCGCGCGCGTTGTCGTTCGTCTCGCAGAAGCGGTTGTAGTTCGCAAGGCCCCACTGCGCAATCGCGATCGGATTGTATTGCAAACCAATTGCTCCTCGATAGTCGAGCATGGGGATCCCGTTGGCGTCGTAATGCCCGGGATAATCAGCCTTCTCGCGAAAGGTCATGTAGTATTCGCCGAGTTGGTGGCTACCGGCGCGGGGATTGAGTTCAGGCGTCTCATGCCAGAAGGTCAACTGACTGCGACCAGAACCGAGATAGGCGCTAAAAATTCGGAGGTAATAGTGGTAACGCTTGGCGACGCTCATGCCACGACGACTTCCCAGAGCGTCGTAACCAGGTCGTCGTTTTGTACCGCGATGGTAGTCGCGGCGAGGTAGCAGGTACGGTTTTCGCCATCTGGGAGGAAGGCGTTGCCATACTGAAAAAAACGCATGGAAAGACGATCTTTCGTCCAACGGGCCAGCACGGGCCATTCGATTCCATCTATTGAACCGACTAGATGGACCTCTCGGGTGGGGTTCGCGGTGCTGGGTTCGACCATGGTCGAAAAGAACATTGCTTCGCGATGCGACTCGCTAGCTATCTCGCGGGTCGGGCTGGAGACTTGGCAACCACAAATTGACGAACTTGATAAATCGCCGACGCGCTCGAGTTGGCCTGCGCGATCCAATCGATACACGTGATTCTTTTCTGAGGGAGTGTCGGTCGAAAGATAGAGCCAATCTCTGGCGGGAAGCAGAGCGACGGCCCGGGCCTGCTGGCTTCCTGAGAGAACCGTTTCGACTGAGCTGAGATCGCAGGAGGCTCGTAGCACTTTGCATTCGGCGCCATTGTCTCCGGTCAGGATCCATAGGCAGTCAGCCCAGCGATCGTAAACGATATTGTGTATGTGCCGGATGCTTTCGGGGGGAAAAGTGTAACCAATCTGCCAGGTGCTTCCGGAATCCGTTGAAGCGTAGATGTGGACGGCAGCGCGTTCGCGATTGTCGAAATATTCGCCCCAATAGATGTTTCCCGCCGGCACGGACGTGATATGGAGGGGCCGGGTGCCGCGGCGAATCGTATGGGTGACATGGAATTGATCTGTATCAGGCGGACATACTACGATCGCACCCGCAACCGCGCCCACAAGAGATGGCTTATGCGTGGCGCCATTTGAAATTGTTAGAGCGTGAAAACCGTCCCGAACCAGGCGGTAGCAGAGGGTGGAGCGCGAGGTTAACTTTCTCCACCCACGAGGATTGAAACGGGCGAGCGGGGACCACTCTGAATTGGGATCGACTTGTCGCGAGGCGTCGAGGCGAACGACCTGATATCCGGAGCTGCCGTAGAGAAAATTGTCATCCCACGCCAGCACTCGAATGCCCGGCCAAGCGGCCACTTTTCGCAATCTGAGAGACGAAGAGGGCGAGCGCGGTACAACCGGATTTTCATCCATGTGCGGTTGTGGTTTGTTCGGTTGATGGCCGGTTCGTGGCTTCGGCTTTGGTGGCGTAAAAAGAGCCGATCGCGAGGACATCCATTTTCGTGCGCAGATAGCAATCGATGGCTTCTTGCGGAGTGCAGACGATGGGCTCGTTCTCGTTAAAGCTGGTATTCAGGATCACGGGAATCCCAGTTTTTTCTGCGAATGAGCAAATCAAATCGTAATACAGGGGATTTTCGTCGCGGGCCACTGTCTGCAGGCGGCCGGTGTTGTCAACGTGGTTCACAGCGCAAAGATTCTCGCGCTTCTCGGGCCGGATCTTATAAACATGCAGCATGTAGGGCGAAGGATGGTCGTGCTCGAAGTATTCGTGCTGCGCTTCGGCTAGTATCGCGGGAGCAAAGGGACGGAACCACTCGCGATGCTTGATCCGCGCATTCAAAACTTCTTTCATGTTAGGTAGTCCGGGATGGGTGACGATCGAACGGTTGCCGAGGGCTCGCGGACCCCATTCCATTCTGCCCTGAAACCAACCTATGACATTCCCTTGAACCATTTCGTCGGTGACTTTATCGAGTAAAGGTCTACGGGCAAGTCGCTGGTACTTTATTCCAGCGCTTTTAAGGGCGGCCTCGATCTGGGATTCGGAAAATTCGGGACCAAGATAAGCGTGATCCAGTTGCTGGCGGCGCGGTTGTTTTAGGACCGAGTGATAGGTGTGAAGGGCGGCACCGATGGCCAGACCTTCATCGCCGGCGGCGGGCTGGATCCATGTTTGCTGGAAAGGCGTGCGCGAAAACAATTTTCCGTTGGCCACGCTGTTGAGGGCGCAACCCCCGGCCAAGGCCAGTTTTGAGTCGGGAACGCGTGTGTGCAGACCGTTCGCCAGATGAAAAAAGACCTCTTCGAAACAATGTTGCATGGCGTAGGCAAGATCCATGTCACGCTGCGTAATTTTGGCGTGCGGCTCACGGGGAGGGCCAAACAACTTTTCCATTTTGTCGGAAAAATGGCGCGCCAACTGCACCGTCCCGTCGGGGAGAACCTGCATCCCCTGCGAGCTGCCGAGAGGCTTGAAGTGGCTCAGGTTAAGCTGGAAGCTTCCGTCTTTCAACTTGACGATTTTTCGAATCTCTTCGACGTAGGTGTCCCTGCCATAAGGAGCGAGCCCCATCACCTTGCCTTCATCGCCGTATTTCTTGTAGCCGATGAAGTCGCAAATCATGGTGTAGAAGCTGCCCAAAGAATGGGGCAGGAAGACACGATCTAGAACGTGGATCTCGGAACCTTCGCAGCGGGCCATCATCGTCGAAACGAAATCCCCCGAACCGTCATAGCTGAACCCGGCGGCTTGGTCCCACGGGGAACAGTAGTAGGAACTGGCAATGTGAGCGAGATGGTGTTCGAGGTGATGCTCTTGAAACCTCAGTGTCGCGGGATCTACAGCGAGCGCATCGGCCAAGAGTGAACGGACATCACGCATGGACTCCTTACGCCGGCGCATTTTAATAAAGTTTAGAACTTTGGCCGGGTTCGCCAAGGCATACTGGACTTTTTTCGCGAGATTGGCGTCGCTGTCCTGGCCAACGGCAACATGGTCGATGTCGGTGAGCTTTGCTCCTGCTGCGTCAAGGCAGGCCTTAACCGCCAGCGCCGGGAACCCACCGTAATGCTTGCGTCGATTGAGGCGTTCTTCGGCGATTGCGAAGAGGATTTTTCCGTCTTGAACGATCGCAGCCGAGGAGTCGGCGTGAAACATGTTCAGGCCCAAAATCAACATTTACAGGAGAATCCCTTTCATCAGAGTTACAGCGATTTGTGGAGCGTCTGAGCGCGGAAACTGCAATCTGACGATCCGCCAACCGCTATGTTTATTTGCTCTCATTTTGGCTTTCTAAACTGCAATAATCGGCAAGATCGACTTTGAGCGGCACTCCAGTCTGACATGAATTTTGAATGCGCAACGTTGCGAGAGTGGAGCCCACGATTTGGTTCAAAGGAATTGGGGCTGAGGTCTTCCCGAGAAGTGCACTTACAAAAGCCTGCAGCTCGGCTTTGTGACCCTTGTCTTGCTTCCAGCGCGAGCGCGTAACTTGCCTTCGTCCATTGCGCAGGAGTTCGAGTCTGCGAAAGTCTTCGAGGATTGCGACGGAACCTCCTCCGAAAACTTCGACGCGTTCTTTGGAAGCAGCTTTGTCGCCGTTGGCGAGATAGGTTATCGTCCCCAGCGTACCGTTGGAGAACTTGACCGTCGCGACAAGATTGTCCGTGCTGTACTGGCCGGGATTGCCGAGCACTTGCGCCTGCACTTCTACGGGCGCGGATCCGCCGAGGAAGCAGACGAAGTCGACAAAGTGGCAAACCTCGCCAAGGATGCGACCGCCGCCTTGCTCGGGATCGTTAACCCAGTGGTCGGCCGCGATATAGCCAGCATTGATGCGATAGTGGATGGCTAGGGGCTCGTGGATCTCCGATAGAAATTTTTTCAAGTGTACGGCCATAGGGGCGAAGCGACGGTTGAAACCTACCATGAGGAGAGGATTGGATCGCCTAGTGGTTCCATTGTGCGGGGCGACGGTATTGGGCGCAGCGCCATTTTTTGGAGCGACTGCTTTTTTATCGTCTGCGTGAAGCTTCGCTGCTGCGACGATCTCGAAAAGGTCTTTCTCGGTCAGACAGAGCGGTTTCTCGCAGAAGACGGACTTCCCTGCTCGGAGCGCGGCGAGAGCCTGGCCGGCGTGGAGATGGTGACGAGTGGCGATTAGTACGGCATCGATGTTTTCATCGCGCAGCAACTCTTCTTCTGAGTTCGAGCAGTAGGCGAATCCAAATTTTTCGGCGACGCTGCGACTGCGCGGTCCGGTTGCGTTGCAGACACCGACGAATTTTACGGACGAAATTTCATTGAGCGCGGGCAAGAGCGTGGTCCGCGCGAAATTTCCTGCTCCTAAAACACCGAGGCCGATAGAACCTGCAAGGTTGGGGCGCGAGTCAACAGAAATCTTCTCCGACCAATGTTGAACGCCACTGGAATCGACATTCGCGTGTGGGTAGGTGATCAGAACGCCCAGGAAAAACTCACGCTTGGTTCCTGTGATCAGGTCGTAGGCGCGGGCGGACTCGTCCAGCGAAAAATGGTGCGTGGTAAGGGCTGCGAGGTCAAGGTTGCCGTCGGCGATGAATTGCAGAAAAGCCTGCAGGTTGCGGGTTTCGGTCCAACGGACGTGGCCGATGGGATAGTCGCGACCTTTCTGTTCGTAAGCTGCATCGTAACGTCCGGGGCCGTAGGAGCGTGAAATCCTGAAATCCAATTCCTTCTCGTAATAGAGCTTGCGCTGAATTTCCATGCCGACGGTTCCGACGGCGACGATGATGGCGCGATCGCGAGCGAGCTCCGCGGCAAGATTCACGGGTTCGCTACTTGCGGTCTCGGCGGTGATAAGGACAGAATCGACGCCAGCGCCTCCTGTCTTTTGAAAACATAGATCGCGGAAATCGCGAGGGTTGGAGCTGACCGACTCGGCTCCGCTGACGATCGCCAGGTCGGCGCGCTGGGGCAGAAGATCCATGCCAAAGACGCGGCATCCGGCAGTTCGGAGAAGCTGGACAGTAATTTGGCCGAGGAGTCCGAGGCCGATGACGGCAACCGTATCGCCGAGCGAAACTTCGGCGGTGCGAATGCCGTGCAGGCAGATGGCCCCCACGGTTCCGAAAGCGGCTTCTTCATAGGTGACGGGTCCGTAGGTCTCGCCAGTCGCCTCACCGGATTCGGGAATCTTGGCAAGCAAGAGGCGCGGGACACACGCAATCTCGGCGTGGACGGCATAGCCCGCGCCAGCGCAAGCCACGCGATCTCCGACGTTGATGTCGGTGACGCCATCGCCGATAGCGATGACGAGGCCAGCGCTGCTGTAGCCGAGAGATTGCGGCTGATCAAGGCGGGAGCGAACAGTCTGGAGCGTCGAGGCGAGTCCGTCGCGCTTTAATTTTGTCAGAACGTCGCGCACCAGATCGGGCCGGGCTTTGGCTTTCGCCAGAAGTCCCTTGCTGGCGAATTCGGACGAGGCGCGCTCGGTTCCAGCGGAAACGAGCGAGGCCGCAACCTTCACCAAAACGCAGCCCGGCAAGAGTTGGGGAGCTGGAACCTGGGTGATAGTAAGGTCTCCGGTACGCGCGTCTTGTAGAAGTTGCTTCATGCGGGGGTGGGTTGCGCGATTCCCTGCGATGCATCGATCTGGCGCTGAGCGAAAACGCGATCACCTCCGTCGAGGAAGAGCTGCATCCAGATTTCGAGAGTCAGGAGTTGCCAGATCTGCATGGACCAATCCTGGCTGCCACAACGATGTTCGTCGATGTACTGGCGAACGACTTCGGGACGAAATAGTCGGCGGCGGCGAATTTGCGATTCGGAGAGAAGATCGTCGACTAACGAGCGCAAATCGTGCGCCAGCCAGTAATCGATGGGCGCGGCGAATCCGGCTTTCGGCTGACGCATGACCTCGTGTGGCAGCATACTACGCATGGCTTCCCGGAAAATATGTTTGGTCACGGGACGCCATTTACCTTTGAGCTTCAGGGCCGGGCTGACATTCCAAGCAACAAATTCGGCCAGCCCGCGATCAAGAAATGGAACGCGGACTTCGACGGAAGAGGCCATGCTCATTTTGTCGTTGTAAGTGAGATTCAGCGTGGTCATGAAGATTTTGGTATCGAGGTAGAGCATCTGGTTCAGGAAATCGGCGTGCTGCACCCTATGGAAGGCTGCGCGATGTTGAACGCCGGGATCGCGAGTAAGTTCGCGGCGGGAGTCTTCGGCGTAGAGAGCGTTTTTCTGCACAGCGTCGAGATAGGTTCCGTTTCTGATGAAAGCATCTTGTGGACTCAGAGCGGCGCTGCGGACCATTTTTTTTGCGAGGCGTACTGAACCTTTTAAATTCGTCCCACGCATCGCCGGCAAATCGAGTACGGTACGCTCCGCGGCGGAACGTGCCCAGCGCGGCATCTGGCGATACGTCGCGGACCAAGTGCTGGCCACGTGCTTACGATATCCGGCAAAGAGTTCGTCGCCTCCCACTCCGGAGAGAAGGACGGTAGATTGTTTGCGCGCCTCACGGCAGACGAGATAGGCGGCGATCAGCGCGGGATCCGCGGTGGGCTCATCCATGTGCCATGTCAGCATCGGCAGAAGATCGGCGACGTCGGGTTCGACTACGATCTCGTGATGCTCACATCCCAACTGACGGGCAAGACGCTTTGCGACGTTGGGATCGTCGATGGTAGATTCGCCGACGCGGTACTTGGCAGGAAAAGTAATCGTGTAGGTGCGAACCGGTTGCTTGCGCGCCATCGCGGCCACGATGCTCGAGGAATCGAGGCCTGCGCTAAGAAAAGCTCCGATGGGAACATCGGAGACCATTTGCTGTTCGACGGAGGCGCAGAAGCGGGCGCGAATTTCTTCAGCCAGGTCGGCTTCTGACTTGGAGCGTTCGAAATTATGTGCAGCGGGAGGGAAGGTTAAATCCCAATATTCCTGAATTTTGAACTCGCCATGTTGCCAAAGAGCGTAATGGCCGGCAGGCAGTTTCAGAATGCCTTCGAACATGGTTAGCGGATCGGGCACCCACAAGAAAGTCAAATATTGATGGAGGGCATCTATGCTCATGCGGGCTTCGATGCCGGGGACTTCGAGGAGTGCCTTGATCTCAGAGGCGAAGGCCAATTTACCTGCGCGGTCGGAGTAATAGAGCGGCTTGATTCCGAAATGGTCACGGGCGAGAAACACTATTGGAGAAGTGCCGCGCAGATCACAGATCGCAATCGCAAACATTCCGTTCAATCGGTTAAGGCAGTCGACTCCGTATTCTTCGTAAAGACGCAGAACGACTTCGGTATCGGTGTGGGAGCGAAAGTGATGTCCTTTGCCTTCGAGTTCACTGCGCAGGTCGGCGAAGTTGTAGATCTCGCCGTTGAAGGTGATCCAGATAGTGGCGTCTTGGTCCCGCGTGTTCGCGTTCGACATGGGCATGTGCCCATCGGAGGAAAGATCGAGGATCGCGAGTCGGCGGCTACCCAGGGCGATATAGGTTCCATCGGCGAAATGGCGCTCCCAGACGCCCGAGTCGTCCGGTCCGCGATGGGATTGCACGCTGGTCATACGGACTAGCGTTTCGGTGTTTCCACAATTGATGAGGCCGCTAATGCCACACATGTCAGCGCCTCCCCATTTGCAACTCGTAGATTTTGGCCTTGATGTGGAAGAACTGAATACCTTGCATCGCACAGTAGATGAGTCCGGGGACGCCGTCCAGAAATCCGAAGTGGAATGCGTATTTGTAGAGAAAGAAGAAGAGAGGCGAGCCGGGGAGGGTCAGAAAATGGCGGCGAAGCCAGCGGCGGCGCTGGGCCTGGGTTCCCCAGAATGCAGGCTCAATTTCGTCGATGGGATTCGTTTGGGTGCCTGTGCTGCCACCACTCGAATTTCGGACGCTTTGCATCCAGACGCGCGCTTCCCAGTTGGAATACTCATTGTGCTTCTGGATGTAGCGCGACAGAGATTCGACGTTATGGTGGATGAGCGGGTTCGCGAGTTTGCGGGTCACGCCTTTTACGACGATGTGCTCGTGGACTTCCATGTCGGCCATACTGGCGTCCTGATCCTGCAGCCGGCATTCGAAGCGTCCGAGGCCTTTGCGAAATAAGCTCAGCTTCCAGAAACTGGCTCCACTGTGACGGAGGCGGCGGCCGAGAAAATACATTTGCAAGGCTATGTAGAATCCGTCTGCGTCCTGATCCTGAATCGCTTGCTTGATATCGTCCGCGAGTTCAGGGGTGAGAACCTCGTCGGCATCGAGAAGGAGGATCCAGTCGTAGGCCAATGGCAACGTGTCCATAGCCCATTGGCGCTTCTTGGGCCAGCCTCCGGCGTAGTGAAACTGGACGACCTGAGCTCCAAAAGAATGGGCGACAGTGGCGGTGTTGTCGGTGCTTTGCGAATCGATGACGTAGATTTCGCCGACAGCCTGGAGAGATTCCAGGCAACGCGGAAGATTATGCGCCTCGTTCCGAACCGGAACGATTACGCTCACGGGCAAGAGGGGCGCGGCTTTGCGCGTGGGGGACAATTCAGTTTCTGATTTCGTCTCGATCACGTTGGACCTTGTAGAGGTTCTACTATCTTAGCCTGCAAGACGACGTTTTCACAGAGAACGCTGTGCTAGTATCGCGTTTGAAACTATGCCTCCGATCGTTTCTTCCGGCGGATTGAAAGACGCAGTGCGCGATTTCTGGAACGCTGACCCTTGCGGGTCGCGATATCTGGGCGATGGCGCGGACTTCGAGGCGCATAGGCGCGCGCGGTACGAACTTGAGCCGTACATCCACGAATTTGCTGGGTTCGCGCAAGCACGGGGGAAACGCGTGCTTGAGATCGGCGTGGGAATGGGCGCAGATTACCTGGAGTGGGAAAAGGCCGGGGCGTTCGTCAGCGGAGTTGACCTTTCGAGTGCTTCTTTGGAGCAGGCCAAGCGGCGATGCGAAACAGCAGGTTACGTGCCGGATCTACGGGTTAGCGATGCGGAGAGGCTCCCATTTGCCGACGGGGAGTTTGACATCGTTTATTCCTACGGGGTAATGCATCACAGTCCGGACACAGCGAAGTGTATTCGCGAGGCGCGGCGAGTTTTGAAACCGGGCGGCGCGCTGCGAATTATGATTTACCGCCATCCGTCACTGGTGGGATTCATGCTGTGGTTGCGATATGGGTTCTTACGGGGCAAATCTTTGCGGCAGGCGGTGCACGATCATCTCGAAAGTCCGGGCACAAAGTCGTACACCGGCGAAGAGGCACGCGCGATGTTGCAGGGGTTTGACGAAATTGAACTGCGGCAGGAGTTCAGTCCGGGAGATTTGTTGTTAAATGAGCCGTCGGCGCGCTTTCGAGGCCGGATGTATCGACTGATCTGGCGGCTGTATCCCCGATCTATAGTGCGACGATTTGGACAGAGGTGGGGATTGTTTTTGCTAATTTCCGCGCGAAAAACTACGATTTAGAAAGCTTGCGTGACTTCTTTTTGGCCTGACCGACACGGATGCAGGTAGCCAAGGAATCCGCCCACCTTAAATTTCTTATAGATTCTGCTCACACCAGCGGTGCAAGACAAAAAGGGACCAGGGGCGCGACCACGAGGTTCGACGGTCAAGGAATTGTGTCCAGATTTCGCGAACGGCTGCGGCGCGGATGGAAGTCTGATCCCAATTCTTGTGAAGCAGAGTTTCCTCCACGACGGGGCGCATGTCTGATCGCAGCCATTGCTCGAAGGGCAGAGTGAATCCTCGCTTGGGACGATGAATAATTTCGGGCGGTAGTTCGACGCCAAGACTCGCTAGCAGCAAGGCTTTCGGTGAGCGACCTTTTATTTTCCCGAATCCACTTTTCTTGGAGCCGGTTTTCTCAGAACCAGTTTTCTCAGAACCAGTTTTCTCAGAACCAGGAATTCGAAAGCAGGCTTCCACCAGAGGGCGGTCCAAAAATGGGACGCGCAGTTCCAGTCCATGGGCCATGCTCATGAAATCGGAATCGCGCAGCAGCGTATTGCGCATGTACCAGTGGGATTCCAGATAGGAGACGCGATTCACGGGATCGAGCGCGGACGTGAGCGCGATGGATTGTTGCAAGACTGTGTCGAGAGCGTGTTCCGAATCTGCGAATCGGTCTTCGAGCAATTTTTTGCGCTGTTCAATTCCAAAGAGTGAGCGGACCAAAAAGTATGGATGTTCGCGGGAGTTGTCGTCGGATACCAAATTAGCGAGTTTGCGGCCGCGATCGCCCTCGCCTCCGAATAGTTCAATGGATGCGGCGATCGCGGTCCTCGCTATTCGCGGGAGGCGTTGCAATCGTCGAGCAAGTTTTTCCATTTCAGGCACGCGGCGAAAGTTTGAGTAGCCGGCGAACATTTCGTCGGCTCCCAGACCGGTGAGGGCAACTTTCAGCCCGGCGGCGCGAGTCTTCCCGGAAACGAGATAGGTATTGATGCCGTCGATAGTCGGTTGATCCATTGCGGCCAGAGCTTCGGGCAGAATCGCGACGGCGTCTTGCTGAGAAATGGAAATCTCATGATGGTCTGTGTCGAAGACGCGCGCAACTTCACGAGAATATTGAGCTTCATCGAAATCAGCTTCCTGAAAAACGAGTGAGAAAGTGTTGGGGCGAACACCATTTTGACTGAGGATTGCGACGAGAGCGCTGGAATCAATTCCTCCGGAAAGAAAAATACCCACCG
>Ga0302278_10004679_pt1 | contig 14013 bp, 19 predicted proteins | sample III_Bog_N3_2_FD_194543 | JGI IMG/M metagenome (GOLD analysis project Ga0302278, IMG submission 194543) | Peat permafrost microbial communities from Stordalen Mire near Abisko, Sweden - III_Bog_N3_2 | ecosystem: Environmental > Terrestrial > Soil > Wetlands > Peat | place: Sweden: Abisko... | reverse complement strand
TCGTCGACTTGGTTGACGTTGTCGAGCAACGGCAAGCGACCGGCAAGGGAGATATTGTCTACTACCTTGCCACCCTCACTTACTTCTACCGAAATCCTGAACTGCAAACGGGCGATTACAGCCGCTTGTTTAGCTACGACGAAGAGGACGACGCCAACGCTTGGGCGGCTTCCTACAAGGGGTCTTCGGTCAAGGTTCACATAGACCCACGCGACCCTTCCCGTTCTCTATTGCGAAAAGAAGATCTGTAGGTAGGCGACGTGAAGGGTTCCAAACCCAAATTCAGTGCTCATTGGCTAAATTCCGGCCGTATCGTCGCCAACCCGGAAGTGCCAAACCGTCAATTACCTTCTGGCGAATACGGTCATAAAGATAACGAGCGGGAAGACTCTGGTGAATTCCGGCTCTTGCCCAAACATTCAGAAGATGAATATCAATTTAACTCCGGCCAGCTTTCAACGCGCCGGTTGGACTTCTTGCTTTGTATCAGGGCACGGCTTCAGCCGGGCCACAACAGCCCCAAAAATAAAGGGTCGGGCTTCAGCCCCTGCACGCCATCTCCTTGCCATAAAAGCCGCGCATCGCCTCTTTCTGCGGCCTGTTTCTCCCCTGAACAGACGCGTGTTTCTGAATGAAAAGACAGCACGGCTGAAGCCGTGCCCTTTTAAGACAACCGTTTTTGGCCGATCTCTATTGCCCTTATTCCCTCGGCCCTACTATTGACCCCACGCCCGATTCTTGTTATTGTTAAAAGGTTCGCAAGAACACGCGTCCCCAACTGTCTCAACGGGGATGTGTGTCAGGGCAGCCCGGTGAGGCAGAAAGTGCCGGCTGGTCCCGAGGGCCGCAGATGTAGTTGGCCTGGACAAGTCTCGAAAGTCGCTCTCTTCTTGCGGAGGGCAGGGACAGATCGCATCGGAGTCCGCGCGTTCTCCACCTGGGAGGGCTATGCGGGCCGGAAACGCGGATACGGAGCTGGCTTTCCCGCAGGTTGTGGGAGGCGACTGGTCACCGTCCCGTTTTTCGTCTGAGAGTGGAACGAAGGCAGACGCGAAGCAGCTGGATGAGGGCTTCCGTGCGCATGTACACCGAAAGGTGCGCAATGCGGCATGGGGTTCGCGCGGGTTGCACGCTACTGCCGGGTGGATGTTCAAAGGTTTTGGGGTAAGGAGTTTCAGTTTGCCTACATTCAATCAGCTGGTTCGCAAGGGGCGCACGGCCCCGCGGTACAAGACGGCGTCGCCGGCCTTGCAGGCCTCGCCGCAGAGGCGCGGTGTTTGCACCCGCGTGTATACCCAGACGCCCAAAAAGCCGAACTCGGCTTTGCGTAAGGTAGCGCGTGTGCGTCTGACTAACGGGATTGAGGTCACCACCTACATTCCCGGCATCGGCCACAACCTGCAGGAGCACTCGATCGTGCTCATCCGCGGCGGCCGTGTCAAGGATCTCCCTGGCGTGCGTTATCACGTGGTGCGCGGAACGCTGGATTCGGTGGGCGTGGCGAATCGCGCGCAGAGCCGTTCCAAGTATGGTTCCAAGCGTGCCAAGGCTGGCGCGGCGCCGGCCAAGGGTAAGAAGTAGCTCCTGGCAGTCCGGAAGGACAAGTTAGCAGCTGAAAGCTTCTTTTTGACGGTTCCGGGACGAAGTTCAGAGTCCGGACTGGGGCAGTGAGCGGGCGCGAGAGCGCCGGAAGGTTTTGAGGGTTATGCCAAGAAAAGGGCACATTGCGAAGCGGGAAGTAGCGCCTGATCCGGTGTACGGATCGACGCTGGTCACGAAGTTTGTCAACTCGATGATGTGGGGCGGCAAGAAGTCGACCGCGCAGGGTATCTTCTATCGGTCGATGAAGAACCTTGAAGAGAAGGGTGGCGGTGAAGAGGCCATCAAGCTGTTCAAGAAGGCTGTTGAGAATGTGAAGCCCCTGCTTGAGGTCAAGACTCGCCGTGTGGGTGGCGCCAACTATCAGGTGCCGATCGAGGTCAATCCCGATCGCCGCACTTCGCTCGCCATTCGCTGGCTGCTCACCTATAGCCGCTCGCGCGGTGAAAAGGGCATGACCGAAAAGCTGACCAATGAACTGCTCGATGCGGCCAACAGCCGCGGCGGCGCGATGAAGAAGAAGGAAGACGTTCATCGTATGGCCGAAGCGAACAGGGCGTTCGCGCACTATCGCTGGTAAGTAGATTGAATTAAGCGGGCCGGGGTCATCATGGACCGGCCCGAAGACAGGTTATAAGGATCGGGCCAGTTGGGCCGGTCGAACCGCGGGGCATTGAGAGCACCGCTAAGGATGGGTTACAGCCGTGGCACGCACCGTACCTCTGAATCGTTGCCGAAACATCGGCATCATGGCGCACATCGACGCCGGAAAGACGACAGCGACAGAGCGCATCCTGTTCTATACCGGCATCACGCATCGCATCGGCGAAGTGCATGAAGGCACGGCGACCATGGATTACATGGAGCAGGAGCAGGAGCGCGGCATCACGATTACTTCGGCCGCCACCACCTGCACTTGGCGCGATGTTCGCATCAACATTATTGATACTCCCGGCCACGTGGATTTCACGGCCGAGGTGGAGCGCTCACTGCGCGTGCTCGATAGCGCCGTGGCGCTGTTTGACTCCGTCTCCGGCGTTCAGCCGCAGACCGAGACCGTCTGGCGTCAGGGCGATAAGTACAAGGTTCCCCGGATCTGCTTTGTTAACAAGATGGACAAGAACGGCGCGGACTTCGAGTTCGTTCTGGATACCATCCGCAAGCGCTTGGGCGCGCGCCCCGTGGCCTTGCAGATTCCTATCGGCGCGGAAGCAAATTTCAAGGGCGTGATCGACCTCGTCGAGATGAAGGCCATCCTCTGGCACGACGAAGAGATGGGCGCCGAGTACGACGTTGAAGAGATTCCGGCCAACCTTCTGAAGAAGGCGGAAGCCTTCCGCGCGCAACTGGTTGAGACCATCGCCGAGACCGACGATGTGTTGCTTGAGAAGTTTCTTGAGGGCGAGACGCCTTCGGTTGCAGAGCTCAAGGCTGGCATTCGCAAGGCCACTATCGACCTGAAGATCTTCCCGGTTCTCTGTGGATCGGCCTTCAAGAACAAGGGCGTGCAAACGCTGCTGGATGCCGTGGTTGACTATCTGCCCAGTCCGCTGGACAAGCCGCCCACGGAGGGTATCGACCCCCACCAGCATGAGACGATCTTGTATCGCAAGGCTGAGGATACAGAGCCGTTGTCGGCGCTGGCCTTCAAGATCATCAACGATCCCTTTGGCAAGCTCTGCTTTGTTCGCGTCTACTCGGGCTCGCTCAAGACCGGCGATACCATCCTGAATCCGCGTACTGGCAAGACCGATCGCGTTGGTCGCCTGGTCAAGATGCACGCCAACAAGCGTGAGGATGTGACCGAGGTTCTGGCTGGCGATATCTGCGCCGTTGTGGGCTTGAAGGATCTGAAGACGGGCGATACTCTCTCTTCGCCGCAGCATCCGATCGCGCTCGGCGCCATCACCTTCCCGGCAACGGTGATTTCGGTGGCCATCGAGCCCAAGACCAAGGCCGATCAGGAGAAGATGGGTATCGCTCTTTCTCGCCTGGCCGACGAAGATCCTACCTTCAAGGTGCATACCGACGAGGATTCGGGTCAGACCATCATCGAGGGAATGGGTGAGTTGCATCTCGAGATTCTGGTCGACCGTATGCGCCGTGAGCACAAGGTCGAAGCCAACGTTGGCGAACCCAAGGTAGCCTTCCGCGAGACCATCCGCAAGACGGCCGAAGCTGAGGGCAGGTACATCCGTCAGACCGGCGGTTCGGGCAACTACGGACATTGCTGGCTGCGCGTTGAACCGAACGAGCCTGGCAAGGGCTACGAGTTTGTGAATGGCATCAAGGGCGGCGTGATTCCGAAGGAATACATCAAGCCTATCGATCAGGGCGTGCAGGGTGCGCTGGAGTTGGGCATTCTGGCTGGCTTCCCGATCGTCGATGTCAAGGTGACACTGTTCGATGGCAGCTACCACGATGTGGACTCGAACGAAATGGCTTTCAAGTTTGCCGGTTCGATTGCCTTCAAGGAAGCAGCCCGCAGGGCCTCTCCGGTGTTGCTTGAGCCGGTGATGGCGGTCGAAGTGACCGTGCCTGAAGAGCATATGGGCACGATCATCGGCGACATCAACTCGCGCCGTGGCCGTATCGAGGGCATGGAGCATCTGGCTGGTTCGCAGGTGATCAAGGCTATCGTGCCGCTCAAGGAAATGTTCGGCTACGTGAACGACATCCGCTCCTCGACGCAGGGCCGCGCATCGTACTCGATGCAGTTTGCCCGCTACGAAGAGGCTCCGCGGATGATCGCTGACGAGATTATCGGCCGTTCGCAGGGTAAGTAAGGTAGCTGGTTTTGGGGCTGGAGCCGGATGGCCGGCGCCCCTGGTAGAAACAGGCAGTACGAGCAACGAAAGGGTTCAAGGAACTTTTTATGGGCAAGGAAAAGTTTGATCGTTCGAAGCCGCACGTGAACGTGGGCACGATTGGACACATCGATCACGGCAAGACGACCTTGACGGCGGCGATTACCAAGGTGTTGTCAAAGCACAACCCGAAGAATTCGTTCCGTTCGTTCGACTCGATCGACAACGCACCGGAAGAGCGCGAGCGCGGTATCACGATCGCGACGGCGCACGTGGAGTATGAGACGGCCAACCGTCACTATGCTCACGTCGATTGCCCGGGCCACGCCGATTACATCAAGAACATGATCACCGGCGCGGCGCAGATGGACGGCGCGATCCTGGTGGTTGCCGCCACAGACGGCCCTATGCCGCAGACCAAGGAGCACGTTCTGCTGGCTCGCCAGGTTGGCGTGCCGTACGTCGTGGTGTTCCTGAACAAGTGCGACGCGGTTGACGATACGGAACTGATCGACCTGGTGGAGATGGAAGTTCGCGAACTTCTTTCGAAGTATCAGTTCCCGGGCGACGATCTGCCGGTGATCCGCGGTTCCGCTTTGGGCGCATTGAACGGCGAACCGCAGTGGGAAGCCACGATCGACGAGCTGATGGAAGCCGTGGACAAGTATGTTCCGCGTCCTGACCGCGCGGTGGATCTGCCCTTCCTGATGCCGATCGAAGACATCTTCTCGATCTCCGGCCGTGGCACGGTTGTGACCGGTCGTATCGAGCGCGGCAAGGTTCGCGTGGGTGAGGATGTTGAGATTGTCGGCTTCCGCGAGACGCGCAAGAGCGTTTGCACGGGCGTTGAAATGTTCAAGAAGCAGCTCGACGAGGGCTTGGCCGGCGACAACGCGGGCATCCTTCTGCGCGGCATTCCGAAGGAAGACGTGGAGCGCGGCATGGTTCTGGCGAAGCCGGGATCGATTACGCCTCATACGGTTTTCAAGGGTTCGGTGTACGTGTTGAGCAAGGAAGAAGGCGGCCGTCATACGCCGTTCTTTAAGGGCTACCGGCCGCAGTTCTACTTCCGTACGACGGACGTGACGGGCGTAGCCGAGCTTCCTGAGGGCGTTGAGATGGTGATGCCGGGCGACAACGTGGAGCTTGTGGTTGAGCTGATCACGCCGGTAGCGCTTGAAAAGGGACTTCGTTTTGCCATTCGCGAAGGCGGCCGCACAGTGGGCGCCGGCGCGGTGAGCGAGATTGTCAAGTAAGTGCTGAGTAGGTGCTGGGTTGTTAGGTTGCTAAGTGCTGATACCTAAAAACCTAGCAACCTAGCACTTACACGGGAAGCCAGGGAACAGGGCCGCGGCAAACGAAGCGACCTGAGCGATGCGGCACTGATTGCTGGCTCTTTTTCACAGATCAGGTACGTGGGCGGTTGAGCCAAAGCTCCACCGCCTGCGAGGAAGACGGGATTGTCATGGTAGGACAGAGGATTCGCATCCGGTTGAAGGCATACGACTATCGCGTGCTGGATACTTCAACAGGCGAGATTGTGGAAACGGCCAAGCGCACCGGAGCTTCGGTGGCGGGACCGATTCCCTTGCCGACGATCAAGAACAAGTATTGCGTTCTGCGCTCGCCCCACGTGGACAAGAAGTCGCGCGAGGCCTTCGAGATCCGCACGCACAAGCGGCTGATCGACATTCTGGAGCCGACACAGCAGACCGTGGACGCGCTGATGAAGCTGGATCTTCCGGCGGGCGTGGATGTCGAGATCAAGGCGTTTGAAAAGTAGCTCCGCTACTTGTCAAGCTTTCCGCTGTTCGCTGTCGGTCTCGGGCAAGAACGAGTTGGCAGCTATAGCAAATTAGGAAACGAAGAGCTTTCGGAGCACGGGAAAGACTAGAAGCTAGAAGCTAGCGGCTAGAAGCTCCAGGGAACTCCGGCAGTGCGACAACAAAACAGTCGCATGATGAGGTGAGAACGAAATGGCAGTTACAGGAATTCTGGGTAAAAAAATCGGTATGACGCAGGTCTTCGACGAGAAGGGTGACGTGCATCCGATTACCGTGCTCGAGGTTGGACCCTGTGTTGTGACACAGCTGAAGACTCTGGCCAACGATGGTTACCAGGCGGCGCAGATCGGCTTGGTCGAGTTTGTGAAGGCGAAGAACCTGACCAAGGGCCAGCTGGGCCATCTGGCCAAGACCGAAGCTCCTCCGGTGAAGGTGGTGCGCGAGGTTGAGCTTGAGGTCACGCCGGAGGGCGAAGAGAACACCAAGGCGGGCGACCGCGTGCTGGTGGACATCTTCTCCGAAGCAAGGTTTGTGGACGTGATCGGCACCTCGAAGGGTCGCGGATTTGCAGGCGTTGTCAAGCGCCACAAGTTTGCTGGCGGACCGAAGTCGCACGGCCATATGTTCCAGGTGCAGGGTTCGATTGGCGCTTCGAGTTTTCCGTCGCGCGTCTTCCCTGGGCAGAGAATGCCGGGTCACTTCGGCGCCGAGCAGATTACGGTGCGCAACCTGCGCATTCGTGGTATCGATGTTGAAGAGAATCTGCTGATGGTTGAAGGCGCAGTGCCGGGGCCTCGTGAGGGCTATGTGCTCGTCTCCAAGGCCAAGTCTCCGCCGCGCGAGCGCCGTGGATTTGCGGGCTCAGGTACGGTCGATCCGTTGAAGGCATCGAAGAAGGCCGGCGGCAAGCGCAAGTAAGCACCTCCGGTTCGGGTGATGGTGCCTTGCGGCGCCTGAGATTTGTGTCCGGGGTTGGCAGACGCGCTCCTTGAGCGCTTGAGATTCAGAGTCGGTGGAACCAGATGCCGGCAGAAGAAGAAGACGACGATGGCAAATGTGGATGTAGTCAATCTGAACGGCGAGAAGGTGGGCTCGGTAGAGTTGGCCGACCAGCTCTTTGGCGCCGACCAGGTGAACGAGGCCCTGCTGTGGGAGGCGGTCAAGCATTACCGCGCCTCTCTGCGCCAGGGCACGCACAAGACCAAGAGCCGCTCCGAGGTTGCCGGATCGGGCAAGAAGCTGTGGAAGCAGAAGGGCACAGGCCGCGCTCGTATCGGCTCAGTGCGCTCTGCGATCTGGCGCCATGGACACACGGTGCATGGACCCAAGCCCCGCAGCTACGACTACCCGTTTCCGCAGAAGAAGCTTCTGGGTGCGCTGCGCGCAGCCTTGGCTTCCAAGCTGGCTGACGGCAAGTTGATGATCGTGGATAGCTTTGAGATTAAGGAAGCGAAGTCGAAGCTCTATCGCGCGGCCCTCGACAAGCTCGAGGCCAAGCGGACCGTGCTGTTGGTAGAAAACGGCAAGACGCTGACCGAGTCGCTGATTCTGGGCGCGCGCAATCTGCGCGGCGTGGAGCTGGTGTTGAACAACGAAGTGCATCCGTACGATCTGCTGCGCTACGAGCGGGCCATCTTCTCGAAGGCCGCCATTGAGCAGTTGGCAGAGGTACTGGGCAAATCCGTGTCGAAGCGCAAGCTCGCCGCACAGACGGAGGCTGCATAATGCCGACTCTCTATTCCGTAATCCGCAAGCCGCTGATCACCGAAAAGGGTCTGGCCGTGAAGGAGACCGAAGGAACGCTTGTCTTTGATGTAGCGCCCGAGGCGACCAAGACGGAAGTCAAGCAGGCTGTCGAGGCGCTGTTCAAGGTGAAGGTTGCCGCCGTGCGCACTGCCAATGTGCTCGGCAAGGAACGCCGGCGGGGCAAGTTCTCCGGCTACAAGCCGGACTGGAAGAAGGCTTACGTGAAGCTGAAGGCGGGCGAGAAGCTGCCCGAATACATCAGCAACTTGTAAGTCTGCCACGGCAGGCCGAGCTGGCCGCAAGCCGATATGAAGGACTATCGGACTCTGCCGAAGCAGGGCGGGTTCCGGAAAACGGGGAGTACGGCGCGCGTGATGGCGCCGGTGCTCCGGGACAAAGACGATGGCTATCAAGACATACAGACCGGTAACGCCGACACTGCGGTTTCAGACATCGCTGGTGAACGACGACCTGACGACGGATAAGCCCTACAAGCCACTGCTGACGACGCGCAAGCGTACTGGCGGTCGGCGTAATGTAGGCGATCTGACAATGCGTCACCAGGGCGGCGGTCACAAGCAGAAGATCCGCCTGATCGACTTCAAGCGCGACAAATTCGGTGTGCCAGGAAAAGTGGCGACGATCGAATACGATCCGAACCGTTCGGCTCGTATCGCGCTGGTGCACTATGCTGACGGCGACAAACGCTACATCCTGCAGCCGGTTGGGCTGAAGGTGGGTGCCACCGTGGCCTCTGGCCCCGACGCCGACATTCTGGTGGGCAACGCGCTTCCGCTCAAGAACATTCCCGCCGGTACGGTGGTGCATGCGGTTGAGCTGAGGCCTGGCAAGGGCGCGCAGATGGCGCGTTCGGCCGGCGCGCAGGCGCAGTTGGTGGCCAAAGAGGGCGACTATGCTCTTCTGAAGCTGCCTTCGGGCGAAACTCGCCGCGTGCTGGTTGACTGCTTGGCGACTGTCGGGCAAGTGGGCAACACCGATCACGAGAACATTTCGATCGGCAAGGCGGGGCGCAATCGCTGGCTTGGCATTCGTCCGTCGAACCGCGGCGTGGTGATGAACCCTGTCGATCACCCCCACGGTGGCGGCGAGGGCAAGACCTCGGGCGGCCGCAATCCGGTGACCCCGTGGGGCCAGCCGACTCGCGGATACAAGACGCGCAACAACAAGCGGACTGATGTGTTTATTGTCAGCCGCCGGTCGAAGTAGGAGGACTGATGGCGAGATCGACGAAGAAGGGCCCGTTTGTGGATGCGCATTTGATGGTGAAGGTCGAAGCGCTGATCCAGTCCAGTGACAAGAAGGTCATCAAGACCTGGTCGCGGCGGTCAACGATCTTCCCCGAGTTTGTGGGCCAGACGATCGCGGTGCACAACGGCAAGAAGTTTGTGCCTGTGTATGTAACCGAGAACATGGTGGGACACAAGCTTGGCGAATTTGCTCCGACGCGCACCTTCAAAGGGCACACGGGCGGCGGCAAGGCTGAGGCTGGCGCCAAGGCGCGCTAGGAATACAGCTTTTAGCTTCTAGCTTCTAGCCTTTAGCTGGAAACCGAAGAAGCGAAGGCTTGTTGGGGTAGAAGGACAAGCTAGAAGCTAATAGCTAGAAGCTAGTAGCTGACTTTGAGGGAATAGCAATGGCAGTCGAGACAAAGGAATACCGGGCCGTGGCAAGGTTCCAGCGCGTGTCGCCGCAAAAGGCGCGGCTGGTGCTGGAGCTGATCAAGGGCCGTGGGGTTGGAGAGGCGCTTCAGACGGCGGCTTTCACCAAGAAGCGCATTGCGCCGGTGGTGCACAAGTTGCTGACCTCGGCGATCGACAATGCGAAGTATGTGTCGGGCGAGCAGGGCATCGATCTGGATGTCGACAGTCTGTACGTGAAGACGGCCATCGCCAACGACGGCCCGCGCATGAAGCGGATCCGCCCAGCCCCTATGGGCCGCGCTTACCGCTACCAGCGCAGGTCGACACACATCGAGCTGACGGTGGCTGAGCGTCCTGCCCCTGCCGGTCTGGTGACCAAGGCTGAGGCGTCCGCGTCGAAGGCGGACAAAAAGACTGCTGCCAAGAAGCCGGCCGCAAAGAAATCAACCGCGAAGAAGGCCACAGCGTAGGCCTGGGAAGCGATAGAGGGAAATAGCATGGGACAGAAGGTCCATCCTTACGGATTCCGGCTGGGAGTCAACAAGCCCTGGCGCTCGCGTTGGTTCTCCGAGCGCGAGTATGACAAGCTGCTGATCGAAGATGTCAAGCTGAGGGCCGAGCTTCGCGAGAAGCTGAAGGCTGCAGGTGTCAGTTCGGTCGAGATTGAGCGGCCCGGCAACAAGCTGCGTTTTCTGATCCGCACTGCGCGGCCGGGTATCGTGATCGGTCGCAAGGGCTCCGAGATCGAGAAGCTCAAGGCGGAGCTGACCAAGCGCACCAACCGCGACGTGTTCATCGACATCATCGAGGTGAACAAGCCGGAGCTGGACGCACAGCTGGTGTCGGAAAACATTGCATTGCAGCTCGAGAAGCGTGTCAGCTTCCGCCGCGCCATGCGCAAGAGTGTGGATTCTGCCCTGCGTTTCGGCTGCAAGGGAATCAAGGTCAGGGTCTCGGGCCGTTTGAACGGCAACGAGATTGCGCGCTCGGAGTGGTATCTGCAGGGCCGTCTGCCTTTGCACACGCTGCGCGCGGACATCGACTACGGATTCTCCGAAGCCGCCACGACCTATGGCGTGATCGGCGTCAAGACCTGGATCTACCGCGGCGACATCTACGAGCAGAAGCGCCGTCAGACGCCGGTGGTTGGCACGAGCGTGTTTTAAGAACAGTTGCCGGTTGTCAGTTCGCAGTTCTCAGCGGTCCCAAAGCACGGTGAGAGCGGAGAACGGAGACTGAAAACTGAAAACTGAGAACTGATTTTGAGGGTTTCGTTATGTTGATGCCAAAGAAGGTGAAGTTCCGCAAACAGCAGAAGGGCAAGCGCCGGGGCAAGGCGTGGCGCGGCTCCTCGCTGTCGTTCGGCGAATACGGATTGAAGGTGATGGAGTGCGGGTTCATCACTGATCGGCAGATCGAGGCCAGCCGTATCGCGATGACGCGCTTCATTAAGCGCGGCGGCAAGATCTGGCTGCGCCTGTTCCCGGACAAGCCGATTACCAAGAAGCCGGCCGAAGTCCGAATGGGATCGGGCAAGGGCGCGCTGGATCACTGGGTTGCAGTGGTCAAGCCGGGCAAGATCCTGTTCGAGATGGAAGGTGTGTCGCCGGATGTCGCCGAAGAGGCGATGCGTCTGGCTTCGCACAAGCTGCCGCTCAGGACCAAGTTCGTGATGCGGCCGGGCGCCGTAAAGACGGCCGCGGTGGCCAACTAGCCATCCGCTAAGAACGAGGGCGCCGGGGCGGGCAGTTAGCTCAAGCCTGGCGATGGGCGCCGGAGAGAGAAACTTAAGATGGAACTTGCAAAGATTCGCAGTTTGAGCGATGCCGAGCTGACGCAGCAGGAAAAGACGGCTGCCGAGCAGCTGTTCCGGTTGCGTTTTCAGGTCTCGCTGGGGCAGAACGACGGAGTGAAGAAACTCCGTGAGCTGCGCAAGGAGATTGCGCAGATCAAGACCGTGGCGCGTGAGCGCCAACTCGGTCAGGGCAGCGAAGCAGCGGCGACGACGGCCAAGAAGGGGGCGCAGTAATGGCGGCGACGAAGGAAGCAGTGCAGGCGCCGGCAGCACGGCGCAACGAAAAGGTAGGCGAGGTCGTTTCGACGAAGATGGAAAAGACCATCGTCGTGGCGGTCGAGATGCGCAAGGCGCACCCGAAGTACAAGCGGATCGTGCGTTCCACTAAGAAGTTCTACGCGCATGACGAGCAGAGTTCGGCGCGCATGGGCGACGTGGTCCGCATTCGCGAGACCCGGCCGACCAGCAAGTTGAAGCGGTGGACGCTCGAAGAGATCGTGCGCCGTTCGAACATCAGCCAGATTGAAGAAGCGGCCCGCGCCGCAGCCAAGTAACGCGAGCGAGAAGGAGACAAAACCATGGCTGTGCAAATGAGAACCATGCTGGCAGTGGCCGACAACTCCGGCGCACGCAAGCTGCAGGTGATTCTGCCGCTGGGCGGCGGGCTGGGCAAGAAGGCTGGACTGGGCGACGTGGTGACGGCGGCAGTGAAGGAAGCTTCGCCTGATGGCACGGTAAAGAAGGGCAAGGTTGTAAAGGCCGTGATCGTGCGGACGCGCAAGGAATATCGTCGCCGCGACGGCACCTACATCCGCTTTGATGAGAACGCGGCGGTGGTGATCAACGACGCCAATGAGCCGGTAGGAACGCGCGTCTTCGGGCCGGTGGCCCGTGAGCTTCGCGAGAAGAAGTTCCTGAAGATCGTCTCGCTCGCGCCGGAAGTGGTGTAGAAGCAGCTCCTAGTCTCTAGCTTCTCGCGAGTTACTGCAGAAGCTAGCGGCATTGGAAGAGCGGAAAGCTAAAAGCTAGTAGCTGGTAGCTGTTTTTGGAGAAGAGTATGCCGAGTATAGATATTCATCGCAACGACACGGTCAAGGTTCTGACTGGCGCCGACCGCGGCAAGACGCAGCGCGTGCTGCGTGTCTTCCCTGAAAAGGGGACGGTGCTGGTTGAGCATGTGCGCATCGTTAAGAAGACCGTTTCTTCGAAGTCGGGCAAGCGGACCAAGGGCGGCATTGCCGACCAGGAGTCGCCGATCCAGATCTCGAACGTGGCTCTGGTGTGCCCCAATTGCGGTCCGGTTCGTGTGGGCCACAAGGTGGAAGGCACAACGCGGACCCGCGTGTGCAAGAAGTGCGGGCAGTCGTTGCCCACCAAGAAGTAGCATCGCAGTGACCAGGGGTCAGTGTTCAGTCGGTTGACGCATTCTGACCACTGACCACTCATTGACCTTCCGTAGCGGTACACGGAGGCGCCAAGGCGCTCCACTCCGAAGGTCGGAAGAAAGGAAATATGATGGCGGCAAGGCTGAAAGAGAAGTACAACAAGGAACTCAAGCAGGCTCTCAAAAAAGAGCTTGGCATCGAGAACCCGATGGCGGTTCCCCGGCTTGAAAAGGTCGTAATCAACATGGGATTGGGCGAGGCTACGCAGAACACCAAGCTTCTTGATCCGCTGGTTGGCGATCTGGCTGCGATTACCGGTCAGAAGCCGGTGACTACCAAAGCCAAGAAGTCGATTGCGGCCTTCAAGGTGCGCGAGGGCATGTCGATCGGCGCGATGGTGACTCTTCGCGGCGAACAGGCCTACGAGTTTCTCGACCGCTTGATTTCTGCTTCGCTGCCTCGTGTGCGCGACTTCCGTGGCGTCTCCTCGAAGAGCTTCGACGGCCGCGGCAACTATACACTCGGCCTGCGCGATCAGCTTATTTTTCCGGAGATCGACATCGCCAAGGTAGAGAAGCTGAAGGGCATGAACATCACGATCGTGACTTCGTCTCCTGACGACAATGGGGCCCGGGCGCTGTTGAAGGCCTTCGGGATGCCTTTCCGTGTGGGAGCGTAGGAACAGCTTCTAGCTTCTAACTTCTCGCCTCTTGCTTTGTTGAGGTAGAACGGATAGCTGGAGCGTAACAAGATTAGCTTGGCTTCCTGTGCGTTGGGCCAGTCCCGGCCAGGGAAAGAGCTAAAAGCTAGTAGCTAGAAGCTAGTAGCTGGGGTTGAAGAGGATTATGGCAACCACTGCAAAGAGGGTGAAGGATGCGCGGAAGCCGAAGTTCAGCTGCCGCAAGCACAACCGGTGCAAGCTCTGCGGTCGTCCGCGTGGCTTTCTGCGCAAGTTCGGCATGTGCCGCTTGTGCTTCCGCTCGCTGGCGCTCAGGGGCGAGATCCCCGGCGTCGTCAAGTCGAGCTGGTAGAGAAACCGCTTTAGCCGCCAGCTTATCGTCCAGTTGCGATGAGCCTAGCCTGGGCAAGATGGGGCTAAAGGCTAGAAGCTAGTAGCTGATTTTTACATTCCCGCTGGTTCCCGCCTCAGGCGGGCGAACGGGGAATGAAGGAGAAGGAATGAGTCTGACCGATCCTGTTGCAGATTTTCTGACGCGAATCCGGAATTCTATCCGG
>Ga0302278_10004677_pt1 | contig 14015 bp, 10 predicted proteins | sample III_Bog_N3_2_FD_194543 | JGI IMG/M metagenome (GOLD analysis project Ga0302278, IMG submission 194543) | Peat permafrost microbial communities from Stordalen Mire near Abisko, Sweden - III_Bog_N3_2 | ecosystem: Environmental > Terrestrial > Soil > Wetlands > Peat | place: Sweden: Abisko... | reverse complement strand
TGGTGAATGAAGACGTGCTGGTGGACGGTGCTCTGGCCATTCCGCGTGGCGCAACGGCGCATGGCGTGGTCGTCCGGTCAAAAAAAGCCGGCGTGCTGACAGGAAGCCCCGAGCTGATCATCAAGCTGGTTTCTCTTGACCTGGGTGGCCGCACTTATCCGCTTTATACCTATCTCTTCAAAATGACCGGAGCCAGCAAGACGCAGCCGACCCAGACCAAGGCGCTTCGAGGAGCCGCGGTGGGCACAGTTGCCGGTGCAATGGCCAGCGGCGTCAGCTCCAAGGGTGGCATGCAGGAAATGGATGGAACGGGACGAGCCGTAAGCATGGCTACCGGCGCTGCCGTAGGAGCGGGAGTAGGCACCGCCATCTCCGCCGCAACTCCGGGACCGGGTATCCGGATTCCTTCTGAAGCGCAGGTGGATTTCTATCTCGCCGCTCCCATCACGGTGACGAAAGTGAGCGAGAGAGAAGCGGCGCGGCTGGCCGAGGGACTTCACTCAGGCGGCCCAAGCCTTTACCTGCGCGGCGAGGCACCTTAACGCCGGTTGCCGACTAGATGCGCAGTTCGCGGAAACAATCCTTTGGACCGTGCAGCCGGTTGGGCCACTGAGGTACGCTGGTTGGTGGCAAGTCTGGAAATCTCGCGCGTTCCCTCATCCTTCACCCCGGCCTCGCGCCTCTGGCTGATCGTTTTAGTGCTGTCGATGAGCGCAGGGGCCGACCGCTTGGCCATAGGACAAGTCCCTTCCGTACCCGCGCCGCCCCCCACCCGCTTCATGGTGGTTCTGGACGCAGCCCACGGCGGCGATGACACCGGGGGCAAGCTCAGCGACGGCCAGCCGGAAAAGGCCTTCACCCTGGCCCTCAGCGTCCGTCTCCGTTCCCTGCTGGGAGCGCGTGGGATGCAGGTGATCACCACCCGCGAATCGGACTCCGCCGTGGACTTGAATCGCCGAGTAGAAATCGCCAACCATGCCAATGCGCAGGCCTGCCTGAGCCTGCACGCTTCGGAAAGCGGAACCGGCATCCATCTGTTTGTCTCTTCGCTGCCCCCGGCCCCATCCCCTGAGGGCGTCCGCTTTCTGGCGTGGAAGACGGCGCAATCGGCATGGGTAACGCGCAGCCTGGCACTGGCCGGCGTGCTCAACTCCGTTCTTCTGCATGCCGGCATGACCGTGACTCTGGGTCGCACAGCGCTGCCTGCGGTCGACAGCATGTCATGCCCTGCCGTCGCCATCGAGGTCGCCCCGGAAACGGCCGCGGCGGGTGTGCAAGGTCAGCCCTCGACTTCCCAGCTCAACGACCCTGCCTACCAGGCGCGGGTTGCCGAAGAACTGGCCGCCGCACTACTTGAGTGGCGAACCGATGCAGGACGCACGGAGGCGACCCAGCCGTGATCTCGCGCTTTCAAACCGTCCTTTTCTGCATCCTGCTGGCAGCTTCTATCGTCATGGGCGGGGTGCTGTGGCATCTGCGCGACCGCGCTCACCAGCGCCTGGTGGCCGGCGAAGATTCCGCGCCCACCAGCGCACCCACCGTCGCACCGGCGGAGCAGGCCACTCTACTGGTTGCAAACGACGCGGACAGCTCGATGCTGGCCCAGGTGCAATCCCTGCCGCTTCCGCAGGATCCAGGCGCCCGCGCCCGCGCAATTCTGGGCAAGCTGCTGGATCTGTATGCCGCTCCGAACGCGACACACCCGGTTCAAGGCGGGGCAGCCTCGGTTGGCCAGACAAACCCGCACGCCGAGTCGCGGCGAGCACACAACGAGCCGGCTCAAACACAACCGGCCGCGTCCCCTGCAGCAGCAAATGGTCCGGAAATGGCGGTCGTGAACCTCACCAGCGCCTTCGTCGCCAGCCATCCTTCCGGTATTGAGTCGGAGACGCTTACGCTGCTTTCCATCTGCGGCACGCTGCACGCCAACCTGCCCCAGGTGACCCAGGTTCGTTTCCTGGTGGACGGCCGCTCCCGCCCTACCCTGGCCGGGCATGCCGACCTGACCCGCACTTACCTGGCCGCCGAGGCCGACAACACCGAGGCACAGCACCCGTGAGCCGCTCCGCACCTCGCAAAAACCGTTTCTATTTCACTAATTTCGCAGTATGATGAAGGAGAAATGCGCAAGCGAATTCACATCACGGCTCCTTGGCCCACTCCTGAAGAGGTGAAGAAGCGCTACCCTGTCTCCAAGGCCAGCGAGAAGGCGATACAGATTCTGGTAGAGGAGTTCAAGGCTCAACTTTCCCGCCAGACGGAAGCGTCACAGAATTCGTTTGAACCGGAAAAGAGGCGCAAGCGTGCCTCCGCCGCCTGACCCAAAAGGCGTATTCCTGAACATCCCTTACGACGAAGAATTCTCCAACCTCTATGTCGCTTATATTGTTGGACTTTGCCAACTGGGTATGGTCCCGCATCTCGCCTCTGAAATTCCGGGCGGGGATCGCAGGCTGACCAGAATTTTCAAGCTCATCCAGGGATGCCGTTACTCCATTCACGATCTTTCCCGGGTGGAAGTAAGCGTTGCGCCAACTGCTGTACCCAGATTCAACATGCCATTAGAACTTGGCATGACAATCACCTGGCAAAGACTGCATCCGAGCCGCCACGATTGGTTCGTTTGGGAGTCAGTACCCTACCGCATTCAGAGGTCGGCCAGCGATCTGAACGGAACCGATCCGTACATCCACGATGGCACAGTGGAAGGCGTTCTGCGTGAACTTCGCAATGCCTTTTCGCGCGACTCCGCACCTACGGTGCCACAGATGTTCGATGTGTATCGCTTTGTCGATGGCAATCTTGATGCGGTTCTCTCGAGAAATGGGACCAGCAACCCATTCGACAGGAGCGTCTTCATGGAATTGTGCAGGTTGTCCAATAACCTTGTAGGGCCTCTTCGCCACAACAAATCTGGGGTCAAGCCGTCGTGAGCCCCACCATCGGCGTCTTCGATTCCGGCTTCGGCGGGCTCACCGTGCTGCGCGCGCTGGTGGCCCGTGCGCCCCAGGCCCGCTTCGCCTTCATCGGAGACACGGCCCGCCTGCCCTACGGCTCCAAGTCCCGCCGCACCATTGCCCGCTATGCTGCACAAAGCGCGCGCTTCCTGGTGGAGGAGCAAGGCGCCGAGTACCTCGTGATCGCCTGCAACACGGCCAGCGCCCTTGCCCTCGACGCGATTCAGGAGGCGGTTCCCTCTTCGGTTCCCGTCATCGGCGTCATCGAACCCGGCGCACAGGCGGCCCAACGGGCGTCGAAGACCGGCGACGTGCTGGTGATCGCCACAGACGCGACCGTACACAGCCACGCCTACGCCGCGGCCTGCAGCGCCCTCGGATTACGGGCCCTCGAAAAAGCCTGTCCGCTTCTGGTGCCGCTGGTGGAAGAAGGCTGGACCGACCCCGAAATACAAACCGGCGCAGTGACGGCTCAGGTCCTGCGCATCTACCTCGACGAACTCAACGCCGAAGCCGCGTCCCTGGGCATGAACCCCGACACGCTGGTGCTGGGGTGTACCCATTATCCGTTGCTCAAGCCGCTCATTCAGAAGGCGATTCCCGAGGGCGTACGGGTCATCGATTCGGCCGAATCCGCAGCCGACAAGCTGGTTATGTATCTCTGCCACGACCAGGCCGCGCCCCCGCCGCCCGCAGGTGAAACCGTGCTGCGCTGTTTCGCGACCGATTCAGTGGAGAAGTTCGAGCGCCTGGGCTCGCGCTTCCTCGGCCGCCCCACAGGCCCAGTCGATTTGGTCGACCTCGGCGGCTGATTTCCGTCCCAAATCGCGAATAAAGCCCTGTGCCCCGTTCATCGCAGCTTTATCGCGGTGAGCGGGACACCACACCCCCAACAATTCCCAATGCCGGGTGCCCCGTGTCCTGCCTTTGGGACATGGGGAAGCAATACGCCAGCGCGAGCCTCCCGCGAGCAGTTGGCCCCACCGCAGGGGTCGCAGGTGCCTGATATCCTAAAGATTGCGTGACCTGCCACCTTCGGCTCGGTCAACGGAGGAAGAAAGCAAGAATGATCAATTTGGCGGGTAAGACGGCTGTAGTCTTCGGGCTGGCCAACAAGCGTTCCATCGCCTGGGGCATCGCCCAAAAACTCCAGGAGGCCGGCGCAACCCTGGCCATCTGCTATCAAAATGAGCGCATGAAGGCCGAAGCCCAGGGCCTGATCGACGACCTGCCTGGCGCCCACGGCTTCCAGTGCGACGTCTCCAACGACGCGGAAATCGACACGCTGTTTGCCGCTCTCAAAGAGAAGTACGGCAAGATCGACACGCTGGTCCATGCCGTCGCCTTTGCCCCTGCCAACGAACTGCGCGGCGAGTTCATCAACACCAGCCGCGAGGGTTTCCGCACGGCCATGGACGTCAGTGTCTACTCGCTCATCGCCGTCAGCCGCGCCGCCGTGCCGCTGATGACCGAGGGCGGCAGCATCATGACCATGAGCTACTACGCCGCCGAGAAAGTCGTCCCTAATTACAACGTCATGGCCATCGCCAAGTCGGGCCTCGAGTGTACGGTGCGTTATCTTGCCTGGAACCTGGGCTCCAAGAACATTCGCGTGAATGCCGTCTCCGCCGGTCCCATCAAAACGCTGGCAGCGCGCGGCGTTGGCGACCTGACGGAAATGATGCGCGCCCACGCCGAGCGCGCCCCGCTGCACCGCAACGTAGACCAACTTGAAGTGGGCGGCGCAGCGTTGTTCCTGGCCAGCGACTTATCCGCGGCGATTACTGGCGAAGTGCTTTACGTGGATTGCGGCTATAACGTGATGGGGTTCTGATCAGGGCTCCACACGCCTTCACTTCTCTTCCAGGGTGAGGGCGTAAACATCGGCGGCTCCGGTATCGCGCATCAGCAAAAGGCCACCGTCAGGATCGAGATCCATCCAATCTCCGGGGATTCTCGCGAAGCGCCAACCCTTTAGGTCCGCTACCAGTTCCATGCCGCCGCCTTTGACGGGAACACGGTAGATGCGACCATTTCCGGGATCGTTCTTGTCGAAGAGTTCGAAATAAATCCATCGGCTATCCCCGGAAATAACCGTGTAGCCCACCTGCCCCTTTACCGGAATTGTCGACCATTCCTTCCTCTCAACGTTGAAAATCTTGAGGGCAGTCTGGTCGTAAGAGATAGCGGTAATGAAGCGGCCATTCGGCGACCAGAGATGAAACATTGTGCCAATCGATCCGGGCACTGGAGCTAGCGTGCGGCTGGCAATATCGAAAATCTTCACCGCAGAATTTGACTCCCGCCAACCGCCAGTGCCAATCAGCATCTTTCGTCCGTCTGGCGACCAACCTACTGGACCGCCCTCCTCTCCAGCTTGAACCGGCGGAACTTGATGGGGGATGCCGCCTTCCGCAGGAACGGTATATGCAACCGTGTGGTCCTTGGAGCGTTCCGCAAACAGAATCATCGAGCCGTCAGGCGACCAGCGGGGAAACCATGGAGAAAGGGGAGGATGAGTCAGTTGCACAGGGTTGCTGCCGTCTCGGTTGGCCCTCCACAAATTCCCGTCCGGAAAGGAGATATAGGCCACGAACTTACCATCTTTGGAGAAAGTGACATCGAATGCGGAGATGCCTCCTAGAAACGGTGTAATAGCTTTGGTTACAGGGTCAATGCGGACGAGCTCGCCGCTTGTTGTGGAGCCGGTTGCGAATATTCTCTTTCCGTCCTTGCTGGGAATGGGGTCACTCCAGGAGAGTGGACCGGACGTCAATTGGATGGGCTCGGCCGGCGCCTGGCGCAGCAGCCCACGCCGCTCATCGAGCGCCCAAAGCTGTTCTCCTTCTGTCCCCCGGTCTGGCGATGACCTGAACACATAGAACTTGCTATCGGGGGTCCAATTACCGCGCCGCAGCCAGCCCGAAGTGTGGAACCCCTGAAGCAACTGATGAAGATTCGATCCGTCCGACGATATCTCCCACAGAGAAGCTTCAGCCCCAGACCAGAATGCGCGCCCAAACCGGATTGTGCGCCCATCCGGCGACCAGGCTGGCCTTCCTACGGGCCCCGCGAGGAGCTTATGCGCTCCGGTTCCGTCGCTCTGCACCAGCCAGAGGTCCGTTTCCGGCGAGGTGAACGCCACGGTACCTCCATCCGGTGAAAAGGTAGCGTTCCAGCCAGACCCTAAACGGCGGTAACCACCACCCAGGATTTGAACGTTCCAAATTGCAGGAGCCGACTTTCCTGCTTCTCCGGCACCCACCAGAAGGTGGGATCCATCCTGCGAAATACCCAATACAGCGGGGACGGCGCCGGGGACAGCTACCGGGAGTGGCACCATGTCTCCACCATTGACCCCAACCTGATAAATGAATGCTCTGCCGTTCGCCTCAACCTGATTCAAGAAGGCCCACGGAAACATGTTTACAAGCAGCCTGGTTCCATCGGTTCCAGCTACATTTTTCGCACCGCCGTCGCGGGTGATCCGCGTGTAGGCCGTTATGCGTGGCGGCGGCAGCGGGCGGCGCAGATACCAGATGGTCGCTCCCAGGATCACGGCCAGAACCGCGGCGCAGGCCAAGAGCCGTCGCAGGAACTTTCGGTGAACTGGAATCCTTGGGTTTTCGTGATTGGTCGCGGGATCAAGAGTCCGCTCACCTTGCGGCGGCGGCTCGGCGATCGAATCCCGGACGGCGCCATTTGGCGACGCGTCTATCGATCCAGACTTGCGGTGTCCGTTCTGCCTGGCGATCGACTCCTCGGCCTCCGGAGCCTCCTCAATAACTTCGACGTCGCACACCAGCCGGTAGCCCACCGTGGCTACGGTGGCAATGAAGCGCGGCTCGCGAACGTCGTCCTCAAGCAGGCGCCGAAGCTTGGCAATGTTCTGCGTCAGGGAGTTCTCTGTGACAGAAGCATCGCCCCAAACGGCGTTCAGCAATTCCTCTTTCGAGATCAGCTTCTGCGGATGCTGGAGCAGGTACAACAGCACGCGAAATGCCTTCGGCTCGACCGCTATCACCGCGCCATCCCTGACAAGGGAGAACTCCCGCTCGCGTACTTCCACGCCGGAGAACTTGAAAACAAGGGTCTTGCCGTTCGTCATAGCCGTTCCATCGATCTTCAGAAAAAAATCATAAGTTTTTCAAGACAGGAGCGGGGGCACGCATCCAGAGTCACCTCAGCCTACTGGCAAAGAGCAAACCGGAACCTGAAACTCTCTGGAGGATAAGAGGATACTATGCGTATCGATGCAAGATCATGTGAAAAATTCACAACCACTTCGCTATTCCCCGCAATAGCCCGTGCGCCGCGCTGGCCCGGAGCGTTCAGGCCTCCGCACAGAAGATCGTCCCCTTTGACGCGCCAAACACAGGCACTGGCTGGGGTGAAGGCACCTACCCAGTCGACATCAACATTGCCGGTGTCGTCACTGGGAGTGTCACCGACAACGGAAACGGAACGCACGGCTTTGTTCGCGACGCCAAAGGTAACTTCACGAGTTTCGATGTACCCGAAGCCAACCCAGTCATCGGATGCACCTGCCCCGCCGCCATCAACGATCTTGGCGTCGTAACCGGCGTCTACCGCGACTCAAACGACCTGAACCATGGTTTTATCCGCAATCCCAACAGGAACATCATCACCTTCGACGATCCTGAGGCGGGCACAGCCAACTGGCAACGCACAACACCCACAGCCATCAACGATCTGGGCGCGGTGGTGGGAACCTACAGCGATGCCAACTGGGTAACCCATGGCTTTCTGCGCGCAGCCGATGGCAAAATCACCACCATCGACGATACGGCCGGAGGCGTGGGTACCAGCCCGGCGAGCATCAATGACTTCGGCACAATCGCGGGAACCGTTAATGATGCTAACAACGTGAGCCATGGCTTTTTCCGCACTCTCGACGGCAAGTTCACCACGTTCGATGTGCCTGCCGCGGTTGGTGGCTCTATCGGCACCTACAGCGCATCGATCAACGATTTCGGGGTGATTGCGGGTTTCTTCAATGATGCGGCCACCAGCATCTATGTCGGATATATCCGTTCGCCCGACGGCAAATACACCACGTTCTCCCCTCCGCAATCCGGTCCCTATCCCTATACCGGCACGTTCAACATCCCAAGAGCAACCCTCCTTGGGACCGCGACCACCGGATGCATCGTCGATCAGAATTATGTAGCGTACCCGTTTGTGTGGGACGCCGAAGGCAATACTTCCACGTTCGAAATCCCAAACCAGTGGGTCACGCCGTATTACGATCTAGGCGCGTGCGGTCACGGCATCAATCAAGAACGCGAGATTGTCGGCTCCTGGGAAGACGCGAATGGCGCCTACCACGGCTTCCTGCGTTTGCCATGGCCGAGGGCGAACCTCGGACCACTACGATCAAAGGCTGACTTGAGGATCCCCTCAAGTCAGCCTTTGATCGTTCAGCCAGTCGGAATTACTTCAATGCACTGCAAATGGAACCCGATGCGCTCGGTCGTCCTCTATTGCACCTGCGTATCACCGGTTGCGTCAAACGTAGCTCCGGCGGGAATCAGCGTTGTGGTGACTTGCTTTCCATCCTGCGTGCTGGTGTAGATGGTAATCCGCGATGCATCAATTCCCTTCTCTTTCACCAGGTACGCCTTGGTGTTGACTGCGCGCTCGGCTGCGAGTTTATCGCCATGCTTTTCTCCGCTCGCTGCGGTCCCAATCAGGGCCAGCTTTGCATCGGAGCTGCTCTGCAGGTTTTGTGCAACCTGGTCCAGGCAGGCCTTGCCCTCGTTGTCCACACGAGCCGGGCGGCGCGCATCCCGCGCGAAGCTGACTGGGCATAGTTCACTGACCGTGGGCAGTGGCGCCTGCGGAACGATGACTGTGACTGGGGTTGAGGCGTTGGCTGTCTGTCCCTTGTCGTCCGCGGCTTTGCAGGTTACGGTGATCACTCCCGCGGGCACGCCGCCGGTGGTAAGAGTTGCCGTTGTGCCGACGCCACTTACTGATCCGGCAGAGGAGTCATAGCTGTAAGTCAGCGCACGATTCTGCGGACTTACCCCGGTTGCCGTGATGGTTGACGGATCGCCGGACTTGACGGTGGAAGGATTCGCCATGCAACTCACGGTGGGCGGTTCAAACGCCTTGACCGTGTACGCGGCGGTGCAATCCGCGTTTTCAGTCGGCTTGTCGCCCTCAGAGACGTGGCCCTTGAGCGTATAGCTTCCGGCAACAGCGGTCGAAGTGTCGATGGTTCCCGTATTCGATGTTCCGGTTACCTTTCCACCGTCCACAGACCATGTGTAGACGGCGGTCTTTGCGGGATCCAGACTGACTGCAGTGCCGGATACGGCGATGGATTCTCCAATGAATGCCGACGCCGGAGTTACCGTGCAGGAGTAACTCAGCGGAGGGAGGGGTGGCAGTGGATGGCCTCCGCCGAAGCGGAAGACGAGTCCGGTAGAGATGCGTATGTCGTTCTGCGAGGCGCTTGATCCGGTGCTGAGATCGTCAAACCGCGTCATCAGGTATTCGGCCTGAATAAGGCGCAGTGCAATATGGTGGTGAATCCTTACATCCAATCCGCCGCCGGCCGTAAGGGCAAATGCGTTGGCGCTGGGCAACAGCGTGCAAGTGCCGGGGCAGCCGGAGACTGAAATCTCGCTGGCGTGAATGCCGCCGGCCAGAACCTGAACAAAAGGCGTAACCCTGTCATATTTGCGAGAGGAAAGCCGCGGGCCTGCAAGATAGGTGAATGCAGTTCCCTGGGTTTGAGCGTCTACGGATGGACCGGCACCGGTAAGGAGGACTCGCGTGTCGTTGAAGCCGCCGAAGTCGCCGACGATCCCGAAGTAACGATTGAGATTGAAAGCCACCGACGTGCTGCCACCATTGAGATACACCATCCTGTTGCCGTTTGCCAGCTCCGGCACGGCTCGCAGATAGGAGTATCCCATGAACCATTCAATCCTTGGAGTGAAAGTATTCAGGCCTCTTGCATAAGGCATCGCTGCGGCCATTTCAGCCGCCGGCATGGGAGCCTCCGGAAGCAACAGCGAATCGGAGGCGGCCGGGGCACTCGAGTCCTCAGCATTGGAGACGTTGGCCAACGGCTTTGCCGCTTCGCTAGCAAACAGACGGAACGCAGGCACCAGAAGAACTGCAAGTGTTCCTGCTGCAATTATCTTTACACTCATTCTCATTGTCGTCTCCTGAAGTGCTTGCCGCGATTCTCTTTGCATCTCATCGCCGGATAGACCAAACCTGAATTGCAGGTACAGTTACAACACATCGCATTCAAAGAAGACCGGGACCGCCTTTTGCGAACGGCCCCGGTAAATCGTTACGGGGCAGGCACATTGATGACGGTGTTCACCATGGTGACCGATGCAGCCAAAGCAATCGCCCTGCCGTTCAAGGTTGTTACCGTGGACGAAGTTGATTGTCCCGGACTGGAAATGGTGAGGCCGGCTTGCGAGATGATGGTTCCCACCATCGTCCCGCCTCCGCCGTAATTGATGGTTGCGGCGCTTCCAACCTGCCAGTAGACATTCTTGGCTTGTGCGCCGCCGGTGAGGACGATGCTGTCAGGCCCTGAGGACGTGCCTACGGTGAGATAGGTTCCCATCTGGAAGATCCAGACAGCGTTGATATCTCCTTGCGCGTCGAGAGTAAGCGGTCCCGCCGTGATGTCGTAGAAGCTGGCCGATGTGTAGGTGCCAGGGGCCAGGGTTAGATTGCCCAACTCGTTGGTTGGCTCAATGGTGCCTGGAGGCAGGCTCTTGAGAGTGTTGTATGCGGTTTGCGCCTCAAGCAAGGCCTCAGTCGCGGTGGCCATGGTTACGGCAGTTCCTTCACTGGAGCAGGCGCCGGTGGGAGGCGGCGGAGCGGTGTCGATGGCTCCATTCACCAGGCCCACATTCAGCGGCGTGATGGTATACGAGCATGGATACACATTGGCGATGGCCGCAACGCTCTTGTCGTAGAAGCCGGTGATCAGAGTGGATGCGGCGGTGGTCCCGATGTTTCCATTGACCACTGAGTTGAGCCCCTGGTTGGTGATGCCGGCATTCCCGCCAAAGCCGCCAAAGAGCAATATGGTTGGCAGGAGGACGATTGGCGGCGGCGGCGGAGGCGTCGCGGCAGTTGTGAACGACCATGGATTCGGCGCACCGGTGGTCCCCAGCGGAGTGCCTGCCAGGTTCGTAACTCCGTTGGTTACCGTTGCGGTGTAGATGCTGCTTGCAGTAAGCGGCAGCGTGGGCGTGAAGGTTGCAATGAAGTTGATCGCATCGTAGGAGACGGTTCCAGCTACCGCGATCCCACCCGGCCCGCTTAGTTTGAATGTACCCGTGGTGATGGTCAGCGGGTTCATGGCTTCGCTGAAGGTCACGTCGACAGCCTGGTTCAGCGGCACGTTGGTAGCCGCATTCGCGGGGACGGTAGAATCAATTTCCGGCGGAGTCACGACGACGGCCGCGCCGGTGGTGAAGGTCCACACGTAGTTGGCGGCCAGTGCCGTGCCGGCAAGGTCCTGGGCCCCGGTGGTGATGGTGGCTGTATACAACGTGCTGGGGGTCAGATTCGCTGTCGGCGTGAACGTAAGCGTGTTTCCAATTGCCGCGTAGGCAACCAGTCCCGGTACGACGGTTGCGCCTGGTCCAGTGAGTGAGAAAGTTGTCCCGTTGATCGTTGCGGGGTTCATTGGGGTGCTGAACGTGGCGCTGACAATCTGGTTCAGCGGCACTCCCGTGGCTCCATTCAGCGGAACCGTCGAAATCACCGTCGGCGGTACAACGATTACTGTGGCGGCGGTGGTGAACGTCCAAACGTAGTTGGTAGCTAACCCAACGTCCGCCAGATCCTCGGCCCCGGTGGTAATGGTGGCCGTGTAGAGCGTGCTCGTGGCAAGGTTCGCCGCCGGTGTGAAGGTTGCCACGGATCCGGCAGGAACGTAGGTGACCACGCCGGTAACTGCGGTTCCGCCTGGTCCGGTCACGGTAAAGGTCAGAGCGTCGATTGTCGCCGGGTCCATGGCCACGCTGAAGGTGGCGCTGAGAGCCTTGTTAATGGCCACACCGGTTGCCCCATTTACGGGCACCGTTGAAATGACCGTTGGCGGGGTAGGAGCGGGAAGCGTCAGGAAGCTCCACACGTAATTACTGGCCATCGCCCTGCCGGCCAGGTCCTGGGCTCCGGTGCTGATGGTGGCCGTATACACGGTATTCACGGTAAGTGAAGCGCCAGGAGTAAAGGTCGCGACAGCGCCCGCGCAACTGACCGCTCCCGTTATGGGAGTCGCGCCGGGGCCTGTGAGTGTGAAGGTAGTTGCGGGAGAAGCGAGCGTCGTGCACTTCATCGCCTCGTTGAAGGTGGCGCTGACCACCTGGCTCAGAGGTACGCCTGTAGCTCCATTGGCAGGTATGGTGGAAATCACCGCAGGCGTGGGAGAGATGGTCGTAAACGTCCAGACATAGTTGGCTGGCAGCTCCTGGCCCTGCGGGTTATAAACCCCAGTGGTAATAGTTGCTGTGTAGACGGTGCTGTAGTTCAGGTTGGAAGTCGGCGTGAACGTCGCAACCAGACCCGAATACGAGACGGCTCCCGGTATGGTGATTCCGCCAGCCGTAACCGTAAAGGATGCCGCGTCGAGCGTGTCCGGGGTCATCGGTTCGTTGAAGGTCGCGGTGAGTACCTGGCCAATGGGCACGCTGGTGGCCCCGTTTGCAGGCACCGTGGATACCACGGCAGGAACGGGCGTAATCGTTGTAAACGTCCACACGTAGTTGGCCGCCAGCGGCTGTGCCGCCAAGTCCGTCGCGCCGGTGGTGATCGTTGCAGTGTAGACAGTGCTGTATGCGAGTTTGGCCGCGGGCGTAAACGTCGCGACGACGCCCGCGTATGTAACGGTCCCGGATACGGCTGCTCCGCCGGGTCCCGTCACCGTAAATGTCGCTCCACTGATCGACGCCGGAGCCATCGCCTCGCTGAAGGTTGCGCTGAGCACTTGGCCGATGGGCACATTTGTTGCGCCGTTCGCAGGAATGGTCGATATGACCACCGGCAGCGGCGTGATGGTCGTGAAAGTCCACACGTAGTTGGCCGGGAGAGGCTGGCCCGCCACGTCCATTGCTCCGGTGGTTATTGTGGCCGTGTAAGCTGCGCCGTAAGCCAGAGCAACCGTGGGCGTAAATGTCGCCGTCACGCCGCTATAAGCTACGGTTCCGGCAACAGCCGTTCCGCCCGGGCCTGCGACAGTAAATGTCGATGCACTGATGGACGCCGGGGCCATGGCTTCGCTGAATGTCGCGCTGAGCACCTGGCCGATGGGCACGCTGGTGGCGCCGTTCGCCGGGATCGTGGAGATCACTGTCGGCGGCGGTGTAATGGTTGTAAACGTCCACACGTAGCCACCAAACAGAGGAGTGCCCCGGGGTTTGTCGCCCCGCTGGTGATGGTGGCCGTATACGTGGTTGCATAAGCCAGCGCTGCCGCCGGCGCAAATGTTGCGGTAAGTCCGCTATAACTAACCGCTCCCGCGACCGCTCCGCCCGGACCCGTCACCGTAAAAGTGGAGGAAGTGAGGGTGGCCGGGTTCATGGCCATGCTGAAGGTGGCGCTAATGGGCGTGTTGATGGCCACATTCGTAGCGCCATTCGCGGGGATGGTGGATACCACGGAGGGAACAGTGACCGTTTCCTGGCCACAACCGGCAATCAAGACCACAAGTAAAGCCGCCAACGAATACGTGATTCCAAATCTGATTTTGCGCATTTGTCCCTCTCACCCAACTGTGGGGGTCCCCGTGTCCAATAGCTCATCTTCGCTTTAGCCGACCCGGAGCGCCGGGGAGGCATGACGAAGCAAAAGTAACAATCGAGAAGTTACCGGGTCTGAGCGAAAATGCTCACATTGGAAGAGAAAGTTTTAGTGGGTATCCTAAGTTCCTAACTTACGAATTTCGAGCAAAACGATACAAGTTCTTAACTTATGAATAATGAGCAAAACTGCACAGCTATTAACTTATGAATAATGATTGAAATTGCACAGCTATCGCTATTGCGGGAA
>Ga0302278_10004673_pt1 | contig 14020 bp, 6 predicted proteins | sample III_Bog_N3_2_FD_194543 | JGI IMG/M metagenome (GOLD analysis project Ga0302278, IMG submission 194543) | Peat permafrost microbial communities from Stordalen Mire near Abisko, Sweden - III_Bog_N3_2 | ecosystem: Environmental > Terrestrial > Soil > Wetlands > Peat | place: Sweden: Abisko... | reverse complement strand
GCGTGCGCGGAGGGCCGAAGCGGTCTTGCCCGGCGGCGACTGGATGGAGAGCGGGCGCGGGCGGCGCGGATTGGGCGAGGAGATTGTGGAGGGCGGCGGCAGGTACGGCAGACGCGGCGGTCTTGATGAAGTTGCGGCGGGGAATCGGCATGACGGAAATAATATCGCGAGAAAGATGGGCCGCGACAGGTGATGGTGGGTGAGTTTGAAAAACCATGGTTGGGATTCGCGCTATCCCCGGTCCCCAAAAGCGAGGGACCGGGGGCAGCCATTGTTCTTGCGTGGCTGAGTTTCCTCCGGGGCCAAAACCTCCAGCCATTAAACTGAAAAGATGGGGACGGGGCTGATTCTGGGCATTGAGACGTCGTGCGACGAGACTGCCGCGGCGGTGGTGGAGCGTGGGCGCCGCACTGTTTCGTCGGTGGTTGCGTCCCAGATTGCCACACACGCACGCTATGGCGGCGTGGTGCCGGAGCTGGCCAGCCGGGAGCATTTGCGCGCCATTGTGCCGGTGGTGCGCGCGGCGCTGGAGCAGGCCGGAGTTGGATTGAAGGATCTGGACGCGGTGGCTGTTACGGCGGGGCCGGGATTGGCCGGCGCCCTGCTGGTTGGAATTTCGTATGCGAAGGCGCTGGCTTATGCGAACCGGCTGCCGCTGATTGCAGTGAATCATCTTGAAGGGCACATTCATGCAGTGCTGCTGCGCGAGCGGGAAGAGCGGGACGCGTTGCGGGATGAGGAGCCGGCTTTGGCGCTGGTGGTTTCAGGTGGGCACACGCACCTTTACCTGGCGCGGCCCAACGGCGGTTTGTGGAGTTATAAGCTGATTGGTCGCACGGTGGACGATGCCGCGGGTGAGGCTTACGACAAGGTGGCAAAGCTGCTGGGGCTGGGCTATCCGGGCGGGCCGTGGATTGATGCGCTGGCGCGGTTTGGAAATGCTGCGGCGGTTCCCTTCTCGTTTTCGCAGGTGAAAGCGAAGGCGCATTTGCGCGGGAAAACGGCACGAACAAAGGGTGCAGAGAGTTCGCCGATCGCCGATCTTGATTCGCATTTTCTTTTTTCATTTTCGGGAATCAAGACGGCGGTGCTGCGGTATGTGGAAGTGAATGGACTGCGGGACGAAGCGGAACGACGAGCCGATGCGCTTTATCCAGCGCGAACGGATGGGGACGGGGCAGCGGGCGCGGTAAGGCTTCCGCAGACTAAGGATGAGGCGTTGGCGCTGTGCTCGCGAACCACACTGGATCTGATTGCGAGTTTTCAGCATGCGGTGGTTGGGGACTTGATGAAGAAAACATTTGGCGCCGCTGAACGGCTGGGAGTGGTGCGAATCCTGGTAACGGGCGGGGTAGCAGCGAACCGCGAATTACGCGAGCGATTCAGCCAGGAGGCTGGGGCGCGGGGGTTGGAAATTTCATTTCCGACGAAGGCGCTTTCAACCGACAACGCCGCGATGATTGCGGCGGCGGCATGGCCTCGCTTTGAAGCCGGCGAGTTTGCGGCGGCAGACTTGAGCGGTGATCCGGCGCTGAGACTGGCTTAGGGCCTGTGGTTGTCAACAGAAACTATGGCGCCCAGAGAGCCTAAGTGCTTGAAAAATAAATTCTGTTGACGACCTCTGACGATTGCATGTAATTCCACAAGCATTCGCTAAGCTTAAGACATTCACACCGAAGTGATTAGAGCGGGAACGAATTCTTACCGGGATTCGCCGCTCTTTTTGCATTGAAGCGGTTGGTGTGGATAAGGCTTTTACGAGCGACGACTGAAACCTATCAAGCGTCAAGATCGAGTTTCAGCCGAGGCAGCCGACAGCAATTAACACTCACGAGTTTGGTAACGGGCGCGGACATGGAGTCCGCGCCGTTTGCATTTGTGCGCGCAAAGACGCGGATGGGCAAATCCCGGTGAAGAAGAAGGACGAGACAAAGATGAGACTCACGAACGACGGATGGTTGCAGATTGTAAGGCTGACAACGATGTTCCTGGCCTTATTGGGATTGGGGACGGCCGCGCACGGACAGGCTGTGGCAACAACGACCGTTCAGGGAACAATCTACCTGGCAAATGGGCAGCCCGGCGGCGGAACCCTGATGGTAAGCTGGCCCTCATTTACCACCGCGGCTGGACAACTAGTGGCGGCAGACCGGGCAAGCGCGACGATCGGTAGCGACGGGTTTGTGAGTATCAACCTGGCGCCCAACCAGGGCGCGACACCGGCGGGCCAATACTATACAGCGGTGTTTTACATGAGCGATGGCACAGTGAACACGCAGTATTGGATTGTGCCTGCGGCTGCACAGGCGGCGCTTGCGCAAGTGCAGGCACAGATAATGCCCGCGGCGCAGGCGGTGCAGGCCGTGAGCAAGGCATATGTAGACCAGGCGATTTCAGAAGCTACGCAGAGCGCTCTTGGGGGCGCGGGTGGAGTGCTGGCCGGACCGCTCTATTTGAGCGGCGATCCATCGCAACCGCTACAGGCAGCAGACAAGCACTATGTGGATTCGCAGTTAGCGGCGGCTGTGCCACTGACCGGCGGTAATATGAGCGGGCCGCTTACTACACCGGGAGTGAATGGAATTGAGGCACCGGCGGGCACCAAGCAGGCCACACTGCAAGCGACTATCAACGCGGCAGGCGCGAACGGCGCGATGGAGATTCCGCCGACGTATGCAGGGACAGATACGTTCACCAATCCTGACGGAGTTCGCGTGACGGACTTGCGGAACTCGGTCGCACAACAGACTGAACGCAGCGTGAAAGAATTTGGCGCGGTATGCGATGGCGTGACGGACGATACGAATGCGCTGCAATCTGCGATCAATTATGCGCAGACACACGGAGTCGCCCTGACCATTCCGCAAGGAACATGCAAGACACGGACGCTGAACTGGCACGGTGAATCGATTGGCGGTTTGGGTAAACAGGTTTCAGCGCTGATGGGATTCCCGGGACAAGATGTGCTGGCGACAACGCCTGACAATCCAAACATACTGAGCTACACGCGGCTGCATGATTTGACGATTTACGTTGACCAAAGCCAGGACGTAAGCTGTTCGCCGGCAAAGGGGCGGGCCGCGGCAGGCAGTTGCCAGTTGAATCGCCCGCTGGAGAGCAACACCATTTTTTCGCCTGGCGGCAACGGTCTGAGTGGAACTCAAGGAAGCGGCACAGGCTGGGCCGTAGGTAATTGCGCGATTGTCATGCAGGCGACGACTGGGGCCGGTGGCAACGGACTGAAGAATGCGCAGATTGAGAACCTGGAGATTGTTGCAACCGGGACAGACCCGATGGCAACGCAATATCCGGGGGCGCACTCCACGCACACTTGCGGACTTTATCTGGCCCAGTGGCCGCAGTGGAGTGAATTCAAGAATATCGATATTCGCGGGTTGAACACAGGCATTGCGATACCCGCGCTTGCAGGGACTGCTCCCGCTGGCTTGCTCGCCGATTCAAATCGCTGGCAGAACATCACGATTCAAGCGGCTCACGGATTTATAGCGGCAGCCGGCTGCAATGGAATTGTGGACGACCTGACGGCGATGGCGGCTAACTCGGCGGCAACAGGCGAAGCACCGACGGGACTGATTCTGGATCTTCAAAGCGCGCAGGAGGGATGGACTGTTCGCAACACGGTAGTGATGCCCAACTGGAATGCAGTGCAGCCAGTCTTGACGGTGACAGCAGCAAGCGGAGCCGTATCGGGAGTAACGTTGGGCGCCGAGCACGGCCTGGGATGGGATCCATACGGAACGACTGTGCCTGTTGCCTTCAGCGGCAGTTGCACCGCACAAGCCAATGCGGCGGTGAATAGCGATGGATCGATTGGCGCGATCAGCGTATCGCAAGTCGGGTCAGGCTGCTCGTCGACGACGACGGCAAGTATTAATGCCCCGGGTAACTGGGACACCGCAGCGCCTGTAAACCTAATCGGCGGCCAGAATATGACTTTCTTCGCCGGCAGCCTGTTGCGGGGCCACGGCGGATACACGGTGTGGAACGCAAGCGGCGCGCAGAGTTATGGAACTCAGGTGAATGGCGGCGGAGGAAATCTACCGGGCGGAGGGAGTTATCCAGCGTTTGTGGCCAATAGCAGCGTGGGTTCAACGCTGCAGGTGGATCAATTTCCGGGCGCGGACTTTGGAGCGAAGCTGCAGGCCTGCGTGAATGCGGTGAATACAAACTTTGGCGGAACGTGCGACGCGCGGAACTTTACCGGCAACCAGACGATGAGCGCCAATCTCACAATCTCGACGCCAAATACAAACATCCTGCTACCTTGCGCGACTATCTCGACCGCAAATCAAATTATTGTAACGGCGGGAACGCGCAACGTTGCCTTGCGCGGTTGCGCGATGCGGGGCGGATCAGCGGCGAGCGGAAGTCAGGGCGGCACAGCCTTCGCTTTTTCGGGCACAGGCTCCGTTATTCAAGTGGGCGATCCTACTTACGCGGTGAATACGCCAGGATTCCACATTGATAACTCCGTGATTAACACGACCGGGGCTTCGAGTGCCTCAGCGCAGGGATTGATCGCATACAGGACGCAGGAGATCGATCTAGAAGACATGTATTTCCTCGGTAACTCAAATCAAACGGGCGCGACGCTTGACGGAACCGGCAACTATACAGGTGGGACGATTCGGAGCGTTCAATTCGGCGGATTTCAAACCGCGATCAATGCGATCGGTCACCAAGTGGCGAACACTGCCACCACGGATTGGATGAATGCGAGCACGTTTGTACGTCTGCACATCGATTGCCCGACAAGCAACGGCTACCCGATAGCGGGAACAATCGGAATCAACCTGCAACAGGGCGACGGGAATACATTTACGGGCGGCGATGTTGAGGGTTGCGCGACGGCGTTGCATCTGGGAGCAAATGCGCAAAACAACACGATTATCGGCTTGCGGAATGAAAACTCGACGAACCAGGTGGTGGCGGACGCGGGCAGCGCTTATAACAACTGGATTACCGGCGGGACGATGTTCACCGGTCAATTGAGCGACAACGGTACTCGCAACAGTTTTCAAGACACGTTTCATCGCAGCTTTAATGGGATGAATGGCGACTGGTACGGAAGCCAGCAGGATGCGACGGTGACCAATCACTTCCGGTTGGGAACGGGCAACGGAAATGAGCGCGGCCTGTTGAACGAATATCAGACGGATTCCGGCAATCGCTGGACAGAGGGGCTGAGCGATGCAACGGGCGGCGAGCAGTTCTACCAGATTCTGGATCAGATGAACAACGTCTACCGGCTGTCAATCGGGCAGTACAACAACGGGCAATCGAGCACCAACAATCAGACGGCCATGAATTCGGCAGGTACCGGCGCGGTGGTGTTGAACAGCACAACGAACTCGGGAACCGGCGGCGTGATCTTCGGGTCGGGTGGAGCGAGTCCAAGCACGGTTGCGACGGTCGACAATTCAGGTAATGCCCATTACAACGGAACGCTGCAGGTGGGCGGCACTGCACAATCGACCGGGACGATGACGGTTCGAAACAACGCCGATTCCGAAGTGGACTATTACCTGTGGCCGGGACTTACGACGAGCCAGAAAGGTTCGTTTACCTACAAGGACTGGAATGGAAACAGCCAGTGGTACATGGTGAAGGATTCAAGCAATAACTGGGCGTTGAATTCGGCCCCTGGAGGATTGGACAGCTTCAAGGCGTACCAAAGTACCAATAGCGGCGACACTTACATTAATGCGAGCAACTCGAGCGGGCATATCCGGCTCAATTACGAGTCAGGCTCTGGCGCGGAGACAGATATCTACTCCGGGGCTAGCTCAAATCTGGTGGCTTCATTTGTGGGACCGACTGCAATCAAGTTACCGGGACTAGCCGCCGGAGCGGGTCATAACTGCGTACAGATCGACAATTCCGGATATCTCACTAACACGGGCTTTGCTTGTGGTTCAGGGTACGGAACGGTGAGCTCAGGTAACTCAGGTCAAATTGCGTACTACACAAGCAGCGGCACAACCATTGCTGGAACCAGCGCGGTCCCCCTCTCGGCAGGAGGTACGGGATCGACAAGCGCCGCAGGGGCTGTAGCGAATCTTTTGCCGGGAGTGGCGACCGACGGAAATCAGGGCGTAACAGTAGCCGGCAATGCAGCGTCGGCCACAACGACCATCGGACTGACGACCACTCTTTCGCCGGGGCAGAATATTCAGGCAGCAATTACAGCGGGTGCGACGAATATATTGCTCGCTCCAGGCACTTATACGGGCCCAACTTCAATCCCCAATGGGGTGATCATTAGGTGCCAGAGTTGGATGCTATGCACCTTGACTTACTTCGCCCCCTTGACGATTGGAGTGAATGGCGGCGTTGCCAACTTTTTCGAGGCAAGCATGATCGATGTCGTACTCGACTTTGGCGGAGCCTCAAACGGGCTCACGCTCAATGATGTTCTCAATAGCACTTTCTCGCTTACCATTCAGAACACACCGGGAACAGCGCTGAGTATCATTGGCACCTGTTCCACTCCAGGGGATTGGACCACTTGCGCCAACAATCCGTGGCCCAGCAGTTCCAGTGCTAAAAACAACATCACCTATCTGAACTGCCACGCAACCGGGCAGTGCCTCGTGATGAACGGTGACGACAACATCACTTGCGGAATGACCCAGCACCAGGGCGGAGCGGTGTTCTTCAACTCATTCGGGTTTATCATCAGCGACAACTTAACTGGACCATACGGATTGCAAATGACTAGCGGTGTAGACAGCAATCGCTTTGCCGATACAAACATTGTGATGGCATCTGGCATTGGAACTGCTGGAATGGTTTTTGGTAGCCGGTGTGCGAATAACTACGGAGACGTAGACTCGAATCACTTTGGGAAAGTGATCGTCTCAGTCACCCCGCCTATACCCGCCGCTATTGCGAACTACTCACACGGCATAGTGGACTATTTTTGGTCGAGTCGCACATCTCCCTCCGGTGTTGCGCCAGGTCCGTATAGTTGGATAGGCAACGGCTACGATCTTTGGGATGTGCATTTCAACACCAATGACCCTTTCAACTCAGGCATCCCGACAGACTTTAAATCACAGACGTGCTGGAAGGCCACTGCCGGATTAGCTCACATTGCGCAACCAATCACTTCTTATTCAGAGTCAGGAGGCACCTTGACTCTGACTGCGGCCAATGACTTCACGGTGGGTGAATCGGTGCAGTTTTCGGTCCCGGCGGGCGACCCTCTCGTGGCTTTGAATGGTTTGTATTTCGGCGTGCTTAGCGCTGGACTTGATGGGGCACATTTCGCTGTTTCAACAGGGTCAGTAACAGGGTCAGGGACTACCTCAACTAACACAAAGGCAGTAGGGCAGATTACTGGAGACAATACGGACTTTTGCGCCTCTACAGTTAGAGGAACGACTAATGATTGGTTGCGGTTTGGGTGGCGTCAGGGGACTCCTGCTTCTCCTGCAACGATACACGGAGCGTTGATCGACTCGACCATGAATGGCGGCCTTGGTTTTGGTCACTCGGATGGGACATGGACCAACCTTGTTCCTGCTGCCACAAATGGCGGGAATCACTCAATCATCGTGCCAGTGTTGAACGGCACAATGGCCAGGGTTGAGGACATACTATCCCCGCCATCAGCTGGTGTTGGATCAGGAACACCGTCACCGATCTTTGGTACGACGGCCACCTTCTCCAGCTACGTGACTATGCAGGCGAATTTCCTGGCAGCGGGAAATAACAATGTAGTCGGCAGCAGTACACCCATCAATGCCATGTTGGGCGTTCTACCTCCCACAGTGACCAATAATGTCAGTAGTAATGCCGGCCGAGTGTTCCAGGTAGCCGGGGGCACCATAAACCGGACTGCCGACTCGGGAACCTATACGCGTTCTGCACAAAGTTCACTTGGTGTCATGACGCTTCAGGCTGGGGCTGCTACCACTTACACCAATGCCTCGACGCTCTTTCTCGTGGGGGCTCCGGTAGCCTCGACCAACGTCACGATCACGAATCCGTGGACCATTGAAGCCCTGGGGCCAAGTTACTTTGACAGCTTGAGCGTGGGAGGCCAATCGCCCTGCCTGGCGAATGGCACGAATTGCCCATCCAGTTCGACTAATGCGACCAACCTTGCCGGCGGCGCCGTGGGCTCTGCTCCGTACCAGAACGCGGCGGCAGCTACAGCGTTCATTTCCAGTCCCACCACAAGCGGGCATACCTTCGTGTACGGCTGGCGACCATCGGGGAGCGCGGTTGCTCCAACGGCGGTAGACATAACTCCTAGTCTCACCAACCGCTTCACTACGACTCTTGGGAGTGCCACGTCGGCATCTAACAGCACGGCTACGGCAACTTACTATTACGCGCCATCGTACGAGATCACTGTTACGTCATTGACGCTGCATATCTCACCGCAAGCAAATTGCTCATCCGCGCCGACGGTTGATATCTGGGATGTAACGGCGGGGTCTAACCTTGGCGCGGCTGGAACAGTTACTAATTCAGTCGCATATCAAGTCTTTTCCGGATTGTCGGTGAATGTGCCGGCGTCTCACTTGCTTACCTTTGCTGTGGTCACCTCGTCTGGCGCCTGCACAACCTATCCCACGCTCAATGGGGTCGCTGAGTACAAGATGTATGGCGCATCTTAAGCGAAACGGCGGAACTTTCTTGGAGATTCTATGGCAACCCTGACAGGCGCAAACAATGCCCGCGCCAATTTAGATGCCTTGCGGATACGCCCCCTGGACCGCGCGGAGCTGTTGCGGCTTGGAACGATGCTGGACGAACGCCCTCCTATTCTGCGGGGCCAGACGGTAACTGCGGCGCTGGCCCGCATGCTGCTCAAGGTGAGAACCAGGGACGGCAGGACTTCGCGACTGAATGCAAACCCGGCGCAATGCATGTTTGAAGAGCGTCGAGGCCGGCAGAACATCGTTTTGAAAGCGCGGCAGATGGGCATGACCACCTGGACTGCGGCGCGATTTTTTTTGAAAACTATAACCCGGCCCGGCACGCTCACGCTGCAGGTGGCGCACACTCAGCAGGCCGCTGAAGAGATATTCGCCATCGTGCATCGGTTTGTTGACCTTCTGCCCGACAACCTGCGCAACGGACCGCTCAAAACCGGCCGGTCGAATGTGAGCCAGGTGGTATTCCCGCGCATTGACTCTCAATACTGCGTGGTGACGGCAGGCGACCGGAATGCGGGCCGCGGCTTGTCGGTGCAGAATATGCACTGTTCCGAACTGGCGCGCTGGCCGGGCGATCCCGCCGAGACTCTCGCCGGTTTGCGCGCGGCGCTGGCGCCTGAAGGCGAGCTGATTCTGGAATCGACGCCGGACGGCGTGGGCGGATGCTTTCACGATCTCTGGCTCAATGCGCCCGAGGCCGGCATGGTGCGGCACTTCTTCCCGTGGTGGCTTGAGAGCCGATATCGCGCGGCGGCTGCGGACCCCGCCACGCTGACAGACGAAGAGCGCACATTGACTCAGAAGCATGGGCTCGATCTTGAGCAGATAGGATTCCGGCGCAAGCTGCGCGCCGACTTTCGCGGTTTGGCGCGGCAGGAATTCGCTGAAGATGACGAGAGCTGCTTTCTGGCCAGCGGCGAGAGTGTGTTTGAGATCGACGCGCTCGATGAACGATTGAAGACTGTCTTCGAACCGGTTGAATGCCGCTTCAACAGCGATCTTCAAATCTGGCTGCCCCCTCTCGCCGGCAAAAACTATCTACTGGCGGTCGATCCCGCGGGAGGCGGCAGCGAAGGCGACTACTCCGCCATTCAGGTGATTGATGTTGAAACCGGACTGCAATGCGCGGAGTACGCCGGACATACAGGCGGCCTGGAACTGGCGCGAATTGTGACGGACCTGGCCCGCGAGTACAACCGCGCCTGGGTGGTGGTGGAGCGGAACAATCACGGCAGCGGCGTGCTGGCCTATCTGGAGTCGCCCTGCGGCTGCGAGCGCATTTATCGGCAAAACGGTCAGCATGGATGGCTGACGACTTCGTTGAGCAGGCCGGCGGCGCTGGGCCGGTTGGGTGCGGCGCTGGTAGACGAGCCGACGCGCTTTCAGAGTCGGCGGCTCCTGTCCGAGTGCCGTGCCTTCGTGCGTCAACCCAATGGAACTGCGGCGGCCCGCGCCGGAACGCACGACGACCGGGTGATGGCCATGGCCATCGGGCTTGCGGCGCGGGAGGAGATGGTGGGAAGACAGCTTCTAGCCATTAGCTATTAGCTATCGGCTGAAATCTTCCAGCCTCCACTTTCTTCCTTGCATCGCTCTCCCAGATTCCTATAAACGCGACAACTGAATTCAAAGCACAAATTGCCAAGGGTAGAACTGCGTCGGCCCGTACACTCAAAGCTAGAGGCTAGAAGCTAAGAGCTAACAGCTAATAGCTCGGTGCCCGCTACAATTCAAGTAGCGATACCAATGAAGCAGGTGCGGTTTTGGCGGTTCTGGCGGTGCAGCAGATCCGGCGGATGCGGGGCGGCGCGCAGGGACAGCTGATGCTGGGCGCCGACGGGCATGTCTACGTCGTCAAGTTCCAGAACAACCCGCAGCACATGCGGGTACTGGCAAATGAACTGCTGGCATCGCGCCTGGCGGCCGCTGCAGGGCTTACCGTACCTCACGCCGATCTGATTGAGGTTTCGTCCTGGCTGATTGAAAATACTCCCGAACTTGAGGTCGACTTGGGAAAGACTCGCGAGCCATGCCGGCCTGGACTGCACTTCGGCTCCCGTTTTGCGGGCGGGCTTATGCCCGGCCAGGTGGTCGACTACCTTGCCGAGGAGCAATTGGCCGAGGTAAAAAATCTCGACGAGTTTGCCGGCATTCTGGCTCTCGACAAGTGGACCGGAAATGCCAACGGCCGCCAGGCGGTGTTTACCCGCCGCCAGCGCGAGCGCCGCTACAAGGCCGTCTTCATCGACTTCGGGTACTGCTTCCATGCCGGCGACTGGAGCTTTGAAGATGCGCCCCTGCGCGGGGTCTACTATCGCAACGATGTTTATCGCAACGTGACCGGGTGGGAGTCCTTCGAACCCTGGCTCAAGCGTATCGAGGCCCTGGCCGAGGAAACGGTATGGAATGCCGCCAACGAAGTGCCGCCGGAGTGGTACGGGGGCGACCAGGCCGATATGGAGAAGCTGGTTGAAAAACTGATCGCTCGCCGAAGCAGGATCCGGGAGCAGATCGAGGCATTCCGGGACTCGGACCGAAAGCCGTTTCCGAATTGGGGAACGGGCAGCGGCGAAATTGGAGATAAGGCGTGGCTGCGTCCCGGATGGGGAGATACGATGTCAGGGAGGGTGAATTGAGAAGAGCAGCTTTCAGCTATCAGCTCTCAGCTTTCAACCTTTCCCTGCGGATGCCGGCATCAACCATACCGCGTGGACCCTCTGAAAGCCGATCTTACTTCGGACACTGCTGCCAAGTGCCGCACTCCCGAAGCTGAAAGCTGATAGCTGAAGGCTTGTATTATGCCCACTCCGCAACATCGACGCGCCTGCGAGTTCCGGCTGCTCCGGTATGTGCCGGATGCGGTACGGAACGAGTACGTTCATATCGGCGTGCTGCTGCGCGAAGTGGGCAGCCGCCACATGGAGGTCCGCTTTACCCGCGACTGGCGCCGGGTTCGCTGCCTCGATCCCGACGCCGACACCAGCCTGCTTGAAGCCATGGAAACCGAACTGCGCCGGCGCCTCTCGGTTGAGCCGGACGCGAAACTCATGCGCATTCTCGAAGAGGCTCTCTCGCTGAGCGTGCAGATGACCGACGCCAAAGCCTATCTCGCCGAAAGCATTCCGGCCGGCGTTGAGGAACTGATGCGGCTTTATGTCGATCCGCCACCGCGCGAAAAGCTGCCCAGGCTCAGCGGCCGCGCCGCCATCCAGTCGCGCATGCGCAGTGAGTTCGAGCACGCCGGGGTGTGGGACCTCTTGCGCAAGAGAATCGTCGCCGCCGACTACACCCGGCCAGGCGACCCGCTGCGCATCGACCTCGGCTACCGGCCCAATGGAATCATTCGCATGTTCCATGCAGTCAGCCTCGAACCGGGCCTGGAGATGGCAAAGGTGCTGGCTTTCTCCGCCGGCGCGCTGAAGGCCGGGGTCGAGCGGGTTGAGAAGGCCGAGCTCGAGCTGACCGCCATCATTGAGCCGGCCGCAAAGCTGGGCGCTACCGACGAAGAGCCGGAACGGCTGGCCCTGTATCGCTTCGGTGTGGAGACCATGGAGGAGCACCAGATCCGCGTGCTCACCACCTCCGATATGGGCCGCGTGGCCGACACGGCGCGACGCGAGCTGCGGGTCTGAAATCTGATCCTTCCTTACACCATTTCCTGAGTTGCCGTACGCCTGAACCACGACCACTGGATGGCATTCACCCGGGGTCCCCACGGACAGGTCTTCGTCCGTGGGGTGGAAGTCGCGCTGCTACAATCAAAAAGGCCCAAAAACTGCCTAATTTAGTTGTTTTTATGACGGTTCAGGAACGATGACCCTCCGCCTCTTCAACACTCTCTCGGGACAACTGGACCCGCTCTTCGCCACCGACGGCAACGCGCTGCGCATGTACGCATGCGGGCCTACCGTCTATGATTTTGGCCACATCGGCAACTTCCGCACTTTTTTGCAGATTGACGTCCTGCGCCGATTTCTCAAGCTCAGCGGCATCCAGGTTCGCCACGTCATGAACATCACCGACGTAGACGACAAAATCATCCGCAACGCGACGGCCGCGGGCATTCCCATCGGCAAATACACCGCCCGTTACGAAGAGGCTTTCTTCGAAGATCTTGAAGCGCTGCGCGTGGAGCGGCCTGAGCAGATTGCCCGCGCCACCGAGCATATTGACCGAATGGTTGAGCTGGTCCAGAGGCTGGAGAAAAAGGGCGCGGCCTACCAGACCGAAGACGGCTCGTGGTATTTCCGGCTGGCCTCCTTTCCGGCTTACGGCAAGCTCAGCAAGAAAGATCTGACCGGCATTGAGGACGGCGCCCGCGTCGACGTCGACGAGTATGAGAAGGATTCGGCACGCGACTTCGCGCTGTGGAAGGCGCCCAAGCCCGGCGAGACATCGTGGGATACTGCGATCGGCGCGGGGCGTCCCGGCTGGCATATCGAGTGCTCGGCCATGGCCATGGAATACCTGGGCGAGAGCTTCGACCTGCACGCCGGGGGCGAGGATCTGATGTTTCCGCACCACGAGAACGAGATTGCGCAGAGCGAGACCGCGACCGGAAGGCAGTTCGCTCGCCACTGGATGCACGTCCGCTTTCTGCTAGTCGACGGGCGCAAGATGTCGAAGAGCGAGGGAAATTTCTATACCCTCCGCGACCTGCTGCTCAAGGGTTACAAGGCCTCCGCTATCCGTCTCGCGCTCATCTCCGTTCCCTACCGGCATCAGCTCAACTTCACCTTTGAGGGGCTCACCGAGGCAACCAACGCCATCGACCGGCTGCGCACCTTTCACCAGCGGCTGACTACCGGCACATTCCCGGCGGGGTCAAGCCCGGCGATCGAGGCTGCCGCACAAAAAGCGCAATCCGATTACCGCGAGGCGTTGGCCAACGACCTGAACACCGCGGAAGCGCGGGCACCGATCTTCGACCTGCTTCGCGCCGCCAACACGGCCATCGACCAGGGCCAGTTCTTCCTCGACGACCGTGATCGAATCCTCGCCGTGCTGAAGGATTTCGACGCTGTCTTCGACGTGATCGGAGACCACGATGCCGAGCCCACCCGCCGCGCTCTCGAATGGGCTAAGGCTGAAGGCCGCGCCGCCGACGTCGCTCCTGAACTGCTCGCCGCCCAGTCCATCACCAATGCCGAAGTGGACGCCCTCGTCGCGGAGCGCACCCTGGCCAAGAAGCAACGCAACTTTGCCCGCGCCGATGCCATTCGCAACGAGCTTGCCGAAAAGGGCATCGTAATAGAAGACTCAAAAGAAGGCGTGCGCTGGAAGCGGAAGTGAGAAAAGCAGCTTTCAGCTTATAGCTTCTAGCTGTT
>Ga0302278_10004669_pt1 | contig 14024 bp, 13 predicted proteins | sample III_Bog_N3_2_FD_194543 | JGI IMG/M metagenome (GOLD analysis project Ga0302278, IMG submission 194543) | Peat permafrost microbial communities from Stordalen Mire near Abisko, Sweden - III_Bog_N3_2 | ecosystem: Environmental > Terrestrial > Soil > Wetlands > Peat | place: Sweden: Abisko... | reverse complement strand
CAACAATGTGACCATCCTGCTTGGCCATGGGAACGAGACGCTGACGGCGGAGCCGGTAAGTCCGGCGACTGGCCACGCGCCGACTTCGATTGCGGTGGGGGATTTCAATGGGGACGGCATTGCCGATCTGGCGGTGGTGAACAGCGGAGACAAGACGGTCTCGATTTTGCTGGGGAAAGGCAACGGGACATTTGTTGCTGGCGGGACGCTGAAGACGGGAGCTAACCCGGTGAACCTGGTGACGGGGGATTTCTCGAACGCGGGCTACTCGGCGCTGGCGGTGACGAACCAGGACATTGCGAGCACGACGGGAAGTACGCTGACCGTGGAGTCCGCGCAGGTGACGGAGACGGCAACCGCGACGGTGACCAGGGTGAATGCGCCTGGGCTGGGGACGCACCTGGTGGATGCGAGTTACGGGGGAGACAGCCTCTACAACACGAGCGTTTCGCCGACGACCAGTCTGAATGGTACTTTGACGGCGGCGACGCCGGTGCTGAGCCCGGCGGCGGGGACGTACGTTGCGGGGCAGAAGGTGACGATTTCAGAGGCAACCAAGGGGGCGGTGATTTACTACACGACGAATGGGACGGCTCCGACGACGGCTTCGACGAAGTATACGGGGGCGATCACGGTGGCGGCGGCTGAGACGATCGAGGCGGTCGCTGTGGCTTCGGGATACGGCAACAGCGAGGTAGCTGTGGCTCGTTACACGATTGAAGCAGCGCTTCCCGTCTTTTCGCCGGTGGCCGGAACCTATGCCACGGCGCAGAAGGTGACGATTACGGACTCGACCAAGGGGGCGGTGATTTACTTCAGAATTAACGGCGGCGCGCTCACCAAATACACGGGAGCGATTGCGGTATCGGCGACGGAGACGTTGCAGGCGATTGCGGTGGCGCCGGGATTCGCTAACAGCGGGGCGAGCAGTGCGGTTTACAAGATTCAGTAGATTCGGGGGCGGGGGCGGAGAAGTTGGTTCTTCGCTGTGCTCGGGATGACAACGATTTGTAGCGGTTGAGCGGTGGGATCGCGCTTCGCGCGATTTGGATTGGCGGCTTTTGTGGTTTCCCATCCTTGCCGGGAAGAGCGCCCGCCAAGGATGGGGCACCCAGATTTGCTGGAGTGCGGGCGGTGGGATCGTGCTTCGCACGATTATGGCCCACCCATGGCACAAAAACAAAGGCGTGCCGTGGGTGGGGCACCCGAATTTCTTTCGTGATTAGACGCCCGAGGCTATTGCGTCGCTTATGCGGGTTGGCGGGCGGCGGTGTCGAAGATTTCCGGGTCGGGGTTTTGGAAGAAGGCTGCGTGGAGGGATCGCACGGCTTCTTCGGCGTCGGATTCTTCGATCATGAAGCTCATGTTGATTTCGCTTGCGCCCTGGCTGATCATGCGGACGTTTACGTGGCGGACCGCATTGAAGACTTGCGCGGCGATGCCGTTCTGGCCGCGGATGTCTTCCCCGACCATGCAGACTAACGCCTTCTGGCCCTCGTATTTGACGTCGGCTATCTTGCTGAGGTCGTCGGCGATGGCGGGGAGCTTGTCGTTGGAGTCGACTGTGAGCGAGACGCTGACCTCAGAGGTGGAGACCATATCGACGGGGCACTGGTGCTTGTCGAAGATGTCGAAGATGGATTTCAGGTAGCCGTGGGTCATCAACATGCGGCTGGCGACTACGTCGATGATGGTGAGCTTTTTCTTGACGGCGATGCACTTGAAGGGGCTTTTGCAGTGGGGGGCGAGGGAGATGATGCGAGTGCCCTCGTTGGTGGGGTTGCGGGAGTTGAGGACTAAGACGGGGATGTTGCGTCGGACGGCGGGGAGGATGGTGGCGGGGTGGAGGACTTTTGCGCCGAAGTAGGCGAGCTCCGCCGCTTCTTCAAAGCTGATGACCTTGACGCGGAGGGCGTCGGGGCAGATGCGGGGGTCGGTGGTCATGATGCCGTTGACGTCGGTCCAGATCTCGATGGCTTCGGCGCGAAGGGCTCCGCCGATGAGGGCTCCGGTGAAGTCGGAGCCGCCGCGGCCGAGGGTGGTGGTGATGCCGGCTTCGTTGGAGCCGATGAAGCCGCCCATGACGGGGATGGCGCCGGCCTGGACGTGAGGCAGGACGCGCTCGTGGCAGCGGGCTTCGATGAGGTTGTCCTGGGGGATGGCTTTCTGGTATTGGGAATCAGTGATGATGACCTGGCGTGAATCGACGTGGACGCCCTGGAGGCCGCGCTCGGCGAAGGCCTGGGCGATCATGGCGCTGGAGAGGCGTTCGCCGTAGCTGACGATGAGGTCGGAGATGCGGGGGGTGAGCTCGAGGATGGCGGCGAGGCCGCGGAGGATTTCGTCGAGTGCGTCGAACTCGTTGTCGATCCAGTTTTGGGTTTTTGCGCACTCTTTGATGAGTGCGGCGGCGGTGTCGCGGTGGCGGGCGCGGAGGCGGGAGCTGATGGCGAGGGCTCCGGTGCGGTCTCCGCGGCTGGCGGCGGCGGCGCAGGCGAGGAGTTGGTCGGTGACCTTGGACATGGCGCTGACGACGACGACGGGGCGCTTGCCGGCCGCGACGCGGCCCTGGACGATGGCGGCGGTGCGTTCGATTGCGGTCTTGTCTTCGACCGAGGTGCCGCCGAACTTCATGACTACGAGACTCATTCCGAGGTTCCTGTCTTGTTACGGGGAGGGCCGGATGGGTCTCCGTGTTCTTCCGGCATTCCCTCAGGGGCTAAAGACCCACATCATTTTTCAACCGTTTTCGGCACGGCTGAGGCCGTGCCCTTTTACAAAGCCGTTGCGGTGAAGAGTTTGGTGAAAGAAGCGGGTCCTTGACTTCGTTCAGGATGACAAAATCAGTTCGAAAAGCGGGTTCTTCACTTCGTTCAGGATGACAAGCGCCGGTTCAAGCGCGGGCGGCGGCGAGGGCGAGGGGTTCGAGTTTGCCCAGGCTGAGGAGGAGCTCGGCGTTGACGATGGCTGCGCCGGCGGCTCCGCGGATGGTGTTGTGGGAGAGGACGGTGAATTTCCAATCGAGGAGGCCGCAGGGACGCAGCCGACCGACGGTGGCGGCCATGCCGTTGCCGCGGTTTTTGTCGAGACGGGGCTGGGGACGGTCTTCGGCGGCGACCCACTCGATGGGCTGGGCGGGGGCGGTGGGGAGATGCTGGCCGGCAAGGGGGTGGAACTCGGCCCAGGCGGCGAGCATTTCCTCGCGGGTGGCGGGGCGGGCGAGCTTGATGGAGACGGACTCGGTGTGGCCGTCTTCAACGGGGACGCGGTTGCAGTGGGCGCTCATGCGGGCGTTGAGGGGCTTGATGGAGTGGCCGTCGAGGGAGCCGAGGAGCTTGAGGGTTTCGGCTTCCATCTTTTCTTCCTCATTCTTGATGTAGGGGACGACGTTGCCGAGAATGTCCATGGAGGCGACGCCGGGGTAGCCGGCGCCGGAGACTGCCTGCATGGTGGTGACGAAGATCTGCTCGATGCCGAAGCGTTCCTGGATGGGTTTGAGGGCCATGACGAGGCCGATGGCGGAGCAGTTGGGGTTGGTGACGATGTAGCCGCCGGACTCCCGACGCCAGGGCTGGGCTTCGATGAGGTGCAGGTGATCGGCGTTGACTTCCGGGATGACGAGGGGGACGTTGGGGGTCATGCGGAAGGCGGCGGAGTTGGAGACGACGGCGCAACCGGCGGCGGCGAATTGGGGCTCGAGCTCGCGTGCGATTTCGGTGTCGAGGGCGGCGAAGATGACGCGCGGCGCGCCTTCGGGCGAGTTCGGGGAAATGACCATTTTGGCGATGCGGTCGGGGCAAGGGGTGTCGAGACGCCACTTGGCGGCGTCTTCGTAGCGTTTGCCGCTGGAGCGGTCACTGGCGGCGAGCCAGGCGATGCGGAACCAGGGGTGGTTTTCGAGGAGCTGGATGAAGCGCTGGCCGACCATGCCGGTCGCGCCGAGGATCCCTACTTCGATGGCGGAGTTTTTCATGGCGTGTATTCTCGTAGACCTTTCAGTGTACAGGAGTGTGAGTTGAAACACATATACAACTGAAGTGCGGGGCTGGGTTCCCCGGGGCGAATTGGCGCGGACACCGGGAGGTGGCGGGACGATTTCGGGAGCGAATTTGCCTCTCATGATTTTCGACTTCGTGCCGATAGCCTTGCTGAAGTCCAGAATTGACGGAGAGGCGGTCCGATGGCGGTATGGAAGGGGTCGGAGATTCGCGAGAAAGAAGCCGAGGAGGCGGCAGTTCTGCGGCGTGGGCTTGGGCTGCTGCTGGATGGGGCGGTGCTGCATCAGTTGCAGGTGAATCCGCTGGCGTACAGGCAATTGCGGAGCTCGATTTTGCGCGATTCGCTGCGGCTGCGGGAGCCGCAGACGGAAGGGGATCTGCTCCGCATCGTCGGCAGTGTGGTTGCCGATTTTGAGGAGTACCGGACGGCGACCGAGAAGACCCTGGAAGGACGCCGGGATGAATGGCGAAGTGTGGTCCGGATGCTTTGCCTGCAACTGGCGGTTCGGGAACGGATCGACCAGCAATCACCGGCGTGGGGAAAGCTGATGGCGTTGCTGGGGGTTGCGGCCAGCGAAGAGGAGATCAAGCTGCTGAATGCGAAGCTGGTGACTCTCTTCCGGGCGAATGACGAGGCTGTGGCGCAACGGCGGGAGCGCGAAAAGTCGGATGCTCCGGATCGCTCGGAGGCGAACGACAACGCGGCGGGGCTGCGCGGCGGCGGCGCGGCGATTGAGCATGTGCGGAAGATGATGATGGCGGCGCGTCCGGGCTACGTTGCCATTTTCCGTCTTTGCTGCCTGGATGTGGTGGGCGAGCGTTTTGGAGTGGAGGGGATTCAGGACTGCCTGATGGCGGTTTCGGCGTTTCTGATACAGAATCTGCGGCGCGAAGACGTGGTGTATCACTGGAGTGAGTCTTCGCTGCTGGCGGTGTGCGATCGGGGGGTGCGGGAGGACATATTGGCGGCGGAGCTGAACCGGCTGCTGGCGCATAACCGGGACTTGCATATCACCATTGGGGACCGGACGATCATGCTGCGGATTCCAATCGAGTTGCAGCTTTTCCCGATCGCCCGCTTCAACACGGCGGACGATTTGCAAAGCCTGCCGATCGACCGGAGCATGGTGAAGGCGCGCGGAATGGGAGCGGGAATGGGATTGGTGCGGGCATGACGGAAACAATTTCAAAATGGATTGCATTGGACCGGGGCATTCAGGGGTTGCCGGTGGCCTACAGCGAGGTGGACGCCGGAGGGATCATCCGGATGGTGAACGAGGCGGCCTGCCGGTTGTTTGGCACGGAGATGGAGGAACTTGTCGGGCGGCCGGTGTGGGAATTTGTGCCGAGCGCGCACGCGGCGCATGACCGGGCGGAGTTCCTGGCGATGATCGACGCGAATGTCGATCCACCGGTGATTCGGCGCTCGCTGTATACGCCGGAGGGGGGATTCCGCGTGCACGAGATCCACCGGCGGATGCTGCGGGACGAGGATGGGAACGCAATTGGAGTCTCCAGCGCAATGATCGACGTGAGCGAGTTGGAGTTTGCGCACGAGGAGACGCGGCGGGCGAAGCTTTGGCTGGAGAGCGTGGTGGAGGCGATTCCGCAAGCGGTGATTGTGACGGATTCGCTGGGGTTTGTGCGTTTTGCCAATCCCTCGGCGGAGCGGGTGACGGGCTGGACGGCGCTGGAACTGGTAGGTCACCAGATTGAGAAGGGGATGCCGATGTTGCGGGCGGTTTCAACGAGCGGGCGGAAGCTGAGTTTCCGGACGGCGCTTGAGGAGATATGGAACGGGGATGTGGAGATTTTGAACCGCGAGGGACAGACGGTTTCGACCTGGCTCTCGGTTTGCCCGATTTTGGAGAAGGAGACCGGGTATACGAATGGAGTGGTGGTGGTGTTCCGGTCGGCGCGAATCAAGGCGATGGGCGAGAAGGTGGCCGGGGAAGAGGCGCGTGTAGATCAGTTTGCGGAGCAGGGATCGATTTGGTGAGGAGACAGGAGTCTGTGGAGGGAGGGAGAAACGAGGGGTCAGGGGTCAGAGGTCAGGGATCGGGGATCAGGGATCAGGGATCAGGGGTCAGGGGTCAGGGGTCAGGGATCGGGGATCAGGGATCGGGGATCGGGGTCAGGGTTCGTTTTATGTACTGCCGATCGGCAATGCCCATGGAGGACTTGGAAGAATCAGGAATACGCGCGAACCCGCCCAACACGCGAAACAAGAACCTGCCGTGGGCCGGGCGTCTTGTTTCATCCCCGGTGGCGAGGAAACGCCGACGGCAGACCTGATAGAACGGCTGCTCGAGCATCCGCCGTTCGGACGACACCTTCTGCTCACATGCCTTATTTGCGGCGCTGGTTGTCGCGGTTTGGTTCGCGGGTTTGCAGGAGTTGTTCCAGCTCTTCCTTGAATTCGCGGACGTCTTTGAAGTCGCGGTAGACGCTAGCAAAGCGGATGTAGGCGACGGTGTCGAGCTTCTTGAGCTCTTCCATGATGAGTTCGCCAATTTCGCTGGTGGTGCGCTCGCGGTCGGCGGCGTCCATGAGGAAGCTTTCGGTGGAATCGACGATTTGTTCGAGCTGGAGCGAGGAGACGGGGCGCTTTTCGCAGGCGCGGAGCAGGCCGGCGAGGATCTTGTTGCGCTCGAATTTTTCGCGGCGGCCGTCCTTCTTCACGACCATGTAGGGGATTTCGTCGATGCGCTCGTAGGTAGTGAAGCGGCGCTCACACTTTTCGCACTCGCGGCGGCGGCGGATGGAATCGGCCTCTTTGCTTTCGCGGCTGTCGACTACGCGGTCCTGGGTGAAGCTGCAGAAGGGGCATTTCATCGCTGAGATTATTTTAGCTTGCGGGGACGGGCGCACTCGAACATAGCGCTGCAGTAATCGCGTGGCCGGCTGGAGCGCGGCGGGGGAAATAGGTGAGCTCTCGGCCCGCTCGTTTTAGTTACGGCGATTGATCCTCCCTTTCCCTAGGTCGCCTGACTCACGGTTTCGCGGCCACATCAGGTTTGGCAAAATAGCTTTCTCTTGTGGCTCTTAACCCTGGATCGTCGAGCAGGGCGCTGAGAAACCTGGCGGGGACCACCACCGCGACGCCGCTGTTCGCCCCCGCGGTCCCTTTATTGATCCGGCCCACAAAGGGTGTTAGGCGGCGTATGCCACCTTTGGGTCTCTGAAGAATGCCTTGACTCGTTCCGGTGTGGCCAGAACGGGCGAACCACTATTTCCGCCGAAGATGTGAGCGTCGCAAAGGTAGACCGTTCCGAGGTGGTTAGTGGTGGTCATCACCGGCTCATCTGGCACCATCGCAAGAATGCCCTGTCGAACAATGGACTGAAGTCTACGTTCCCCTGGCAGTTGGTAGAAGTATCCGGCCAGCAGAATTGGGCTGCCTTCTGCAATCGCATTGGTGCGGATGAAATCGTCAGTTGCAAAGGTTTCCACAGGGAACAAAGTAATCTGAAGGCCATCGGGCATAAGAACAGGCATCACGGCCAAATCGACCGATTCGTCGGTCGGAAAATGCCATTCGGCGGGGTTTGCGGGCATCCTTCTAGAATCGCCATTTACGGCATTCGCCCTAATAATGAGCGACCGCACCCTCCTCGGATGGCCGCGCTCGTCCCAGCACTCCGCAACGTGGCGGTTGGTTGCCAAGTATTGAAAAGCACGTCCTTGGGTTAGCCGAGAGTCATTGTATGCAACCAGAAATCCGGTTCCCGATTCGGTTACGAAGGAGTTGCCGTCCACGCACTGTAGTTCCAGGCTCACGACGCTCCTCTTGAGCTGCACTGCGGTAGGGGGTACATTCGGGTCCGGATTGCGGTGGTAGAGAAGCTGGGCATGGGTTAGGCAAGCGAGAGAGATCATGGAGACGAGCAGAAGCGTTCGGCACATATTTTCCCCCTTTTCTAATTCTAAGAACGCTTCCAGGCGAATTTCTTGCAACAGAAAAATCCTACGCCGCTTTCGCCGCCTTTTAGATTGCCTTTTCGGTCGGGTGGGATTTGAGAGCCTCGCCACCAGGCAAATGGTTGCGGTCCGGGTGCCTTGTCGTTGCCCGTTTTGGGTGATCGGGGCGAGGATCAATTGCCCCGGTGCATCTCCAGGCGTCTTGAATGGGGATAGAGCGGGCCTTCAGCCCTTGGAATTCGTTTGCGGCGCCTACCCAGCCCGTTGGGCTGGGCTGGTATAGCGGCGCGCCTTTGGCGCTTGGCTTCAGGCGGTCTTGAGACGCCCTTGCGCTCTCAGAAGTCGCAGAGTCTCGCGATGGTGTTCCAAGTCCTCAATGTCGTACGCGTGCTCCCAGACGTTATGAGACTTTAAAAAGCCGTCGAGTTCATATCGGGTTTCAAAGCCGAGGCGGCGGCGTGCCTGGCTGGCCGTGAGTGCGCCGGACCGGTAGCGTTCGATGGCCAGCGCCTCCACCGCGGCGCATGACGGATTCTGGCCATTGGCTGTGAGCCATTGAGCCATTTCGTCCGGGATGTCCAGGGTGAGATGCATGGCGCTACTTTACTACGAAACCGGGTAGGGCGCGATGGTGTGAATTGGGAACTCGGCGTCCAGGTTTTCTCGTCCGAAGCTGGTGAATGCGGCGAGGACCGTGGGCCTCTGCAGGCAACCTTCCTCGGGTATGCTTGTTGAGATGAGAACCTGGGGAGACAGCAACTTGCGCGGCGGTGAATTCGAGTGCTGACTGAGGAGCGGCTCGGCCTTCTGGCTGGGGTTGAAGCGGATTTGTCGCTACTTGAGCCGGAGCGATTGCGAGACCGGCTGGACGTGCTGGATGCGCTGGAGGCTGGATTTGGGGACGCCGACGCCGGGCTATTGGCGCTCGACGGGGATTCCGATGGGCGGAGTTATCGTCGCGCTCAGGCAATCCGGGGCCGGCTTGAGGCGGTCAATGCGGAGCTTTATCGATCCTTGCGGGTTGAGATTGCACACGGGAATCATCGGGAGACGCTGCCGCGGTGGTTTCAACTCGCGGCAGGCCAGGAAGCGAAGGCGGGGCCGGCTCCCGGGCTTGGCTATGACTGGCAGGACGAGCTGCTGAGCGGCGTTCTGCGGCTTCGCGACCCGGGAGCGGCGAATCTGAGGCTTGGGGACGAGATGGTGTTTTACCAGCCGACGCCCACACGGCATATTCTGCGGTTGATCGCGGCTTGCGAGCTTTGCGAAGGGGATGTTCTCGTCGATCTTGGATCGGGATTGGGGCATGTGCCGCTGCTTGTTTCGCTGCTGACGGGGGTGGAATGCGTCGGGATCGAGGCGGAGGCGGCGTATGTCTGGAGCGCGCTGGAATGCGCTGAAAGCCTGAACTTGAGCAAGGTCCGGTTCGTGCACGAGGATGCGCGGACGGCGGATCTCTCGGATGGGACGGTGGTTTATTTGTATACGCCGTTTACCGGGTCGATTCTGGCGGATGTGCTGGGCAGGCTGCGCAGGGAGAGCTTGGGGCGACGGATCAGGGTTTGTTCGCTTGGGCCTTGCACGGAGACGGTTGCGCAGGAGGGGTGGCTCAGGGCGAGCGGAGCGTTGGATGAGGGTCAGATTGCTGTTTTTCGGTCGGGTTGAGGCAAGCGCTCACGGGTTTTGAAGTTCCCGGGGGCTTCGAGGGGCGTCCAAGCGCAGTCTCAGAGAGGTTGCGAGAGTTCCACGCGATCGTTGCAAGGTTCGCAATAACTGGCGAATCCTCCCACGATTGAGTTCACTGTCAACTATTTGAGGAGATGAATGATGACGAAAGACCACTTTCTGATCGCGCTCTCTGAGTCGCCGCAGACCGACTTTGTGCGAGTGGACTTTGCGGCTCAATCGATTCCACAGAAGACCTTTTCCAGTATTTGGGCGCTTGAGAGTGAGGTCAACAACGGTGGGTTCTCGCAATAATTTCTTAACTACAGCGCTGAGACGGCCTGCTTTGTCGCGGAGGCGTTGGATTTGGTCGGTGCGCCGAAGACCGCGGATCTCTGTAGACGAGCAATTGCGGTTGCGTTTCCCGAGGGATTGCCATCTGCGCCGAAGGTGATTTCGACGCGGGCAGAGGGGTTCTCCAGCGAGGTCCTAGGGCGGCTTGGAGCGCTGAACATTGAGTTTTTTGGCTATCCGGATGATCTTACGAGGTTGCTTTTTGAATATGTTTTACGCCATCCGGAGGAATTTGGGTCAGTCCCAGAAGCATTCTAGTGGATCTCTGGAATGTCCTGTTGCTCGTCCGGCAATTCCCTCAGGGGCTAAAGCCCGATCCATTCTGCGCGATGTGCGGCTCGGCTGAAGCCGCGCCCTTTCAAAGCGTTGCGTAATTGAGTGGTTTCCCAGCGGCGTTATGCCTTGCGGGGTTCGGGTGGGGGCTGGTTTTCTTCCTTGGATTCTTCTACCGTTTCTGCTGCGTGCTCGCTTTCGTGGGCGATTTTGCGGAAGCTGATGTGTTCGAACTGGGCCCAGATGAGGCCGACGGGAACGATGCCGAGGAAGGTCACGAGGAGAAGGGTGGCGGCGCAGGCGGTGGCGGGCTCTGGGGCGACGTTGAAGAGTTTGCTGAATGTGGCGGCGACGGCGCCGATCTGGGTGAACCAGCCGAGGACGGGGAGCTGGAAGACGCTGGCACCGCCGCTTGCGCCGAGGATGACCATGCACTGAGGCAGGGTCATCTGGGCGAGCTCGGGGCTGGCGACGAAGGCGGTTGCCGTCTCAAAGTAGGCGAGGGTGATGAGGGACCACATGCAGAGGGAGAGGCCGAGGGTGAGGGCCAGGTCGAGCGGGGTGCGGAGCGTGTCAAGGCCGGTGCGAAAGCTGCGGATCTTGTTGCCGATGGAGTGGCCAAAGCCCTTGGATACGATGCTGAAGACGCGCTGGAAGAAGCTGGCGACGGCGCCGCCGGCGAGACGGACGGCGACGAGGAAGATGGCCCCGGCAGCGGTGCCGCCGAGGCCCCAGTAGGCGACCTTGTAGAAGATTTCCTGGTGCGGGAGCGAGCCGCGGGGCGCGAGGGCGATGACGAGCGAAAAGAGGAGGGCCATGGAGCCGGCATCGAAGAGGCGCTCGACGATGTAGGTGGCGATCTGGGTGCTGACGGGGAGGCCGGTTTTGCGGGAGACGAGGTAGGGGCGGATGAAGTCGGCGACGCGGCCGATGAGGGCGACGGCGGTGAATCCGATGACCTGGGTGCCGAGCAGGGAGAAGAGGCCGACCCTTTTATTGTGGCGGATGAGGAGTGCCCAGCGGACAGCGCGAAAGACATAGGCGAGATAGATGGCGGCGGCGGCGATGCCGATGTGTGTCCAGTCGGCCTGCTGGAACTGGTGAATGAAGGCGTGGAAGTCGAAGGGGTGCTGATGCTGGGCGTAGGCGCCGAGGGCTACGAGGATGGCGAGGAAGATGAGGCCGAGGATGAGCTGATTCTTCTTCAAACTGACTCCGTGGTGCTAGTGGGCTGCCGCGGAGGCGAGGCTTTGGCGGGCTAGCTTTTGGCGGGCGGTGACGCGCCGGTTGAACTCGTGGATGACGAATGCTACGTAGAGGCGCGTCTCACGGTAGGGCGGAATGCCGCGGTAGCGGTCGACGGCCTCGGGGCCGGCGTTGTAGGCGGCGAGGGCGAGGGCGAGATTGTCGTGGTAGTGGGTGAGGAGGGCGTCGAGATAGGTTGCGCCGCCCTGGACGTTTTGGCGGGGTTCGAAGCTGTCGGCGACGCCGAGCTGCCGGGCGGTGCCGGGCATGAGCTGCATAAGGCCGCGCGCGCCGGCGTGGCTGAGGGCGCGGGTGTGGCCGCCGCTTTCGGCCTTGACGATGCTGGCGAGGAGGTCTTCGTCGACGTTGTGCTCAGAGCCCGCTTTGGAGAGGAGTTGGTGGAGGTCGGCTGGGGTGAGGAGCGCGTCTTTGGTTGAGGCTGGGGGAGCGGGCTGGGATTCTGGCGCCGGGACTGGGACGGGGTCGGGAAGGGTTTCGACTGCCGTGATGGCTTCTGGCAGGAACTCGACGTAATCGGAATCGCTGGGCTGGAGGTAGACGCGGACGTGTCCTTCGACGAGGGCGTGATGGTGACAGACGAGATCGAATCCGTTGGCGAGAGAGAGTCGCTCGGCGGCGTGGCTGGGCGCACCCAGAGCAAGGGCGGTCAGCGCGAGCGGGATCGACTTGAGCAGCTTCATATGTTGTACGTTCAAACTCTAGCAGAATCGAGTGTGGCGATGGCCAGTTCGAGCATCTGGGCTACGCCGTCCTGGCAGTTGGTGGGGCCGACGAGCCAGCCGCGTCCGGGGGCGAGGTCGCGGAGCTCTTCGGTTGCGTTGCCCATGAGGACACCGACGCCGGCCCAATCGAGCATGGATTCGTCGTTCCAGTTGTCGCCGATGGCCATGGTTTGCGCCTGGGGAATGCCGAGGCGGCGGGCGAGGCGGGCGAGGGCGAAGCTCTTGGAGACGCCTTTGGGGAGCAGGTCGAGGATGGTGAGGTCGTGGCCGGGATAGGCGGTGCGGATGACGTCGAACTGGTCGGCGAGGGGCGAAATGCTGAGCAGGCGCTGGGCCTCTTCCATTTCGGCGATGGTGCCGGCAGCCATGCCCTGGATGAGCTCGACCGAATCGGTGAGGGCGGAGGCGAGCGGGGTGACCTCCTGGATGGCGTGGCGGTTGGCATCGACCCAGCGGGCGAGGCGGCCGTGGGCTGCGGTGATGTTTTCGACGAGCAGATCGGGCGCGCCGCTCTTGTCGAGGGTAAAGACGAGGAGGCCGACGCCGTGGAGGACTGAGCAGAGCTCGCGGGCGATGGAGGGGTGGAGGTGTTCGAAATCGATGCGGTCGCCCGCGAAGTTGCGTGTCACTGCACCATTGGACGTAATCATGGGGGTGTCCGCTCGGAGGCCGACGTCTTGAAGGAGCGGGGCGGTGAAGGCCTGGCGGCGGCCGGTGGCGATGGCGACGACGATGCCGGCTTGCTGGGCGGCTTTGAGCGCCTGCTGGTTGCGGGGGCTGACGACGGTGGAGAAGTCGGGGAGGAGGGTGCCATCCATGTCGACGGCGACGAGGCGGATGGGTTCGGGAAGGGATTCGAGCAGGGACTCAGGGAGGGAATTGGGAAGAACTGAGGAAAAGGATGGGATCATAGTCTTCAGTTTACCGGGAATGGTGTAAAGAGCCGATAAATTCAGGCGATTTCGGGGGGTGAGTGGTATTTTGGTAAGGTGAATCGGGTCTGTGAGCGGTGCCATGCGCGGGTTGCTGAGACTGTAGCTGGGGATTTTTGCCTGGCTTGCGGGGGTGGGCTGGTGGCTGTGCCTGGGTTGGATGAGCCGGATGGGCCGCCGCCTGTTGTGGATCGGCGCGGGATTGTTTTGCCGCCGCGTCATGCTGTGGGTGGGGTGATTACGCCGCGGTAGGGGATTCTTATGTCGTCACGAGGCCTTCGGCTTCGGCTAGTTGGCGCTGGCGGTCGTCGAAGGTCCAGAAGCGGTCGGCTTTTAGTTCGAGGGCTGCGGCGACGTGAAGGGAATCGAGGGTGCGGACGCCGATTTTGGGGGTGTGGCGGCGACCTAGTTCAACGCAAGTGGTTAGCGTGAGGATGGGCTGACCCACTTGCATCCAAACTCCCATTGCGCAGTCCTTTTCGAAGTCCTGGTACGCGAGTTGAGCGTCCACCAAGGTCAGCCTTTGGCGGAACACTTGTCGAAAGATGGCATGGGTGATTTCGGCGCGATGGAACGGAGTCAAGAAGATGCCGGGGCGCGTCAACATGCGTCTGTCCACTTCTTGTGAAAACTGCTGAGGTACGTAGCGCGAAACGATGAAGCTGCTGTCCGCATAGATATTCAATAGCGGCTCGCCTCGCGCTCTTCGATGACGATATCTGCACCGGGAAGGATCCGGTCACCGAATATCCTTCGGCGACGCGCGGCGGCGTCTGGCCACTCAACTGGTTGAGTGATTGGCTGATCGGGCATTATTCGTCCCAGCACTTTGTTCCGGTTGCGAAGTTCGACGACTTCGCCTGCCTCTAGCCAAATCTGAAGCTGTTTTGTGT
>Ga0302278_10004655_pt1 | contig 14052 bp, 13 predicted proteins | sample III_Bog_N3_2_FD_194543 | JGI IMG/M metagenome (GOLD analysis project Ga0302278, IMG submission 194543) | Peat permafrost microbial communities from Stordalen Mire near Abisko, Sweden - III_Bog_N3_2 | ecosystem: Environmental > Terrestrial > Soil > Wetlands > Peat | place: Sweden: Abisko... | reverse complement strand
CAGTCAAAGGAGCAGGCGGTTTCGCCTGCTCTCCGGTCGTTCCGGGAAGGCAAGACTGCCAGGCAAGACCGCCTGCCCTACCTTGAAACTCTCACTCATAAGCCAACAAAAGTCCCGGAAACGTAGCATTCCGAAATTTAAGTGGCATTGGGCGAAAGCGCCCGTCCTACCCTTTTCGCTTCCTACTTTTTTTCTTCTTTGGTATCGCGCTTCGACTTGGCCTTGGCATGGGCTTCCGTCTTTTGCTGCTGCAGTCTGGCGGCAGGGGCGGCAGCGGGGGCGGGGCGGTTTTCGGGTGTCAGCGGCCGGGCGGCTTGTGGAGCGGGCGCCGGGGCCGGTGCGTTCGAAAACGCCGGGCGTTGTGCGCTGGGCGGACGGGAATCGAGGCGGCCGGGTTGCGGCGCGGGCGCGGCAGCGGCGGGTTGCTGGGCGCGAGCCTGAGTGATTTGCTGCGGGTCCAGCGGGCGGCCAGGGTTCTGCTGCAGCATCTGCTGCTTCGCCTGGAAGCTGACGGGCGCGGGCGGCGGGGTGGATTTGGTGACGATCGGGCGCGACATGATGGCCTGGGAGGGGTGCGGGACGACGGCATTGGCGCGGGAGTTGGCGAGCACGCTTTCGCGCACGGGCGCAACCTGGGGCGCGGTTCCCACAACGCGGGCTTCGGCCATTTGTTGCGCGTTCACGACCCGCGCTTCGGCGGCTACGGGGCGTGCGCCTGCGAAAGACGCCTGCGGAACGGCGACTACGGCTCCGGGAACCTGCTGGTTGACGTAGCGGACGTTGGTCACATTCACGACATTAATGTTCGTGACGTGAGTGATGTTGACCTGCTGCACATAGGCGGGGGAGACGTGGTAGGCGGGGAAAAACGGCTCGCGCGGGCCGAGCGGGAACCAGGCGACTGCTCCGATACCAACTCCGAATCCGATACTTACGCCGAAGCGCGGGCCTCCGACGAAGGCGACCAGCGCGGGCGCGTACACGGGGCGGCCGACCATGCTGCCGGGAATCCAGACCCAGGTGCCGGCCACGAAAGCCCATCGGCCGTAATGGAAGGGCGCGAAGCCCCAGGGTGCGTCGTCAATCCAGGTCCAGCCCCACGGCTCGACCCAGGCCCAGTGGCCATTGTGATAGGGTGCCCAGCCGACCGGGACGCGCGGAATCCAGACCCAGCCGTAGCCGGGTTCGTTGCGCCAGACGCCATTGGCGTCGAGATCCTGATAGCCGATCATGGTGGGCGGCACGTGGACGGGCGGGGGGCTGCGTTCTTCTCGCGCGTTCTGGGCGGCGGCGAACTGATCGAAGTCGTCGGGCGGATTGGCGGGGCGGACGTCGGGAGCTGCATCTGCTGCGAAGTAGGCGGTCTGGCGGGGGTGGACCGCGAAGCTGTTGCCGTTGGCGGTGACTTCGACTTCGCCGGTAATGACCGTGATCATGGTGGCGTTGCGGGCGGGGTCGGAATCGATGCGGTAGTCGCCAGTGCGGAGGAGGGAGATTGCGCCCTGGGGCGTATCCACTTCATAGAGGTCGGCGTCTTCGAGGCGGCGGAGGCGGACTTCCATGGAGCCTTCGGTGAAGCGGACCTGCACGGTCTGGTCGTCGAGATTGAGGAAACCGAAGTTGGTCTGGCCGTTAAGGCGGAGGGCGTTGGCTCCGACGTGCATTTCAGCGCGGGCGCCGGAGTCGGTGTAGATGTGGTCGCCGGTGGTGAGCGGGTAATTGAGTGTCGCGGCGGTCCAGGTATCGACGGAAGCGGGCTGGAAGGAGACGTTGCCGTCCATCCAGTTGAGCCGTGCGACGCGGGAGGGCGGGTCCTGCGCAAATGCGCAGGCCGCGGTGAGGATGAAGGCGAGAGCAAATATGTACGATTTCATCGGTTTCAGCTACCGATTAGAACCCGTACGGGGAGCGGAAAGGGTCGATTCTGAACCGAAAATAATTTTTGTCTTGACAGATCCTTTCATGCGGATGAGAATTTCTCTATGCCCGCACCGCTGGAAATCATTCAGGAACCGGGGAAAGCAGCGGCTGTTTTCGATCCGCAGCGGCTTCGTCTGCTGGAACATCTGAAGGAGCCGGATTCGGCGGCAGGGATCGCGCGGCGGCTTCAGCTGAGCAGACAGCAGGTGAATTATCATCTGCGGGAACTGGAAAAGGCGCAGCTGATTGTGCTGGTGGGGGAACGGCGGAAGGGCAATTGCGTGGAGCGGCTGCTGCAGGCGACGGCGCAGTCGTATCTGATCAGTCCGGAGGTGCTGGGGGCGATGCTGCCGCCGCTGAGTCCGGACCGGTTTTCTTCGGCGTATCTGGCGGCGACGGCGGCGCGGGCGGTGGCGGAACTGGCGAGTCTGCGGAGTGGGGCGGCTGAGGCGGGGAAGAAGGTGGCTACTCTAACGCTGAGTGCTGAGGTTCGGTTTGCGACTCCGGCGACGAGGCTGGCGTTTGCGACGGACATTACGGCGGCGTTCTCGGGTGTGATTGCGAAGTATCACGACGAAGCGGCGGCGGAGGGGCGGACGTTCCGGGTGTTTTTGGGAGGCTATCCCTCCGTGAAAACGACTGCGGACACGAATTCAGGTTAGAAATCGCGACAAAGGGCGGTTTGGGGTTGATTCAGGAGATTGGCAGTAGGATAAGAGTTATGCATACGGGCCGGTATGTCCATTGGCAAGATGGCGGGATGTGGCTCGGCTACTTCGAGGAGTTCCCGGATTGTCTGACTCAGGGCGAATCGATTGCCGAGCTCGAGGAGAATCTGCGCGATCTCTATCGGGATCTGACGAGCGGCGAGACTCCGGGCATCCGCAGAGTCGCAGAACCTTCGATCAGATAAAACGGGCCGACTTGGTCCGTACCCTGGAAAGCGCGGGTGCGTTTCATGGTCCGGCAAGTTCAAACTGAACTGCGTGTCGAATTGGCGAAGATTGGTCAGTACGAAAGAGCGATGAACGCAGGCGCAAGCGCCTACGCTACAGCCCAGGCGATTACTGCGACGCCCAGGATCAGGCGATAGACGGCGAAGGGCACGAAGCCCCGGTCGCGGACCCAGTTCATAAACCACGCGACCACGGCCCAGGCTACAAAGAACGAGACGATGAAACCGATCGCGAGCAGTTCGTAGTGTTCGGTATCGAGCGGAACGTGGGTCGTTTTCCGGAACTTCAGGAATTCGTAGACGGTTGAGACGCCGAGTGTGGGGATCGACAGCAGGAACGAAAATTCCAAAGCGGCGGTGCGTGAGAGTCCGGCGATCTGGCCGGCCGCGATGGTCGCCATGGAGCGCGATGTGCCTGGGAAGAGTGGCGCCAGGATCTGGCAGAGGCCGATCCAGACGGCTCGTCCGATGCCCATTTCTTCGATTTCCCCGGCAGCCGAAGTCTCGGTGGTGCCGGGCTTCAATCCGCCGTACTTCGCATCGACTACCCACATAACGATACCGCCAACAATGAAGGAAATTCCCATGAGGACCAGATTCTCAAGATTCTTGCCGATGATCTTTGTGAGGAAATAGGCCGGTCCGGCGGTGCAGACGAAGGCGATGGCGGTGAGGGTGAGGGGGTGAGAGAAGATGGTGCGGTCGCCATGCGTGCCTTTGGGGAAAGTGGCAAAGAAGGAGGCGATGCGGCGGCGGAAATAGATGGGCAGGCAGAGGATCGCGCCGAGCTGGATCACGATCGAAAACATCTTCCAGTAACCGTCTTCGAGGTCGATGCCGAGCAGCGCCTGGGCAAGGCGGAGGTGGGCCGTGGAACTGACGGGCAGGAATTCGGTGAGCCCTTCGATCACACCGAGGATGAAGGAAAGGAGAAATTGGTTCAAGACCGCATGGTAGCGCAGGCTATCCTGGTGGGGACATGGCGCACGCAAAAATTGTGGTTACACTCGGACCGGCCAGCGACTCACTGGAGACAGTGACGGCGCTTATCAAAGCCGGAGCGCAGATTTTTCGTCTCAACGCCTCACACGGGCCCTGGGAGCAGCATCGACAACGCATTACAACGGTTCGCGAGGCGGAGAGACTCACGGGGGTCCCGGTGGGGATTCTGCTGGACCTGCAGGGGCCGAAGATCCGGCTGGGGAAATTCGCCGAAGGAAAGTGCCTGCTGCAGACAGGCGCGCGGTTCACGATTACGACCGAAGAGATTCTGGGCGACGACAAGCGGGCCTCGACCACTTACAAACAGTTCGCGACGGATGTGCGGCGGGGCGACCGGGTTCTGCTGAACGATGGTGCCGTGACGCTGCGGGTGGTCTCGACAGACGGCGTTTCGGTGGATCTGGATGTGGTCTCGGGCGGACCGATCGGAAATCAGAAGGGCATTAATCTGCCGGGTGTGAAAGTGAGCGCGCCGTCGCTCACGGAGAAGGATCTGGCGGATCTGGCGGCGGGTTTGGCGGCGGGCGTGGATTACGTCGCGATGTCGTTTGTGCGGAATTCCGCGGATGTGCGGGCGGTGCGGGATCACATGGGCTCGGCGCGGGTGCCGATCATCGCGAAGATCGAAAAGCCGGAGGCGGTGCACGATATCGACGCGATTCTGGACGTGACCAACGGCATCATGGTCGCCCGCGGCGATCTGGGCGTGGAGATGTCGCTTGAGATGGTGCCGCCGATTCAGAAGCGGCTGATCCGGCGGGCGCGGCGTAAGAACCGGTTCGTGATTACCGCGACGCAGATGCTGGAATCGATGATCGAGAATCCGAATCCGACGCGGGCGGAAGTGAGCGATGTGGCGAACGCGATTTACGATGGCAGCGATGCGGTGATGCTGTCGGCGGAGACGTCGATCGGCAAGTTTCCGGTGAATGCTGTGGAGTATATGGTGCGCATTGCGGAAGAGGCCGAGCGGGGGCTCAGGCGGCGCGGGTTTGTGGATCTGCCGTATATCGCCGGGTCTTCCGATTCGGATGTGGTGGCGGATGCGGCGTATAACGCGGCCCGGGCGGCAGAAGTTCAGGCCATTGTGGTGTTCACGGACAGCGGCTATAGTGCGCGGCTGATTTCGCGGTATCGTCCGCCGGTGAAGATCATTGCGATGACAGCGTCGATGGATACGGTGCGGCGGCTGCTGGTGAATTACGGAGTTGTGCCGGTGCTGGCCCCGGTCACGCTCTCGACCGACGAGATGCTGGACCAGATGGATACGCTGCTGGTGGGGCACGGGTTGCTGCGCGCGGGCGATAAAGTGGTGTTTGTCGCGGGCCAGCCGGTGGGCCGGGCCGGGTCGACGAATCTGATGAAGCTGCATCGCGTTACGGGATGAAGATTCCTGCGCCAGGCCGGAGCGTGAACGGACTGCACGTATGGGCGACGGGTGCGGGCGCTCCGGTGGTGGTTCTGGAGGCGGGGATTGCGGCGAGTTCGGTGAGCTGGTCGCTGGTGCAGGCGCGGGTTGCCGAGTATACCCGCGTCCTGAGCTACGACCGCGCGGGGTTTGGGTGGAGCGCGGAAGGCACGGGCGGAGGAACGGCGCTCGATGCGGCGAACGATCTGGCGCGCATGCTGGAGGCAAGCGGCGAGGCCGGGCCGTTCGTGCTGGCGGGGCATTCTTTCGGAGGTTTGATCGTGCGGGTTTTTCAGCAGCGGTTTCCGGAACGAGTGGCGGGGCTGGTGCTGGTGGATCCGGTGGTCCGAAGCGAGTGGCGGAATGCTTCGGATGCGCGCCGGCGGATGCTGAATCGCGGGGTGATGCTGTCGCGGCGCGGGGCTTTGCTGGCGCGGGTGGGGGTGGTCCGGATGGCGCTGAAGCTTTTGATGAGCGGCTCGCGGCGGATTCCGAAAATGATGGCGCGCGTTTCGGCTGGCAAAGGTGCGAGCGTTACGGACCGGCTGGCGGGTGAGGTGCGGAAGATGCCTCGGGAGCACTGGCGGGCGATCGCGCAGCACTGGAGCGAAGCGCGCTCGTTTCGGGCGATGGCGGATAACCTGGAGCGGCTGCCGGACAGTGCGGGGCAGTTGGAGGAAGGCCGTGGATTCGGGGATCTGCCGGTTGTGGTTTTGTCGGCGGGCGGGATCGGCGGGCAGGCGAGGCCGCCGTCGCAGGAGCATGTCGCAGATGCGGGGCTTTCTTCGCGGGGCGAGCACCGGGTGGTGCCGGATTCGGGGCACTGGGTGCAACTCGACGCGCCGGAAGCCGTGGTCGATGCCATTGGCCGCGTAGTTGCAAAGGTTCGCGCCCAGTGACTATCAGCCGGATCGCGGTGTGCTGCGCGGCGTGCCTGTTTGCGCAGGAACGCTCGTTCCGTACCGAGGTCCGCGTGGTGCAGGTGCCGGTTACCGTTACCAACGAAAAAGGCGGCAATATCGACGGGCTGAAAGCGCGCGATTTCAGGGTGCTGGACGACGGCGACGAGCGGCGGGTCACACTCGATACATTCGGCACGGGTGTGGCCCCGATTTCACTGGCAATTGCCATTCAAACGTCGGGAATTTCGAAGCCCGCGATTGCGAAAATCCGGCGGATTGGGGGGATGATTCAGCCGCTGGTGATCGGCCGGCGCGGCGAAGCGGCGGTGCTGACGTTCGACGACGAAATCAACTGGCGCCTGAATTTCACGACGGATTCCGAGGCGCTGCAGAAGGTGATCAAGTCGCTCGATACGGGCAGCGACTTGAAGCAGGCACGCATGCTGGATGCGGTGGTGGATGTTGCCGATGTGATGAAGGACCGCAAAGGGCGGCGCGTGCTGCTGCTGGTTTCGGAGAGCAAGGATCGCGGGAGCCACGCGAAGCTGGAGGAAGCGATTCAGGCGGTGGAGCGTGCGGGAATTGAAGTATTCGCGGCGACTTACTCGGCGCAGGCGACTTCGTGGATCGCAAATCCGGACGATTTGCCGCCGCCTTCCGGGACCAATTATCTGGCGATATTCACGGAACTGGCGCGGACGGGAAAAACGAACCACGTAATCGCGCTGACGCAGGCGACGGGCGGGACGAGTTATCCGTTTCTGCGGGAGCGGGGCATCGAGAAGGCGATTGAGACGCTGGGAGTGGATGTGCATGCGCAATACATTCTGAGCTTTCCGCAGCCGGCGGATGCGGAGGGCATGCGCCGGATCGACGTTTCGATGGCGGAACGTAACGATGTTCGCATTCGCGCGCGCCGTGCCTATTGGGCGGAGAGAGGCGATCCCGCAAAATAGGAGCATGGGCAAGGCCATTGAGATTGCACCGGATCTCGCCTACATCCGGACCAGCATCTCGAACGTTTACTTTGTGGGGAACCGGCATGCGTGGGTATTGGTGGATACGGGAGTGCCGGGATACGTGAACGACATCCAAGCGGCTGCGGCGGAGCGCTTCGGGGCGGAGTCGAGGCCGCACGCGATTGTTCTGACGCACGGGCACTTCGATCATGCGGCGGGGGCTTTGGATCTGGCGCGGCACTGGGGCGTTTCGGTGTATGCGCATCCGCTGGAGTTTCCCTATCTGACAGGGGTTTCCGCTTATCCGCAAAAAGACCCGACGGTGGGCGGCGCAATGGCGTTCATGAGCCGATTTTTTCCATCCCGCTCAGTGAACATTTCGGAGGTGTTGCAGGATCTGCCGGAGACTGGCGAAGTGCCGGGGCTCGAAGGATGGATGGCGATCTTCACGCCGGGCCATGCGCCGGGGCATGTGTCGTTCTGGCGCGAGATCGATGGAACGCTGGTGGGCGGAGATGTGCTGGCGACGGCGGATCTCGATTCGTGGTACGGGGTGATCAGCCAGAAGCGGAAGATATCGCGACCGCCGTCGCCTTTCACTTACGACTGGGAGAAGGCGCGGCATTCCGTCAGAGTAGTAGCAAACCTGAAGCCACGCGTGCTGGCTTGCGGGCATGGCGAACCCATGAAGGGGCCGGGGCTGGGCGAGGAGTTAGATAAGTTCGCCCGGGAGTTTACGCCGCCGAGTCACGGAAGATATGTGGCGGCTCCGGCGGAAGCGAATGAGCATGGCGTGGTCTATGAGCCGCCGAAGCCTCCGGATGCGTTGCCTAAGATCGGCGCAGGAATTGTGGCGGGTTTGTTTGTTGTGGCCGGAGTATTTTACAGCCGGAGGGGTAAGAAGGCGGCGGCACAGATCAAGGGAGGCTTGGCGGCGGGGCTTCGGTCAGGCTTCGGCCCCTAAGCGCTAAGATAATGTGGCGCACGCACGAGTGCGCACTCTTGCGTGCCGTGTCGAGACTCTTCTCGACACTTTTTCGACGGGAGCAAAGTGCTCGACGGCTTGAGTGCCGTCGCCGCAATCAAGAGTGGTGCGCCACACCTAAATTGTGATAGTTATTTCCTTACACTCGCTTAGCGCTGCCGCGGACTTCGATCTTGACAATATCTGGGAGTACATCGCTGCGGATAGTATCGACGCTGCCGACCGCTGGATCGGAAATCTGTTCGACGCATTTGAAGCGCTCGGTCGTACTCCGGGCATCGGTCACCGGCGCAAAGACCTGACCTTGTACCCGGTTTTGTTCTGGCCTGTAGGTGCGTACCTCGTGATTTACCTCGCCGAACGACGACCAATAGAGATCGTTGCGGTGACGCAAGGCTCCCGCGACATACCCGCATTCCTGCGCCGCAGAATTCGTCGCTGACCCTAATTCCGGAGCGTCTTTCAGAGTGCTGACAGGTCGCTGGAAACGCTGCAAACAGCGGCGTTGACGCGTGTCATATGTCCGAATCAAAATGGAGCGCATGAAATACGGCTGCGCCCGCGTCTCGACCGACGACCAGAACCCCGACATGCAGTTCGCAGCGCTGAAGGAGGCCGGGTGTTAAACCGGCTTCAAGGACGAGGGACTGTCGGGAGTCACGACGAAGCGCCCTGCTCTGCTCCACTGCCTCAACAGACTGGAACACGGCGACACGCTCATTGTTTGGAAGCTGGACCTGCGGGGCCGGAGTCCGCGCGACCTGATAACAATGCTCGACGCCCTCCGCGCCCGCAGCGTCAAATTCCATTCGATCACAGAGGCGATCGACACCGCGACCTCACGGGCCGATGTGGCAGATGATCGTTGTCCCGGCGGCGTTGGAACGTAGCCTGATAAGCGAACGGACCGCGCTGGGGTGAAGGACGCGAGGCAGTGCGGCGTGAAACTCTGTCGCAAGCCAAAGCTTGCCCGGCAGCATATCGGCAACGCCCGTAAGCTGATCGACAATGGCGAAGCCCGCCAGTATGGGGGCCGACCTTCTAAACGTGGCCGTTCGACGCTTTACCGGGCTCTTGGCCGTTAATTCTCGGATGGCCGTTCGACGTGATCGATTACCAGCGTCTCGACAGGGCCTCTGGTCGATTCGAGTTTAAGTCCGGCTTGCTCGCGCAAGGCTTGTATGAAACCCGGCCCTTCGGTATCGGGCGTGGGGGGCGCCGCCGGTGAGGGGGCATTCCCGGCAGATCCCCCCTTGGGCATCACTTGGGTACCGGGGGCCAGAGCATTGGTTTGATCCGGCGTCCATTTGATTGTGAAATCAAACCTCCCGGCGAGTCCCGTTCGATCGATCACCGGACGATCTAAGCTTCCCATCGTGGGCAGGTAGTCCGCGATCAGGGCAGTCGTGGTGTCGCGTCCGCCACCTGTCCGGGGAAGGAGGAGAGGGGAGGAAGAACCTCGTGTGTCCGCGCCAAACTTCCAGCCCATAATGCCGCAAACGGGCGGGTATATTTCCGGGCTCGGAGGCGCATCGCAGGAAGGGCCTTCAGTGTGCGGACGAAGGCCGGGGCCGGTCCGGCCGGGTTTGGCCAGTATCATCGCCAGTATAGGCGTCTCGCGTGTTTCGAAGTGAACGGCCAGTTGAAAGCGCTCGGCAAGCAGGGCTTGCATCATCAGGCGCATCTGATCCTTCGCGGGGCTCCCCGGCGCGCGCGCCTCGATTTCGAAGTTGTCTGCAGAGACCCATTTCGGGAGATGCGAAATCATGTCGTTCAACTGTGCATTGGTTGAAATATGAAGTTTGTACGCGAAGCGGATGTAGGACGTAAGCGGGGCGATGGCCGAGAAGCGTCCGTGTGGCGGTTCTTTCGTTCGCAAATCCAGAAACAAATCGCTGGAATCAAGCGGAAAATTCGGGGACCTGAACGTATCCGGCTTGCTTAGTTTGACCGAGGCAACCTCGAAGGCCATCTTGCCTCCGGCGTCAATCTGCCATCGCGGCATGTTTTGACCGAGTGCCGCCACCGACGAGAGAGCGATCATGCTCGCGTATGTAATCGTGCGTCCCACGTCCGATGTCCTCTCAATTGAAGACTCGCGATGTTCGGATTCCGTGCATAAATAAATCAACCCCGTGCGCGGATAGCGAAACATAAACGTCCTCTACATCGCGCAATGCCTTCAAATCATTGATAATAATACTGTTTGCCGCGCAGCAACCACAAGCCCCGGCCCCGCTGACACCCGGCACATACATCCACCGGTGCGGCTCAGCAGCCCAATGCCGACTGAATCCACCCAATTTTCCGCGCCCTCCAAAACACCGTTCCCACTTTTTTCACACCTTTCTTCCAACTGTTTTCAGTAACTTGCACGAAATCGCCTCCGAATTCTGTTGACACGCCCTGTACGCTTTAGCCGGAAAGTCGGTAACACGCCGAAATTCCGGAAAGAGATCGATTTATGAACACAGACGCTCACGACGCAGTCAACATTCCGAAAGGCCCCGGCGGCCCGCACTCGAAGCAACAAAACGGGACTTATCCCACGGGACTCCCGGGCCTGGATGCTACCAATAGTCAAGGTAAAGCAAAATCCTCCCGCAATGCAATCCGCACCGGCCTCTACGCCGCCCGCGATTTCATGCGCGCGGGCGAGGAAGAAGAATACGCCCAGACCCTCATCAAACTCATGGATGAGTTGACCCCCGAAGGCACGCTCGAAGAAACCTTCGCCACCGAAATCATGGGAGCCACCTGGCGACTCCGCCGTTGTCGGCTGGTCGAAGAAGCCTTCGGCATGGTGGAAGACCTCGATTTCGACCCCATGATGGACGAGCGTACCGAAAAACAACAGAAATCCGTGGACCGCGCCCGAGCGCAATCGCACCTCATCCTCCGCCGCAGCATCGGCGAACTGGCCAAACTCCAGAAAGCAAGATTCCTGTGCGAGCAAAGCCAGAATAACTCTCAGCCCGCTCCCGGACCGGCACCCGCATCCACCAGTTCGCCCGCCGGTTTCGACGCCCTCATGGCCCTCGCCGACAAACAACTCGCACAACGTTATCGCGAATCGGGGCTGAGTTCGTTTTGTAATCCCGCGCCAACAACCCCGCTCCCTCCGAAAATTGAGTCGGATCTTATCCCTGACCAGACCAATTCGAAGACACAAGACTCCCGGTCGACCGGTTCGTTTTGTAAAACAGCCGTGGGGCAGGTTTCCGACCTGCCCTCTTCGGCCAAAGCCGACGGTTCGTTTTGTAAAACGACCCCGTCAGCCCCTGCCGCCCCGAAATTAACGCCGCGAAACGCCCAGTGCCCCTGCAATTCCGGCCAGAAATACAAGCGCTGCTGCGGAAAAGACGCGCCACCGGTTCTGAACAAGGCTGCGTAAGCCTTTTCACCGGTCGAAATTCAAGCTCACGACATGACCGACACCCCAACTGTGCCCAACGCCTGAAGCTCTGCGGGGCCCGACGGCGGTCATCCCGCCGACCGTCTCGATTCTTTCTGCGCATTGGCTGGGTTCGTTGAGAGGCACCGGGCGCATCGTCGGATTGCAGGCTGTCAATCTCACTCCGCCCCTCGCCACGCATTCCGTATTTTCTTCAATACCTCACCCAATTCCGGCGCTTCCGAGGTATCCACATCCACCGGTTCCCCGATATCCGGAAAGCCCAAAACCGCGTTCGCCCGAATGCTCTCGAAGATCTCCCCGCAGGAGCGGCTTTCATCCCCGTGCCCCGCATGCCGTTTCCGCGCCCAAAATCGCTTCGCGGCAGTCTCGACATCGCAGGTACAGCGCACATTGACGACCCTTTCGGAAAGCTCCGCGAGCCAACCTAAAGGAGTTCCGGAGTCCGCCGACATTCCCGCCACGCGCCAGAACGAGACCAGCACCGCGCCTTCCGATGCGCGCACCTGCGATTCCAGGACCGCGTCCGCCTCCCGGCTGAGTTGCCTGCGCCACGCGGCATCTCCCACGCCACGGCTTTCGAAGAGGCTTTCCAGCAGGTCGTCCTTATCGATGAGCGGCAGATTCAATGCGGACGCGATCCGCCGCGCCAGCGTACTCTTCCCGCTCCCCGGCAGACCCGACACTACAACGAACAGCCTCACGGGCGTTTGCCCGCCAGCGCGGCCCGCATCGCGGGATCGTCGCCCTCGTACGCTCTCGTCTTCGCACCCGCGCGGATCAGCATCGCGACCACTTCATAGAAGCCATCCCGCGGCGCGGAATTCCACGCGTGCAGCGCCCAGTCCAGCGGCGTTCCCCCGAAACGACTCTCCGTCTCATCCAGGGGCGCGCCGCGCTCGATCAGCAGCCGGACAATATCCGGATGTGCTCCATAGGCAGCCCAGTGCAGGCCGGTCTCGCCGTGCTGAAGCTTGGTGTCCACAGCCACGCCGTTGCGCAAAAGGAATTCGACCACGGCAGTGCGGCCGAACTCGCAGGCCCAGCACAACCCGTACGTCTTTTGCTGCGGTGTGGCAGCGTCGAAGAACCGCTCCACCAGATCGATCCGCCCCACACCCGCCGCTCCTTCCAGATCGAGACGCGCGCCCCGACTGGCCAGAATCTCCGCCGCCATCCCGCGCCCGTTACGCAGGCAGTCGTTGACGGTGCCGGAGCCATTGGGACCGTCGAACTTCGCGCCATGGGCGATCAGCAATTCCATCAGCGGGATCTGCACGCCCGCGTCTTCGGGATGGCAACTGGTTGCCGTCAGGCTCAGAGCGGTGTCGTGTCCGCCATACGCGTCCGATTCCGCATTGACATCCGCGCCCGCCTGTAGTAGCAACTCCGCTATCGCCACGATATTGGCTGGCGTCTTCTGACGATAGTCTTCGACGCCGTTGGCCGAGACGTAATGGAGCAGCGTCGAGCCGTGCCCGCGCGCCGAACGTGCCTTGGCGAGGGCTGGATTCTCGCGCAGCATCGCGGCTAGTTTGTCGCGATCTCCGGCAACGATTGCGTCCACCGCCTGCTCAAATTGAGAGACCGGCGAATCGTCGCGCACGAGGTCTTTCAGATGAGCCGCGAACTTCGGCCAGCTTGCGAAACCGTGACTTCGCGCGACGAACAACTGTGCGTCCGCCAGCAGGCAATCGGCGGCGCGTTCGTTCTTCCCGCGAAACTGCTGCCAGCGTGCGGCGAGCCGGTCGGCCACGCGGTCGGGTTGCTCCGGCATGTTGCTCAGGCGGGCAAGATCCTCGGCCCAGCGCAGGACTCTGCGGCGCATTGCGTCGGGTTCGCTCGATTTACAAGCGGCCTGAAAATCTTTCGCCAGCTTCCTGTATTGTTCGATATCCGGGCGCGGCGGTAGCGGAAGTGTGTACATACGAATCTCCTTTCACTGCTGCCTGGAGTTCGCACGGGTCAGGCTGAAAGAAGGTTCGTTACCTTCGATGCATTGTAAAAAAGGTGGGCACGGCCCTTTCCGCGAACGGGAAGCGCCCTTCGCGCTTGCAGCCAGGATAACGCTCCGCCGTGTCGAAGTCAACCGCATAGACTGGCTTTTATGCGTCTCGCCTTAATTGCGTTGTCGCTTGCGGCGTTGCCCGCGCAGGCTGCCGTCTCCGTTGATTCAGCCGTATTCCTCGCCTTTCGTCATGCCGACCCGGGTCCCGATCAGTTTTCCGTCGTGCAGCGGACAGCCGTCTCCGAACAGTTCGATCTGGTCGTTGCCATGGGAAGCCCGAAGCCGCTCCCCTTTGATCGGTTTCCCTGGACGATGTGGGGGGAACAGCGACGGATCGGCCTGTTCCTGCAGGAGAAATCGAATCCGGATCGCGTCTATTTAATCGGAATCAAGTCCGGATTTCAGGATTGCGCGGCGCGCCTCGAACGCGTTACCGCGACCGACACCGTGATCTCCTGTCAGGGTGAAAAGTCCGAGCGTTTACCCAATCAAAAGTGG
>Ga0302278_10004646_pt1 | contig 14066 bp, 13 predicted proteins | sample III_Bog_N3_2_FD_194543 | JGI IMG/M metagenome (GOLD analysis project Ga0302278, IMG submission 194543) | Peat permafrost microbial communities from Stordalen Mire near Abisko, Sweden - III_Bog_N3_2 | ecosystem: Environmental > Terrestrial > Soil > Wetlands > Peat | place: Sweden: Abisko... | reverse complement strand
AAGGGACCACACCCCCGTCCGGCTCGCGCAGGTCTATGCCGAACTCACCGCGCTGCTGCAACTCTGGCAGCCGGAGGTCGTCGCCATCGAGGAGGTCTTCTTCTCCGCCAACGCCAAGAGCGCGCTCAAGCTCGGCCAGGTGCGCGGCGTGGCCATGCTCGCCGCGGCCAACTGCGGCCTGCCTGTCGCGGAGTACGCTCCGCTCACCATCAAGAGCTCGGTCGTCGGCTACGGCCTCGCCGCCAAGGAGCAGGTCGGGTTCATGGTCGCGCGCCTGCTGGAGCTCGACGAGCCGCCCCAGCCGGCAGACGCCGCCGATGCTCTCGCCATCGCCATCTGCCACATCCACCACGCCCAGACGGAGGCGCAACTCCGGCGATGAAGATGCTTCCTGCAATCGCGCTGGCGGTGGCTCTGCCGACCATGGGTGGGACGGGAGCACCGCGCAATGGAATCTCCTTCCAGCTTGAGCCGCGCTCCGACTCGAACCTGCCCACCTACATCGTCTCGCTGGGCGACCAGGGAGTGGGCCGCTACATCGAGTTCGCTGCGGGCAACGGTCCGGCTGAGCGCCCGGGAGAGCCTATCACCGTGGGCGCTGCTACGCTCCACACCCTGCTGAAAGCGCGCGCCGTCTCTCCGGACCGTTGCCAGTCGCACCGCAAGGGCATCGCCAGCATCGGCAGGATGACGCTGACTGTCTACGCAGAAGGCCAGACTGTGCAGTGCGTCTTTGAGTACTCGGACGATGAATCGTTGACCGCTGCGGTCGCTGCCTTCGAGGCTATCGCCGAGACCCTGCAGTGCGGCTCGCGCCTCCAACATGAGCTGCGCTTCGACCGCCTCGGTCTCGATGCTGAGATCGACTCCCTCATCGCTGAAAACAAGGACGCCCGCGCTATCGAACTCCAGAACATCGCGCCGGTGCTGCAATCCATCGTGGACGACGACCGAGTTATGGAGCGCGTACGCCGCAAGGCCGCCCGCCTGCTTCAGGACGCAGCGCCCAAACCCGCGCCCAATCCTCTATAGAGCGCGGCCATCGTCTCCAGCGGCACACCCTCCGATCGCACCTGCGCTGCCAGCCCCTGCGGCCACGCCGCCGCGACCTGCTCCGCGCTGTAACCCGCTGCGCGCAGGTTGTTGGCCAGCGTCTTGCGCTTCTGCGCAAAGCTGGCGCGCAGAAGCCGGTTGAAGCCTTCAAAGTCCACGCCGAGCTCCCCAAAGCGCGGCGCGAACTCCATCCGCAGCACCGTCGAGTACACCTCCGGCGGCGGCGAAAACGCACTCGGCGGCAGCGTGAACAGGTTCGTCACGCGCGCGTGCATCTGCGTCGCCGCGGAGAGCGCGCCGTACTCGCTCGCCCCCGGCGCCGCGGCGATGCGCTCGGCCACTTCGCGCTGCATCATCAGGACTGCCCGCGCCACCACGCCGGCTCGCGCCGCCGCAAACAGCCGCAGCAGGATCTCTGACGTGATGTAGTAGGGCAGATTCCCCACCACATCCAGCGACGCCGCTCGGTCCAGCATCGTGGCAAAATCAGTGGCCAACACATCCGCGTGGTGAACGGTCACGTGGGAGTCGTTGCGAAAGCGAAACTCCAGCTCCCGCGCCAGCGCCGGATCAAACTCAATGCAGTGCAGCCGCGCCACGCGCGCCGCCAGCAGCGCCGTGATGGCCCCATGCCCAGGCCCGATCTCCACCACTGTGCGCTCGCGCGCATCGCCCAGCGCCTCGGCGATGCGAATGCAGGCGTTCTCATCCACCAGGAAGTTCTGCCCGAGCTTCGGCTTCTTCGCACCGCTCATTCCCCGGAGACTATCAGAGGCGCTAGAAGTAAAACCGCTCGTCGGCCCAATCGAACGGAGCGCTCGCAAGCCTGCCGCGCAGCAACCAGACTCCCCGGTGCCGCTCGAAGGGCATGGCATAGGGGTCGGTGATGCCACCGATCCATTCAACTTCCCTGTACTTCGTCTCCAGTTGTGCGCGTGAGTCGCCGACGACGGCGATGACTACATTCGCATCGCAGCCGTGCGTGCCCCACATCCAGTAGCTGTTCTGGCCGCTGATCGCAGGGGGCAGCCCCGGCTGCTTGCGCGGCCCGAGGAAGTCGATCGCTCCTGCCAGCCCATAGTCTTTGCCGAAGATGCAGACCCTCTGTTGCTCCTGCGGTGTCAGCGAGCGGTAGGCCTTCACCACGGCGTCCACCTCCTCGTCCCATCCGAAACGGTCGGCGAAGAACTGCGGCAATGGGCCGCTCTCGGAGGTCTCGGATTGCGTGGTCCGCAAATGCATCGCTGTTGTATACCGCACCCATGTCGCGGGCCGCAGCACCGGCGAGGCCATCGGCAGAATCAGCAAGTTCATCGCCAGTAGAACGCCCTCCAGCACTGGGAACGCCACCACGCGTTCGTCGATCACCCGCCGCGAAAGCGCAAACCGCCGCTCCCACGCAATGCCACCTGCGGCAAACAATGCCGGATACACGCCTTCCAGGTAGTAGTCCTTTGCGTGCATCGCATTCATCAGAACGTAGAAGGCGAGATAGGTGACTCCCAGCCATCGGCCATCTCGGATGGATTTCGCCCGCAGCAGCGCGACCAGTCCCGCGATCCAGACCAGCGCGTTGAACGGCCCCAGCATCGCAAACTGCGCCAGAAAGAAATGTAGCGGACTCAGCACCGTATTCTTTCCTGCATCGCGCCCGTTGCGCAGGAACTCCAGCGTCGGCCAGTGGTGGTGAATCTGCCATAGCACGTTCGGCAGCGCGATCAGCACCATCAGCGCAATGCCCGCCGCCGCCCAGCGCGACCACAGGATGCGCCGCGAGCTCGTGCATAACAACCCGAGGCCCACGGCGATCAGAAAGAATGCCATCGATGGCTTGTTCAGCAGCCCCACACCCGCCGACACCCCAAACACGGTCCACCACAGCCGCTCGGAGGAGCCGCGCATCAGCGTCAGCAGCGACAGCGCGCACAACATCCAGAACACGGCCTCATACGAATTCATCGAGAGAAAGCCGTCCGCCCCGATGTACTGCGGCGTGAGCAGCACCGCGAACATCGCCAGCGACTGCGCCGGACGATACCCGCCCATCGCCCACGCCAGCAGCCCTGTCAGGAAGACCGTCGCCGCCCCCGCCACCGCCGACAGCACCCGTATCCCAAACACTGAGTCCCCAAAGAGCAGCTCGCCCACCCGTGCCTGCACAGCGACCATGGGACCGTGGTCCACAAACCCCCACGCCAGGTGGTGCCCGCAGGCCAGGTAGTAGAACTCATCGCGAAAGTAGCCGTAGCCCAGGTGCAGGGTCCACAGCGTCAGCGCGAACTGCAGCAGCAGTTTCACGGCAGCAAACACCGCCGCCAGCCGCAGCGCGGCAAGCAGCGTCAGATCGGCGGGGCGGACGATGGTTGTTGATGTCAAGGGCATTGCGTAAGAGTACGAGAGAAAGCTGCGCTGAGTTCCCTCATAATCGCGACGTTCTTGTTGCTGAAGTGTCATTCGTCGTACTTACCATGCCACATGTTTGTGTTGAGCAATTGATGTGGGTACGCATATGCTGTCTGCATCATGCCGCCAGCCATCACTCGAATCCTGATATTGCTTTGGCACACTCCTGAGTACTTCAAGATTGTGGTGGCAAGTGCGGTCTATGCTGCCGTACACCGGTGGTGGGTTCAGCGGAAGCAACGGCTGCTGAGTGAAGCGTCCAGGGGCTGGCCGACACATCGCGGCAGAGTGGTCGCGGTTCAGGCTGTTCGTGATGGCCGGGATGACCAGCGTGGGGGAATGTGGTCGGGACTGCTGACCTACAGTTACATCATCGATGAGGTTGAGATTGGGGAGTATCGGCAGCCGTTCAGCTCAGAGGCTGAGGCGGATGAATGGGTGAGGGCATTGCGTGAGAAGACGGTGACGGTAGCCGTCGATCCATCCGACAAGCGACGGTCGATATGGGTTCAAGACGAGGCGACAGCGGCCAAGAACGCCGCCGTGACGGCTTCGCTGGACGATAGGGCAGTAATGTTGCCAGGATGGCTGGAGGCTGTGCGGCTTGGTACGTTGGCGGTCGCAGTTGTTGGTGCGATCGTCTGCGTCGCTTTGGAAGCACGCGAGTTGCTTTCGATCCTTGGATATGCGCCGGCGAAAACCAGCCATGTGAGTGGATATGTGCCGGCAGGTGCCGCAATGTGTTTTGGAATTGCAGCGTATGTGTTTGCCAAGCGATACCCCGGTAGCAGTATGGCCACCATCGGCAACCGGTTTCAGGGTCCCGTGATCAACGTTTTTCTGAAGGGGCTCGGTTTGCTTGAGGGCTCGCTCTTATTTTGGCTGTGGCTTAGGTATAGCGATGGAGGTGTCCTGACCAATGCACTTGCCTCCCGCGTGATCTTCTCCGGGGTATGGGGAGGCTTGTTTGCGGGAGCTGCCGTGGCTCTCTGGATTGCGGGGCGACGAGCGACGCAGACTCATGAACTTGCGCCCGAGAGCCGTGGCCCTGTCGGCCTCTAAGGCAGGATATGAAGCGCAGGCTCGGTCTTGGATTCGTCCGCGAAGTACCGCCGAATCTTCTCCGCCGCCGCCTTATTCACCACCGCCATCAGCGCATCGGGGTTCTTCTCCGCGGCCTGCTTCAGCGCTCGGACGCTGCCAAAGTGCTCCAGCAGCCGCTGCCTGGTCCTCGGCCCCACCCCGGGAATCTCATCCAGCTCGCTCACCCGGTCGCGCATCTCGCGGCGCTTGCGGTGGTAGCTCACCGCAAAACGGTGGCTCTCATCGCGGATCTTCTGGATTACATGCAGCACCGGCGATCGCCGGTCCAGCACCACCGGATCGTCCTCCTGCCCGTGCACGTAGATAATCTCCTCGCGCTTGGCAATCGACGCCAGCGGCTGCGTCGTCAGTCCAATCTCCTCCAGCGCGGCGGCGGCGGCATGCAACTGCCCCAGGCCGCCGTCGATCAACACCAGCGACGGCAGCGGCTGCTTGCTATCGCTCAATTTCTTATAACGCCGCTGCACGACCTCACGCATCGCAGCAAAGTCGTCCACTCCGCTCACCGTCTTCACCTGGAACTTGCGGTAGTCGGCCTTCTTCATCGCGCCCTTCTCCCACACCACCATGCTGGCGACGGTCTCCGCGCCCTGGATGTGCGAGATGTCAAAGCACTCAATCCGCTCCGGCGGCTCGGCCAGCAACAGCGCGTCCTGCAACGCGGCCTGCATCGCTGCGATGCTCGGCTGCAAGACGCGGAAGCGCTGATCGTAGCTCTGCTTGGCATTGGTGCAGACCAGGTCGACCAACGAGCGCTTCTCCCCCCGTTGCGGCGCGGCGATCTCAATCTTGTGCCCGCTGCGCTCGCGCAGGGCGTCGGCCAGCAGTTCGCGGTCCGGGAAGTCCACCGGCACGTAGATGCTGCGAGGCACGTATCCCTGATCCAGATAGAGCTGTTTCAGCAGGGCAGAGAAGAACGCCGCCGGCGAGAACTCCGCCGTCTCCTCCGGCGGTGCCAGCACCGATCGCTGGTCGCTCTCCTCGCGGTCCTCATGAATCTCCGGCGCAGGCACATCCGGGCGCGGTTCCAGTTGCGGCTCGCTCTCGGGCTCCTCGGCCACCATCGCGTCCACGAACTCCACGCCGGTCAGGTCCTCCCAGAACATCTCCCGCCGATCCACGATCTTGCCCGCGCGCATGTGGAAGAGGTTCACCGCCAGCATCTCGTTCTCGTAATGAAATCCAAAGACGTCCGCATCGCCGTCATCGGCGGAGGCGATGCGCTGCCGGTCCTGCGCCTGGCTCACGGTGATGAGCTGGTCGCGCAGCCGCGCCGCCAGCTCGAACTGCATCGCCTCGGCCGCGGCCTCCATGCGGACCGTCAGCCGCGCCTCCAGCTCGCCGGTCTTGCCTTCGAGGAACAGTTGCACGTCGCGGACGGCCTGCCCGTAATCCTCCGTCGAAACGAAGCCCTCCACGCACGGCCCCAGGCAGCGTTTGATGTAGTACTGCAGGCAGGCCCGTGGGTGATAGCGGTTCAGGTCCACCTTGCAACTCGGAATCAGGAAGCTGCGGTGGATCAGGTCCACCAGCCGGTGCGCCAGGTTGCCGGGGAAGTAAGGCCCGAAGTACGCGCTCCCATCTCGCCGCAGCCGCCGCGTCACAAAGACCTTGGGATGCTTGTCCGCCAGCGTGAGCTTGATGTACGGGTAGGTCTTGTCGTCGCGCAGCAGGATGTTGAACCGCGGCTTGCGCTGCTTGATCAGGTTGTTTTCGAGCGCCAGCGCCTCATGCTCGTTGGCCACGAGGATGTACTCAATGTCCACCGCCTCGCGCATCAGCGTGCCGGTCTTGGCGTTGGCCTGCGACGCGGCGAGGAAGTAGCTCCTCACCCGCGCCCGCAGGTTCTTCGCCTTGCCGACGTAGATCACCTCGCCCTCGGCGTTCTTGTAGAGGTAGCAACCCGCGCCGGTGGGCAGCGTCCGAATTTTCTCCAACAGGTCCATGCCGCTGCATCAAGTGTAGAGCGCCGTCAGCCGCGCCTGCATCTCGCCGCGAGGCGCAGCGCTCAAGTAGTCTGAAAGCATGTCTGACCCAGTCTCCCATGACGATCTCGAAGCTCAGGCTGCTGCGGCCACGTCGCTACAGAAGGCGGCGGCGATCATGGCCCGCCTACGCGCTCCCGGCGGTTGTCCGTGGGATCGCGAGCAGACCTTCGACAGCATCAAGCCTTACACGCTGGAGGAGACCTACGAGGTCTTTGACGCCATCGAGCGTCGCGCGTGGCCGGAGCTGAAGGACGAGCTCGGCGATCTGCTGCTGCAGGTCCTCTTCTACGCGCAGATGGCGACAGAAGCCGGTTACTTTGACCTGCGCGATGTGGCCGAGAATCTGCACGCCAAGCTGATTCGCCGCCATCCGCATGTCTTTGGCGACGCGCAGGCGACCGACTCCAGCGCCGTGCTGCGCAACTGGGAACAGATCAAGGTCGAGGAGAAAAAGGCCGCGAACTCCGAAGCTTCGCTGCTCGACGGGATTCCGCGTTCGATGGCTGCAACACTCGAAGCCACAAAGCTGGGCTCCAAAGCGGCCAAGGTCGGCTTCGACTGGCCGGACGCGAACGGCCTCTTTGCCAAGCTCGCCGAGGAGATCGCAGAGCTGCGTGCGGAGATCGAGCGCGACGACGCGGACCGCGTGGAAGCCGAGTTCGGCGACCTGCTCTTCACCGCCATGAATCTGGCTCGCCACCTGAAGGTCGATGCCGAGTCGGCATTGCGCCGCAGCAATGCCAAGTTCCGCGCCCGGTTTGCGGCGATGGAACTTGCCGCAGGAGGCGCTGCGGCGCTGCAAGCGCTGCCGGCGGAGGAGTTGGAACGGCTCTGGGAAGAGGCCAAAGCCACGGAGCATAAGAACGAGCCTAAGCATGAGGGAACGCTTTCAGCGTAGCGGGATCTGCTCCGCAAGCAGCATGTGGATTGCGTCCTGATACGAGGCCACGTTCGGCAGCACACGCAGGTCCCACGCGCTCATCTCCGTGTTCACGGGAACAGTTCGCACCATCAGCTCGCGAACGGTCAGGTGTTCGTCCAGGTGTGAGTAGACCCAGCGATTGTCTCCAGCGTCTGCCTGCTCGAACTCGATCGTTCCTCCGGGAAAGATGCGTCCCACAACTCCCCAGCCGAAGTTCACAGGACGCAGAACGTGAGCTTCGGCGCGAGTAACACGCTCGGTTGTGGCATCAATCCAGAACCGCCCCGCAAGCCCGGTCAACAGGTCGGCGATCATCGAAGGCGGATGGAACTTCGGGTCAGGCCGAAAGTCCACGACGATCTGCCGGGATGGCGTTCCGCTGGGCTGCGGCTGGCCCGGAGCATAGCTGTAGATCATGGCCGACGGCATCAGTCGCACCAGCTCCATCGCATACTCGCGGGTGACGTTGTCGCGCCTGTGGTGGCGAAGAAACTCGTCCGGCGCAGCCAGCGCCGCTTGCAGGCGCTCTCTCTCCGCGGCATCTTCCGCCGCGGTAATCGGTTTGCCGTCGTGTTCGATCAGGCGAGCGACGCTGCCTTGCCGGCTCTCGATGACCTCGCGGACCGTGTCGCCTTTGGCGTCCACCTTATGGACGCGGTAGGACACGGAGCTTGTACCCGCATCCTGGACGATTGCGTTCTCATTCTTCGCCGCGGCCTCGACCCAGGAGACGGGTGATCGCTGTAGCGACGGGTCGGAGACTATTGCCTGCTGCCCATGACAGAATGCGCCCGCGATGCCGAGGCATGTCAATGCAGATGTGGACTTCCGCCACCCGCGGCTCTGCATCCTATCCGGTTTGAAGGGAGTGTTGCCCATGCAAAACGTCAAGCGTAACAATGCCTCTTCTCCACTTTAGACGAAGCTCGCGGCTGTGAGGCCGATTGTGTTCCTGCCTCTCAGTTGGGTATAGTCGGGCTGGTACGCATATGCGTATTTCCACCGCACCCATTGCCCAGGAGAGGCCAGATTGTATGAAGCCAGGTGAAAGTTCCACTGTAATTGGACCCTTGACGAAGATTCGCGGAGAGATCTCCGGCACGGAAGACCTGCTGGTCGACGGAGAGGTTGAGGGTGTGATTCGACTCGAGGGCGCCTGCCTGACCGTTCGCCCCGAAGGCCGCGTGAAGGCCACCATTCTGGCTCAGGATGTCGTCGTCCTTGGCTATGTCGAGGGCGAGATCCGGGCGGTTGGCCTGGTGCATCTGCGTGGCAGCGCGGTGGTGCAGGGCGACGTCTTCGCCGCACGGCTTTCTATCGAGGATGGAGCAACTCTGCGCGGCAACGCAGACCCATCCAAAGCGTCCGAGCCACTTCCAGGCGGCCGGCAGCAATCTATAGGCGGCCATGGTGGAAACCTCGAGCACGCAACGTCGCAGGCCTGAGCAGCAGCAGAGCGGAGAGCATCGCGATGTTTGGCATCTTCAAGAAGGAGCCCGGATCAGTCACGCCATCGGCGGAGGGATATGCACGTCACTCCCGCGGCTGGAATGACGTCCGCACCCACCTGCAGAAGAGCGACTCGCTTCGCGTGCTGGACTTTGGTTCCACATCGCCCGCCAACATCAACTACCTGACGTCCCTTGGACACAGCGTCTATATGGCGAACATCGTTCAGGATGCGACTCGTCCCGAATGGATGAAGGCGCCCCCTGCCGATGCGCCGGAAGGCACTGCTGCCAGCTTTGACGTAGAACGGTTCATCGCCTCCAACCTCGACTTCTCCGGCCGTGATTTTGATGTCATTCTTCTCTGGGATACCGCGAACTACCTGCCGCCGCAGATGGTGCCGGCTTTGTTCAACAGGCTCAGAGAAGTACTTCGTCCCGAAGGTAGATTGCTGGCGTTCTTCCATAGCCGCATCAACAGCTCCGATACGGCCTTTTCGCGCTATCAACTGAGCGATAGCGACGATCTGCTGGTATTGGATAGCGGCAACTTTGCCGTCCGCGAGGTCTACCAGACTCGCCAGGTAGAAAAGTTCCTGGAAGGCTTCAGCAGCGTCCGCTTCTTTCTCGGGAAAGATAACGTGCGCGAAGTGATCGCTGTCCGTTGATTCCGGCATATCTGAACTAGCAAAGGGGAGCCAATATTGGCTCCCCTTTGCTAAGTTCAGTCTGTGACTACTTCTTTACAACTTCCTTCTTTGGGGCCTCTTTGCGGCGTTCTGCCCAGCGGCGCTTCATCGCCTCGGCGATGCGCTTGCGTCCTTCGGGGCTAAGATTCCGCTTCTTCTTCTTGGCCTTCGCGGGCTTGGGCGCATTGACGCTTCCCTTGGGGCGTCCGCGCTTCGGCTTTGCTCCCCCGCCCGCGTCGAGCTGAACAATGGCGGCGCGTGCCTGATGAAGTGAAGCAATTTTCGCATCAATTTCTGCAAGAATTTTCGAGACATCCATAGACTGATTCCCCTTTATTTTTCTGACTACTTAGCCCTGCCACAACAGTCACATCATACAGTGAAGTTAGATATTGGCTACTACAAATAATCAGAAAATAGGTCGTGGCTTGATATTTCTGCTTGTTCAGTTATCTCACGGTCGTGAAATTCAGTCTCGATAAGTTCAACGTATTTACATATCCAGGACTGGCATTTTCAGGGGCAGTGCTAAACTCGGTGCGATGCGATCGATTCCATTGCGGCTGTGGGCGCTGGCTATTTTCTCCGCGATTGCCCAACTCATACCCTTCCCACTGGCCGGCCCCGTTCCTCTCTGGCGAAGGGCCTTCTGCTGGTTTTGCTTGACGCCGCTGCTGATTGCAGTGCTTAGCCGCACGAAACAAGATAGGCCGTTACGTCCGCTCCATGCAGTGCTTCTCGGCTATCTCTCAGGCTTTCTCTGGTACATGGGTAACTGTTATTGGATCTACCAGACCATGCATATCTACGGGAGTATTTCAGGGCCTGGCTCTCTTGGAATTCTGGTTCTATTCTCGCTTTATTTAGGTCTCTATCCCGCAATTTATGCTGGGCTGTTGTCTTTCGTTCGAAGCAAATATTCGATATCCATTGCACTGGTTATTTCCCCATTTTTGTGGATCGTCTGCGAGTTTGGGCGGGCTCGTATCACTGGATTTCCCTGGGACTTGCTCGGTTATGCCCAGGTCGATAATTCATTGCTCACGAAGCTGGTGCCCTTCGGCGGCGTAATGCTGCTAAGTTTTGTGATCGCATCTGTCAGCGCACTCTTTGCCGCTGCATGGTTTGCCCCCCGTCCTGTTTCCCGGCTGGGGCTGCTCGCGGGAGCTATTGCCTTGATGGCTTGTCTTCAGACAGGAGCCCTCTACCATCCGCCCTATGAGGATGCGAAGCATATCGCTGTTCTCCTCCAGGAAAATCTCGCAGTCGGAGCAGAAGGGCGTGAGATTCTTCCCCTATCCACCGAGCAGAAGTATCTGCAATTTACCGAGTTGAGCTTGAATCCGCGCTCTTCGATACAACAAAGTCCGCCACAAATCTCCTCGGTTCCCGCCGCTCAAGACATAAAGAAAGACCTCATTGTCTGGCCAGAAGCTCCGGCCGACTTTGCCACGTCGGACCCGGTATTCCGCGCGAATCTAAGTAGCCTTGCGCGCACAGCGGCGACGCCTGTTATCGCAGGCAGTATTGGTGTGGACTTCGATCCTTCCGTTGAGCGCGGTTATCGCGAGTATGGCTCTGCCGCGGTCTTTGATAAGGATGGAGATTATCTGGGCCGCTATGACAAGATTCACCGCGTTCCCTGGGGCGAATATGTTCCTTACAAACAGTTGTTTTTCTTTGCAGGCAATCTAGTCTCCGGCGTTGGCAACATGGAAGCCGGCAAGCAACATACCATCTTCCATCTCAACGGACATGGCGTTGGTGTCTTCATCTGCTACGAGTCCATCTTCGGCGATGAGGTCCGCGAGTTTGCCAAGGATGGCGCTGAGGTCTTCGTCAACATCTCGGATGACGGATGGTATGGTGATACCAGCGCCCCCTGGCAGCACCTGGACATGGCACGGATGCGCGCCATTGAGAATCGCCGCTGGATTCTGCGTGACACAAACACCGGCGTAACAACCGCCATCGACCCCGAGGGGCGTGGGGCCTTCACCACACCGCGCCACGTTCGAGCGGCGTTCGCCTTCCCCTTTGACTACCGCAGCGATACCACGTTCTACACCCGGCACGGCGATTGGTTTGCCTGGGTCTGTGTCTTCTTGACGGCACTCCTTCTGGTCGTCGGGCTAACTCGTCCGCTTACACAGCCTCCGGCACAGTAAACTAACTTCATATGTTGAGTGACCTTGAATTCTCCTACTCCCCGGTCCGCGAGAAGGTGCGCGACCTGCGGGAGTATCTTTGACGCTTCCCGCCTGAACTCCGAACTCTCCGCCATCGAGCAGAAGATATCCGATCCATCCATCTGGGCGGACGCAGCCAGATCACAGCCCTTGATGCGCGAGCGCAAGCGGTTGGAGACGCTGCTCGCCGATGACGCCGACATCGCACGACGCACGGGCGACATTGATGCCTACTTCGACTTAATGCGCGAGGGTGAGACCTCGGTCGAGCCGGACCTGAAGCGCGAGATCGACGAACTCTCGCGTCATATCGATAAGCTTGAATCCCGCACCATGCTTTCCGAGGAGAACGACGGCCTCAACGCTATTGTCACGGTGCATCCCGGCGCTGGCGGTACTGAAAGCCAGGATTGGGCCGAGATGCTGATGCGCATGTACCTGCGCTGGGCCGAGCGCCAGGGCTTCAAGACCGAGATCAACGAGTTGCAAGACGGCGACGAAGCTGGCATCAAATCCGCGACCTTCACCGTCACCGGCGACTTCGCCTTCGGCCTGTTGCAAGGCGAGACCGGCGTGCATCGCCTCGTCCGCATCTCGCCGTTTGACTCCGCCAAGCGCCGCCACACCAGCTTCGCCAGCGTCTTTGTCTCGCCGGAGATCGACGACTCCATCGTCATCGACATCAAGCCCGAGGACCTGCGCATTGACACCTACCGCTCCGGCGGTAAGGGCGGCCAACACGTCAACACCACGGACTCCGCCGTGCGCATCACGCATCTACCCACAGGTTTGGTGACGGGCTGCCAGAACGAGCGCTCGCAGCACAAGAACAAGGACCGCGCTATGAAGATGATGCGGTCTAAGCTCTATGAGTACGAGCTGGACAAGAAGAAGGCGACCGCGCGCAAGCTGGAGGACTCCAAGCTGGAGATCAACTTCGGCTCGCAGATACGCAGCTACGTCCTGCAGCCGTACCGCATGGCCAAGGACCTGCGCACGCGGGTCGAAGTCGGCGATGTCGATAAGGTCCTCGACGGTGACATCGATCCCTTCATCCGCGGCTACCTGCGCATGCGCCGCGAGGGCGGGATTCCCGCACCTATCATGGAAGACGAGGACTAATCCGGGCGGCCTTCCAGCCAGCGGTGCAGCCAGCTGATGTGCAGGTCCAGGCGAAGCGCGGTATAGCTCAGCATCTCGTGGGTCATACGCTGCGCCGCGTCCAGGTCGTCGATGTGTCCCAGCGGAGCTCGCGGCGAGGTGTAGACCTGTAATCCGGCCCGCCGGCACAGCAGTGCGATGCGGAACAGATGCGTTCCGTCGCTGACGACGACGATGCGCTGGAAGTGCTCTCGGGCAGCGATCTCCGCCAGTCGCGCGACCTGCTGCTCCGTATCGAAGGACTGGGTCTCGGCGATGATGCGGTCGTAAGGTACGCCGTTGGCCAGCAGATAATCCCGTCCAACGCCGCCTTCGGTCTTGCCGGAATCCTTATCCGATCCGCCGCCGAGCGTGACAATCACCGGAGCAATTCCGCGGTTGTACAGCGCGACGGCCTTATCCAGCCGCGCGTGCAGGACCGGCGAAGGACGTCCCGCATACTCCGCTGCGCCAAACACCGCAATGGCATCAGCCGTTTGGGCATTGTCCACGTCGGCGGTCTGCTGTATCTGGTGGCGAACCCAGACAAACCATCCCACCACAGCAAACAAGCACAGCAGCGCCAGCCAGCGAAGGAGATGCTTGCGCTTCGGCGCGACGTTGGACTTCGATCTGTTCACGGCGGAGCCCATCCTGAGTTGCGGTTGATTCCAGTATGCCGTTTGCGAGGGTGATGAATCCAGCGGCGAGCTAGTGTTGCAGGGCAAGCGCGATCTCGTGGGTGGGAATCGCGCCTTCGCGCAGGATCATCCACGAGCTTCCACCGCCGCTGAGGTCGACGATCGTCGTCGCCACGGAGCGCGCGGTCGGTCCGCCATCGACGATGAGGGGAATCTTCTCGCCGAACTGCTCGCGCACGCAGCCTGCATAAGTACACTCCGGCAGACCGCGCAGGTTTGCGGAGGTCGCGGTAATCGGCAAGCCGAGTTCGCTCACCACAGCGCGGCAGATGGCCGCCTCCGGCACGCGCAGGGCGACGTTGCCGGTGTTGGCCGTGACGCGCAGCGGAAGCTTGCTGCCTGCTTTGACCACGATGGTCAACGGTCCGGGCCAGAAGCGCTCGGCGAGGCGGTCGAAGGTGCTGTCCATTCCGCGCGCGAGCTCGTAAG
>Ga0302278_10004644_pt1 | contig 14073 bp, 20 predicted proteins | sample III_Bog_N3_2_FD_194543 | JGI IMG/M metagenome (GOLD analysis project Ga0302278, IMG submission 194543) | Peat permafrost microbial communities from Stordalen Mire near Abisko, Sweden - III_Bog_N3_2 | ecosystem: Environmental > Terrestrial > Soil > Wetlands > Peat | place: Sweden: Abisko... | reverse complement strand
AAACTCTGTCGGGCCGGCTACTTTTCAAGGGTGGCACTTCCCTGTCGAAGATCTTCCACGCGATCAACAGATTCTCAGAAGACATCGGTGCGCCGTGACGGCGCGGGAGGAATATATGACTTAGTTATTGCCTCCCAAACTTGCTGATCTTCTTCCGGCGGCTGCAATGTCGCCCCTCTGCAGAGAGCAGTAGATGGAAGGGGGCCGCAAAGCTCTATCGGGTGTCGCCGATGGGGTGTCATAAGCAGAGCGGCCTTAACTGTACCGGATGCGCCCATCAGCGCAGGTCGGGCTACCACAGTGCCCATGGTGAGATAACGAAGTGAGCGTCGGACGCCTCTATATCTGAAAACGTCTCCGAGTCGCGCGATGGCGTGGGAGGCAATATAACGTGAACAGAACTGGCGCGGCTCTATGTTCCTCGCTGGTGGATGCGATCATCGCATTCGAGATGGGAACGGCTCTCCTTAGCCCATCTCCAGAGTCGCAAGGGGTATAGCTCACTACCTAACGGCACTAAGGTTGAAGATCGGAACACGGGAACTCGGCTCGCCTGCCCAGCTCGGAACTGGGCTAGCCGCGACGACCGGAAACGGACGAGACCGAGGACGGAGCTTTCGTAGTAGTCCGAGCATGGGAAAGCCATGCACATGGCGAAGGGAAGCAGGAAGACGATGGACTTGCACGACGGAGGAATGATCCATGGACATGGATCGTCAGGCTGATGAGGCCTGGATACTCAGCGTTCAAAGCAAACTCTATCAGTGGAGTCAGGCAAATCCTGGCGACCAGTGGCGAGATATGTGGAGTTGGTTAACCGACATCCGCACTCTTCGCTGCGCCTGGCAGCGTGCCGCTTCTAATCGAGGCGCACGCACCGCCGGGGTCGACGGGATGACCGTGGGGCACATTCGCGCCAACAAGGGGGAGCAACGTTTTCTGGAAAAGCTTCAAGCTGAACTGCGCTCCGGCGCATATCGGCCCAGCCCATCCAGACGCATTCTCATCCCCAAGGCCGGAAAACCAGGACAATTCCGTCCCCTGGGTATTCCCACGATCAAGGATCGCGTCGCTCAAGGCGCGGTCAAACTCTTGTTGGAGCCTATCTTTGAAGCGCAGTTTTGGCACGTCTCTTACGGGTTTCGGCCCGGACGAAGCAGCCATGGCGCTTTGGAGTACCTCCGCCGAGCCGCCCTGCCGCAGAAACGCGACCAGGACAATCGGCGGAGCCGGTTGCCGTACCCATGGGTTATCGAGGGCGACATCAAAGGCTGCTTTGACCATATTTCGCACCACCACCTGATGAATCGTCTACGCGCACGCGTAGGAGATCACCGGGTGACGCGGCTGGTCGGGCTGTTTTTGAAGGCCGGTGTACTGGCAGAGGATCAGTTCCTCCGCACAGACAATGGAACGCCCCAAGGCGGTATCATCTCACCTCTTCTTTCCAACATTGTGCTCAGCGCAATTGAGGAACGCTACGAGAGGTGGGCGTATCACCGCACGAAACTCTACCCCCATCGTAAAAGAGACGGGGTTGCGGCAGCAGCAAGCGCGCGGGGCGCCGATCGGAAAGCTGGTCGGTGCGTGTTTCTGCCCGTGCGTTACGCCGACGACTTCATCCTGCTCGTGGCAGGCACAAAGGAGGACGCCCTGGCGGAGAAATCCGCTCTGGCCGACTACTTGCTTGAGACCACAGGCCTGGAGTTGTCGCCGGAAAAGACGAAGGTTACAGCCTTGACGAACGGATTCGAATTCCTCGGATTCCGTTTCGGCGCGCATTGGAACAAATGCTATGGCTTCGGCACACGCGTTGAAGTTCCAAAGGCGAAGGCCGCTGACCTACGTTACCGGGTCAAGCAACTGACAAGGCGTAACACCACCCTCGTCAGCCTTGGCGAAAAGCTCAAAGAGATCAACCCCATCCTTCGCGGGTGGGCGAATTATTACCGCTACTGCGCCTATGCCGGTGATGTATTTACCAGTCTTGACTGGTATGTCGGAGACCGAATATGGCACTGGTTGCGGTACAAACGCCCGAAAGCGTCTGCGCACGAAATACTGGCCTCTCGTAGGCCCAGTCAGCTTCGGCGCACGCGCAAGGTCTGGCAGGACGGATCAACAGAGCAGTTTTTGCTCTCCTTGACTCCAGTCTGTCGGTACCGCCTCGCCTGGTTGGGGAAGCCTAACTTCGCCATGTCTTCTGGAGAGCCGGATGCGGAACGAAAGTCGCAAGTCCGGTTCGGGAAGAGGCGGTGAGAAACCGGTCGCCGAGAAGCGATACGGCGCTTGCCGCCTACTTTTACACATCTTCCTCGATCCGCTTGCGTTCAAACCACCACTGGGAAAGAACGGCATAGATCGTGAACTCAAGAAACTCCGTGATGCTGTCGGAGCATACCCGGCGCTTGCGTTTGTCGAGAAGGAGAGCCAGACCATTGGTGGATTCGGTCGCAACGACCGCTTCTCCTATGCGCAGCGTTTATGCGCAAATGGATACCCCGTTTATGCGTGGAAATCTGCTCGAATGCACACCGCCCTGTGTATCGGATTGGAACATTTCCATAGCCCACCGCGTATGATTTCGGAGAAGTAAAAAGCCATCATGGAGATGTCGGTTGAGATGAGCTATTTGAATGCTTGTGAAGAAAAGCAGTGCTATCGCTGGGGCGGGATAGCGGCGCTGCTTTTGGCAATTGGCTACGTGGCGATTATTCCACTTTTCACATGGGTGGGCGCGCCTCCAGCGACCGGCGAAGCCTGGTTCCGTTACCTGCCAGGCAAAACAACGGCGTGGTGGGTGATTATCTGGCTTTCGGTCGTCACCGATCTGCTCTATCTGCCGGTTGCCTGGGCGTTGTGGATCGCCTTGCGCAAAGCGGGGAAAAATCTGATGCTGGCGGCCGTAGTCTGTCTGCATCTGTTTGTCGTACTCGATCTGGCAGTGACCTGGACGCATCATGCTTCTCTGCTGGCGCTCTTCCAAAACTACTCCAGCGCCGCTGACGTGGCTCATCGGGCCGCCTATCTGGCTGCGGCTGAATATGCCTCCTCGATTTATGCGACGCCGCTGCTGACCTTTTACATCATGGTTATTCCAGGTTTAGGTGAGTTGTTTGCGGGTCTCGCGATGTTGAAGGGAAGATTCGGGAAGGCGTGCGCCTGGACCGGTGTGGTCACGGGGGTCTTCGGGATACTGTCGTTGACGGGCTTCTTTCCGGTAATCATGGCTGCCGCGTTGGGCTCGACGCTTTGGTTCTTCCTCGTTGGCGTGCGGTTACTGCGGTTTGGCAGAACCTGCGCGGAAGGGAACGAATAATTGGCGACGCACAGGCCGCGATAATGCCTTCAATAGAGCGGAATCAAGCCAATCAAAGACCGGGATTCCTTCGGGCGCTTGCGCAGCGCAGCGCGGCGCTCAAGGCCCTCGATCAGGCAGGCATTTCGTGGCGTGTTGCCTTCACCAGTTCCAGCCTGAGCGGAATCTGGGCCGCTGTCAGCGCAGGATTGGGAATCACAGTTCGCACCCGTGTTGGACTGCCCAGCCAACTTCGCGTTCTTGAAGGGTTACCAGAACTTCCGAAAATCGGCTTGGCACTGCATCAGGCTAATTCCAAGCCAGCCCCACACGTACGACAACTGGAGACCATCCTTCTGGATCGCCTGAACGACTTGCTGGTCACTCAGCGCTCCAACTTGCACATAGATGAAGTTGCAGAATGAGTTTCCACGAGGGAGAGTCTTTCCCCGATTTCAGAAGAATGTGCGATGAACATTTCTACCCCGCTGAACTCTGGCGATGGCACACTTGTTATCCGGTGGACGGCGTAGCAGTGAGCGTCAAGTGCATCAGAAAGTTCCGCAACTCCGCAGGGTACAGAACGTTCGCGTCATAAAACGCAATGAACGTAGCCATCCTTAGATTCCCAACTCTTGATCGTAGGCCGCGAGTTCCGCAAGCACCGCCGTGCGCTCAGTTTCAATCTGCCGTTTGTAAGCCAACGCGCTTTTGAACGGAATGCGGCGATGGGTTCCAACCTTATGGAATTCGATTTTGCCTTCATCGAGTAGGTGAATCAGCGTCGGCCGAGAAACATTCAGAAGATCGGCGACCTCTTGAGTCGTGAGTTCCGAATGAACCGGAATCAACTTGACCGCGCTGCCCTTGCTCATCTCATCCAGAATCTTCCTGGTCTTCAGTTACCGCGTTTGAGGTATTCACCAGGGTTGGCCCCGACAACTCGCTTGAACGCCTTACTGAACGCGGCGTCGGACTCGTAACCGACCAACCGAGCGACATCTATGAGCTTTTTGTCATGCTGTTCGAGTAACTGCATCGCCTTCTGCATCCTCCACTCGGTTACGTATTCCAGCGGTGTTTGTCCGAGTAGCTCTTTAAAACGCGCTGCGAATGCGGAGCGAGACATGCCCGCCGCTTCGGCCAGAGATTCGACTGTCCAAGGTGTATTCACACTGTCATGAATGGCACTCAGAGCAGTGCCTACTTGAGGGTCGAAAACCGCACGAAGCCATCCTTTGTTGCGTTCCGGTCCCGTGTTGCGTTCTGGTTGTGCCGCGATATGCGCCCGGAGTATTTGGATAAATAGAACCTCGGCCAGCCTATTCGCGACTATTTCAGATCCCGGTGCCTGTTCTGCCATTTCTGACGCCAGCGCCTGCATTGTGTTGTGAAGAGCCAGCGTGCGTGCCTGATCGGCCTTCATCAGAATGAAGTTCGGCAATAACTGAGTGATCGGCTTCAGGCTGGCGCGATCGAAACTGAAGGATCCACAGACGATGGTCGTCGGTGCGCCACCCCCTCCATAATGAGCGACATTACCGTTGGCTTTGGCCCCAATCTCGCGGAAACTCCACCTCGGACGTGTTCGCGGGCTGTCGCGCAAAACAATCGAAGTTCCCCGGGCCAGCAAAAAGCAATCGCCTCCAGTGAGGGGAATCGGCTCCGGAATCCCATCCACACTGAGCCAGCAGTTGCCGCGCGACAGCATGGCGAAGTGCGCCAAATCTGTAGGTGACCTCTTTGGATCAGAAGACGAGACTTTTTCTTCGGTATGCTTTTCCTGTTCTACGCCCCACGGGGCTGTGGCTTCGAGCCTGTGCATCCCGAAAGCGGTTACGTGCAGCGTTCTGAAAATGTCCGTGATTGGGTCCAACTTATCCTCCACATCTTGGACGAATAGACAAAAAATTAGGACTTCCGAGCAGTTCTCGTCCACCGTCAAAGAACTCTACTCTACTGTACCCAATGCTACACACATTCCGAAGGGAGCAATTATGGGAAAGCTTGAAGGAAAAGTAGCAGTCATCACCGGTGGCGCCACCGGCATCGGCCGCGCCGCAGCAAAGCGCTTCATCGAGGAGGGCGCCATCGTCTTCATCTTCGGCCGCCGGCAGGAAGCACTCGATGCCGCTGTGGCCGTACTCGGGCCCAATTCCCGCGCGGTGAAGGGCTCGGTCTCCGTTCTGGCCGACCTCGACCGACTCTACGCGGCGGTGAAGGCCGAGCGCGGAACCCTCGACATCGTCTTCGCCAATGCCGGAGGTGGAAGCCCGCTTCCGCTCGGCAAGATCACCGCCGAGCACATTGACGAAACCTTCGACACCAATGTGAAGGGTACGATCTTCACGGTCCAGAAGGCGCTGCCGCTGATGGGCAAGGGCGGCTCGATCATCCTGACCGGCTCGAGCGCCGGCACCACGGGCGCGGCGACAATGAGCGTATACAGCGCAAGCAAGGCGGCAGTGCGCAACCTCGCGCGGACCTGGGCAGAGGACCTGAAGGGCACCGGCATCCGGGTAAACGTGCTGTCGCCCGGAGCGACGGCGACCGAACTCGCGGTGGCAGCGCTAGGCGTGGAGGGCCAGAAGGTCTACGCCGCGATGACTCCGCTCCAGCGCATGGCCGATCCGGCGGAGATCGGGGCGGCGGCGGCCTTTCTCGCGTCGGACGACAGCAGCTTCATGACCGCCAGCGAACTCGCCGTTGACGGTGGCCTCGCGCAAATTTAGCCCAAATCTAACGCACTCGCCTTTTACGGCGCTCCATTCGATGATTCGGAGCGCCGTAGGGTTCGGTAAACCAAAGGAGAACATATGAGCTACGCAATTGTAGGATTCGGCAAGATAGGCCAGGCCCTCGCCCACGCCTTTGCCCGTAAGAACATCGAAGTCACCGTCGCAAGTCGCCGGCCGCCCGAGGCGTTGGCGCCGCAGGCACGGGCGATTGGACCCACGGTCGTCGCCAAGTCGCTGCAGGATGCGCTCAAGGCCGACACGATCATCCTGGCCGTCCCGTTTGGGGAACATCGCGAGATTGCGAAGGCCCTGCCGAGTTGGAAAGGCAAGACGGTCATTGACGCGATGAATGCGTTAGTTCCACCTGAGGAGTTGGACGGCCTCCTGTCCTCCGCCTTTGTTGCGAAGTCGTTCCCCGGCGCCAAGTTGGTGAAAGGTTTCAATCACCTGATTGCGGCCACCCTGGCGACTGATCCTGTCGTCGAAGGCGGCCACCGGGTCGTCTTTCTGTCGAGCGACGACGAGGACGCGATCGCTCCTGTGGCGGATTTGGCCAAACAACTCGGGTTCGCACCCGTCACGCTGGGAAAGCTCAACGAGGGTGGCGCGCTGGTGCACGCACGCAACCGCGTTTGGGGTCAGCTCATCTTTCAGGACTTGTTCAAGAAGGAGCAGTAACATGAATGTTTTCGTCACTGGCGGGACCGGCCATATCGGTTCGTACATCATCCCTGACCTCATCGCCGCCGGCCACCAGGTCACCGGTCTGGCCCGGTCCGACAAGTCTGCGGCGGCGATTTCCGCGCTCGGTGCCAAGGTGCGTCGCGGAGATATTTCCGACCTCGATGGGCTCAAGGCGGCGGCGGCTGAGTCCGACGGCGTCATCCACGTCGCGCACAGGCAAGACCTGCTTCCCGTCGGCGGGCTTGACGCCGTGGCCGCTGCGGAACTCCAGATCATGCTCGCGTACGGCGAGGCATTGGCCGGAACCGGAAAGCCGCTGGTCGCGTCGGGGAGCATTGGCTCGCCCATGAACTTAGGCTGGGCCGCGCCAGGGGCCCGCTTCTTGGGCCGACCGGCGACCGAAGAGGACCCAGCCCTTCCCGGCGGCGATGCGTACAAGGGTTCCCTGCGGGCTCGTAACGTTGTGGAGCTCGCCGTGGTCGGGCTTGCGGAGCGGGGCGTGCGATCTTCAATCGTGCGGATTCCTCCCATCGCGCACAGCACAACCGATGTCGGCTTCCTCCCGCTGCTGATCGGGCTCGCGAAGCAGAAAGGCGTCGTCGGCTACCCTGGAGACGGCGCGAACCTGTGGCCGGCCGTGCATGCGCGCGACCTCGCCTCCTTGTTCCGCCTGGCGCTGGAGAAGGGTCCGGCTGGCAAATATTGGCACGGAATTGAGGGCGATGGCATCCGGTTCCGCGAGATCGCCGAGGCCATTGGCAGCCGTCTAAGCCTGCCCGCCGTACCGATTCCAGCAGACGTACTGATGCTTCCGGGATACTTTGGGTTCCTTGCGAATTTGGTCACGCTGGACCTCCCGGCGTCCAACCTCATCACCCGCCAGACCCTCGGCTGGAAACCCGTTCAGCCCAGCCTGCTCGCCGATTTGGACAACGGCCACTACTTTCCGGCCGACTGATGAACTGACGGCTGGGAGCCGAGTCGCAGCGAACCCGGCGGACAGCAATGTCGCGCTGCCGTCGGGCAAAGACTCTGTCGACGCGGGGATGGCCTGAGGGATGGCGCACGCGGCTCGGCACACACAGAATCAACCGGGAGATGCCCGGTTCAGTGACTACGAACAATACCCAAACTCACGAGGAGACTGCACATGAGCACTACTATCAGCATCATCGGCACAGGAGGCATGGCCGCGGCAATTGGTAGCCGTATCGCCAAGTCTGGATACACCGTCGAAGTAATCAGCCGCAACCCCGCCAAGGCGAGAGCGCTGGCGGACAAACTCGCAGCCGGAGCGACCACAGGAACATACGGTGCCGCACCTGCTGGCGACATCGTCATCCTCGCCGTACCGTACACCAATGCGGCGGCGGCGGTGGCCGAGTTCGGGAACGCGCTCGACGGCAAGGTGATCATCGACATCACCAACCCGGTTGCCCCCGACCTCTCGGGCCTCGTTACCCCCCACGGCAGTTCTGGTGCGCAGGAGATCGCCAAGGGCGCACCCGCCAGCGCGCATGTCGTGAAGGCGTTCAACACGATCTTCGGCCACGTCCTTGCCAAGGGTGGACGTCTCGACGCATTCATCGCAGCCGACGATGCACAGGCCAAGGCGCGCGTCTCGACCTTCCTCGAGAGTCTCGGGCTGCGTCCGCTTGATGTCGGTGGCCTCCAGATGGCCCAGACGCTCGAGGCGCTCGGCCTGATGATGATCGGCCTGGCCAAGAACGGCGCCGGCACTTGGGACATCGCCTTGCACGTCGATATCGGCTAAATCACCGACACCACCCGATCCAATGTAAGAGAAAAGGAGAAATTTCGATGAGCATCGAAAAGAATGTCCAGATTGTGAAGGAGTTTTTTGCAGCAATGGGCCGCGGCGATAAGCAAGGTCTGCTCGCGTTGTCTGCCGAAGATATTGAGTGGATCATTCCGGGCGAGGACTGGCCACTGGCCGGCACGCACCGGGGGCACACGGGATTGGAGAATTTACTTCAGAAGGCTAACGAGACGGTGGAAACTACGTACCCAGAGCCCCCCGAGTTCATAGCGCAGGGAGACCGGGTTCTGGTCGTCGGCTTCGCTACGGGGAAAATCAAAGCCACGAATAGGACGTTCGAGGACCACTGGGTTTTCGACATTACCGTTCGAAATGGCAAATTGACGAACGTCCGGGAGTATATCGACACGCAAGCACTGGCGCGGGCCTCCGAGATGGACGCGAGCCTCAGGCCGTGAGCATCATCAGAGGGTGATGCGTTCGTCACATGCACTTTCAAGTGTTTATTTCTGCTGTAAGGAGAACCCATGCCCACCCTTTTACACATTGATTCCAGTCCCCGTGGAGACCGCTCGATATCACGCAAGCTCAGCCGGGTCTTTGCCGAAGAGTGGCAACGCAAAAATCTTGACGGTAAGGTTGTCTACCGAGATCTGGTCATGACAAACCTGCCTTTCGTGGATGTGCAGTGGATCGGCGGTGCCTACTCCCCACCCGAGGAGCACACACCAGAACAAAGCGCAGCTCTTAGAATCTCGGATGACCTGGTCGCTGAGTTCCTCTCGGCGGACGAGATTGTTTTGGGTACGCCTATGTACAACTTCAACGTGCCGGCCAACGTAAAGGCTTGGATCGATCACATTGTGCGCGTTGGAAAGACGTTCGAAATTAAAGACACAGAGCTGAAAGGCCTTGTGCCCGCAGGCCGAAAAGCCACCTTCATCGTGGCCAGTGGAAGTAACTTCAAGGCGGGCGGTCCGAGGGCGCATCACGATCACGAGAGCCCGTATTTGCAAGCCATCTTCAACTTTATCGGTATTACCGACACCAACGTCATACTGGCTGGCGATGCCAAGGACCTATCCCAAGGCAAGGTCAAGGAAGTCGACTTCTTGAAGCCGCTCATCGAGGAAGTCATAGCAGCGGCTTAGTTGAGGGGAATGTGCAGTGCTACTTGAAGTCGTTTGAATGATTGTTCAACACGAACGGAGTGAGCTGAACCTGCGGTTCCGTCCGAAGTAGCCTATCGGCATCGGCGTAGCAGGTAACGGCTGGGTCGAATAGCTGCCGAGACTCGCGCTTGACCGGATCCTCGATCTCGACGAGTGTCTGCGACAGGTACGCTATTTCGCAGAATAGGCAAAAGACGAAGTAAAATAGCCAGAAACCATGGGAATGAAAGCCAAACTGGTCACAAAACGAGGCAACTTCGTACCGCCAAACGAAAAGGCGAAATCCGCCGTCGTGGCCCAGTTCGTTGGAATCGGTCGATAAGGCCTACCAGGATGCCGTTCTGACCGTCGGGATCTGATGAGGGGCAGCCTCAATCCAGCAATTCCTGTGGGACATTACGTACCTCTGTTGGAATTTAACCTGTATGCGGCGAGCAAGGCAGCATTGCGCTCATTCGTACGCACGTGGCTCAACGAACTGAAAGGCAGGAATATCCGGGTGAACGTGCTGAGCCCGGGGCAGATCGACACACCGGATTCCCAGCGGCTCGGCAAGGAGAAGAGGGAGATGTTCGAATCCCTGATCCCGCGGGGAAAGATGGGTAAATCTGAGGAAGTCGCGACGGTCGCGCTGTTTCTTGCTTCAGGCGATTCGAGCTTCTTGAATGGGGTGGAGTTGTTCGTCGACGGCGGCACGACGGCCATCTGAAACAGGCTGATCAGGGTGAGTGCATAATCGCCGTTCTCGTCATACCATCGGGCCGCCTCGGCTTGGAACTGTCGTTCTGCAGCGGTGATCTCAGTTCCTGGAGCCAGATAAGGTTTGTAGGAGTCTGGGATGTAGTTAAGGTGGACTCCTATGAGATGCTCACTGTGGCGTAAGCCCAAAGCGGTGCTGACGCTGGCGCCAAGGTCCCCGCCCTGCGCGGCGAAGCGGTCATAGCCCAGTGCTCGCATCAACTCTACCCAAATCTCGGCCACGCGGAATGAGTTCGCGCCTTCGATCTGAGGGCGATCGGAGAAGCCGAAACCGGGCAACGAGGGGACGACCAGATCGAACGAAATGTCGATGTCTAAGCCGTGTTCCGCCGGATTCGTGAGGAGCGGAATCATCTCCAGCATTTCGAGAAACGACCCGGGTCAGCCGTGCGTCATGATCAGCGGAATCGCAGCAGGGCCTCTCCCTTTGACATGCAGAAAATGGATCTTTCCTTCATCTGACTGGAAGCGATAATTGGGAAATCTGGAAAGCCGATCGATCTGCTTTTGCCAATCAAAGTCTTCGCTCCAATACCGGCAGAGATCCTTCAGAAATTGAAGCTCGTTGCCCCAATCGGACTCCCGAATCTCATCGGGCCAGCGCGTTCGTTTGATACGGGAACGCAAGTCTTCCAACTGATCGGACGAAAACGTAGGGGTAAATGGTTCAATCGAAGTCATGATCTCCTTCTAAACTCGCCAAGTTTTCTACATCTACCTCCAAGATTAGAGGAAGGATTGACTATCTATATCACGAGAGACTCTGGCAGGTGCAAAATCGCGTTTCCATCCTGTTACGGATTGGAAACGCGCTAAGGCCTGTTATCAGCAGTCAAGACTCTCAAGGGTAAGACAGCTTCGCCTCAAGAATCTGAGTTTTCTAGATAGCGCGTACGGTCAAGATCTTCCATAAGCCCAGGCCCAGTTGGGATCCAACCGAGCCGCTTCCGCGTCCACGCGCTCGATGCCGAAAGATCCATCCCTACGTATCCGCCGATGCGACCGAATCGGGCTCGTGCCTCTTCCAATGAGATAGAAGCGACGGGAACCTTAAGGCCCCGGCCAATGGCGGCGGCGATATCTCGAAGCGGGACTCCCTCTTCGGCGACTGCATGGTAACGGGAGGCTTCGCGCTTCTCAAGCGCTAGCCTATAGAGACGCGCAACGTCGGTTACATGCGCGGCCGGCCAGCAGTTCAATCCTTCATTCACGTACGCAGATTGACCCGCTTGACGCGCTACCGCAATGAGGCTTGTAATGAGCCCCTGCTTGACTGTGTTGTGAACCTGGGGAACGCGCACGACTGTGACGTTGATGCCTTGCTGACGCAGCGAGCGTGCAGCCTGTTCCGGACCGCGAGGTGACGCTGAAACGGCAGGCGAATCAACATCCTCCGTGATCGGACGGGTCGGTGCTTCCAGCCCAAGTCCCGAACTAACAATCAGAGGACGATCAGAGCCTGCAAGCGAAGCACCGAAAGCCGCAATTGCTAGCCTCTCAGTTTCGCTATTTTTTTCAAAGTTTGCGAAATCGAGTTCGAAGGCACAGTGAATCACTCCATCAGCCCGGCTCACACCGTCACTGAGAGTGCGGAGGTCTTCGAGATTTCCCATAAGGACCTCAGCACCAGCGGAGAGAAGTGCTTTTGCACTCGTCTCCGACCGAGCAAGGCCAAGGACCTGATGCCCAGCGTTGATGAGCTCCGGAACGATGGCTGAACCGATAAGGCCCGTGCCCCCGGTAAGAAATACACGCATTGAAATCTCCTTGCATTCGTGAAGCAAACGCCTGAGCGCCTCGTGGTTTACTCGCCCGTCGATTCGAAAGTCCCGATGTGATCGAGTTGATGGTTACGAATCCATACCTACATCATTGAATGAGTGCTACGTTTAGGGAAGACGGCACATTCACCTTAGTAACGGAGCTGGAAGTAACCTATGAAAAAGTCCAATAAAAACGCTGTCGGAGGACCAACCGCTCTCACGTGTAGAAGTGAAGAAACAGAGCCGCTTCGCGACCTCCTGGCAAAGATCGGAGACAAGTGGAGCATCCTGCTCCTTGTTGCGCTTTCGAGGAAGCCGGGCTATCGAGCGCGCTTTTCTGAACTGCAACGGTCGATAGACGGCATCTCGCAACGGATGCTCACCACTACGTTGCGCCAAGCGGAGCGGGACGGCCTCCTGTCACGTCACGTGTTTGCGGAGGTTCCCCCAAGGGTGGAGTATGAACTTACTCCTCTTGGTCTGAGCCTTTTGGAGCCAATTCGGACCTTGATCCATTGGATCGGACACAACTGGGACATGATCAAGGAAGCCAGAATCAGCTTTGATCGTCGCACTCCGTGACTCTAATAGAATCCTTCTTCAGCTTTACCCATCCTCAAAAACCCTTCCCTCGGGAATGAAAAGCTCTAGATGGATGCAATATCGCCAATTCGCGTTTCCATCCTGATACGGCTTGGAAACGCGCTAAGGCCTGTTACCAACAGATGACGGCCTTAATTCCTGGATTGGATTCGTTAGGATATCTGGAATCAATAATATGCCCGAGCCGATTCTTGCGTGGAATTGACCTTGAAAAGGCTGCCATACATGCGGCAAGGAGGCTGCTTGTATGCGCAGAAAAAAGTCAAAGCCCAACTATCGGAAGATCGTCCTCCGCTTGCCGGATCTCGACCATGCAAAGGCATCTGTTCTCAATAGCCTGCGCTCTCCACAATCACGACGCAACTATCGCTTTGCGATGGACCAATTCATTGCCTAGTACTGCTCGGAGCCACGCCTCACGCTCAATCGCGCCGTCGTGCTCAGATTTCGACTCTATTTGGAGAGCCTCGTATTAGCATCCGCAACTATCAACCAGAGGCTCACTGCCGTGCGGCGTCTTGCCTATGAAGCAGCAGATTCAGGTCTGCTGAGTCCTGAATTGGCGCCTGGCATCCGGCGTGTGAAGGGCATCAAACACCTGGGCCGGCGATCTGGAAACTGGTTGACTATCGATCAAGCCCGATTACTCGTCAACAAATCTGACGGCGAGGGTCTTAGAAACAAGCCAGACTTTGAGATGATTTCTATTCTTCTTGGCTGTGGTTTGAGACGAGCGGAACTCGCAGCCTTAAACATCGACGACGTTCAGATTCGTCAGGGACATTGGGGAATCGTCGATCTGGTTGGAAAATGCGGCCACGTCCGAACGGTCCCGATGCCAGCATGGGTGAAAGATTCGGTGGACCAATGGCTAGCCGCTGCTGACCTGAAGCATGGCCGTATATTCCGCGCGGTGAGCCGACACGGCTTGTGCTGGGGGCGAGGGATCTCCGAGAATGTTGTCTGGTACGTTGTGCGCGAATGCGCAAAGCGTATGGGCCTTGAGCACATTGCGCCGCACGATCTGCGCCGCACTTGCGCCAAGCTGTGCCATTCAAACGGTGGAGAACTTGAGCAAATTCAGTTTCTCCTGGGTCATGCATCTGTTCTGACTACGGAGCGTTATCTCGGTTCCAAGCAGAATCTGGAGGAGCCAGTCAATGACCGATTCGGACCTCTGTATAAACGCAAGACCTCCGACATCAGGAGAACCTGATATTGCCAGATGAGATCAGAGTATCGGCATTCAGGTAACAGCAAACAAATCGTGTGCGGC
>Ga0302278_10004640_pt1 | contig 14079 bp, 14 predicted proteins | sample III_Bog_N3_2_FD_194543 | JGI IMG/M metagenome (GOLD analysis project Ga0302278, IMG submission 194543) | Peat permafrost microbial communities from Stordalen Mire near Abisko, Sweden - III_Bog_N3_2 | ecosystem: Environmental > Terrestrial > Soil > Wetlands > Peat | place: Sweden: Abisko... | reverse complement strand
CGGTGTTGTCAATGGTCGTCTCATTGGCGGGCGACGCTGTTCTGGTGAAGTGGGCTACGAGTGCCTTTCCGAGCACGAAGGACTACGCCCACTACCGGTTCGTCGACTACGGCACGCTCACGATCGTGGGCGTGGCTGGTGCGTGCTTGGCGTGGTTCGCCATCACTCGGGTGACGTCGTCGCCACGCTGGCTCTTCTTTCGCCTCGCCGTCACGGTGATGTTCGGGTTGTGGATTCCGGACCTCTACCTTTTCGTCAGGGGAGAACCGACGAGTGCCGTTCTTTCTTTGATGTTGATGCATCTCGTGATCGCCCTCGTCACCTACAACGCCCTCGTGCACCTCGCGCCCGTTCGTCAATCCGAGCTCGTCAACGTAGGGTCGCCAAGTTGGAGCGCCAAGGCAGTGACGGACCGTTCCGAGAAAGTGGCGACTCACGGGGTCAGTCGCGGCGCGTGGACGACCATGATGATGCTCGTGGGCGCCGAGATGCTGATCGGATTCGCCGAACTGCTTTCGGTGCCGTTCGATCGTCCCAACGGTTGGGTCGTTAGTCAAGGCGAGGCGATCACGCTCGTGCACGGCGCTCTCGGTGGTGTTCTCGGTTGTGGCGCACTGGCAATCTTCGCGTTGGCGTCGCGCGAGGGACGCGTCGAGCGCATCGCTGCGATAGTGGGCCTGATCGGCGTGGCTATTGGCGGTCTAGGCGGTCTCTTTTGCTACGCCCACTCACTTCGCCTGATCGGGATGGTGCTCATGTTTCTTGGAGCCGCGACTGCGTTCTTTGGCTATCTCATGCCGACCATCGATGACGCGCCCGACCCCGCGCAGTTCCTACCACCAGATCTCAGTCGTTAAGTCCAGCGAGCGCAAGAACTTTCACCAATCGGTGACCTTTTGCCGGCAGCGGTTCGGTGCAGGTCATGACCCGCAGATCCAGGTACCCGTGACGTGAATAGTTCCAGTGGCGAGACCCTCGTGGCCGTCGAGGGTGGCGTTGACCGTGCCCGAATGGGCGATGACGGTCATCGACCCATTGGTGGCGACCCAACCCGTGAGGTCACTGGTGCCGAGAACGAAGGAGTCGGTGAGGAACTTGAACTTCTTGTAGTGGCCGAGCTTGGTCACGTAGACAGTCACCGACCACGTCTTGAACTTCTTGGAGGGCAGGGTCGTCGTGAATGAACTCAACGTGACCCCGTTGTCGCTGGCGTCGCATCCACTGTTAGGACCGAGCTTGAGTTTTCCCTTCAGCGCTCCGGTAAATGTTAATGATCCAGACGTCTTGGTCGCCGCGGTGGCGTTGCCTGCGACCAGACCCGACGTCGCCAGCGCCAGAATCGCCACGATGCCCACGCGCAGCAGTGTCGCGTGTCGAAGCACTCCTCGATTGAATTGCGGTAGTACCTTCATGAACCAAACTCCTTTGAATTGGTTTCCCAAGCGGTGAATCGCCGCAAGTGTCATCTAACTACAGAACAGTCCGTCTCGGGTCCGTTCACTCACGAATGAGCTCCGACGTCTTTTGGGTCATGGGAACGACCCGGGGCGCTCACTTGTCAGTGCAACGAGTGGAGGAACCCTCGAGGACAATCGGGGCGGTTTGTTCTCCAACCGCTGGTCATCGAAGGTCAAGTCGGGCAGATCCAAGTACCGGTGACGCGAACTGTCCCGGCGGTGAGGCCCTCGTGGTCATCGAGTGTCAGGTTCACGGTGCCCGATTTGGCGATGACGGTCATTGATCCTTGCGTGGCAACCCACAGGTCGCCGTCACGCGTGTTAAGCACGAAGGAGTCAGCGGGAGCCCTGAACTTCTGGTAGGTGCCGAGCTTTATTACGTAGACGCTCACCGACCAGGTCGGGTTGTTCTGCGAGGACAAGGTCGTCGTGAACGAACTCAACGTGACCCCGTGTTTGGTGGCCTTGCAAACACTGTGGGGACCGAGCACCAGCGTTCCGTTTAGTGCGCCGGTGAAAACAAGCGATCCCGACGGCGTGCTCGCCGCGTCAGCATTTTGAGCAACAAATCCCGACAATGACAATGCGAGAATTGCCACAGTACTCAATCGCAGTAGCGTCGAATTTCGAAGGAAACTTCGAATGACTCGCAACCGTTCCTTCATGATCCATGCTCCCCACAACTGAATGTCGATGCGGTGCATCGTTACCGCCAAGGTCATCTAACTACAAAAACCGATCATTTATTCGTGCACACGAATGGGCGATCGGCGTCACGAGAGTTTAGGCAATGAAACGCCGCGTGGCGAAAATCGGTGTACTTGGGCACAGTTTGTATGTTTTCTAATGCCTGACTTTCCGTGGAAAATCAAGCTGGCCCTCTATGTGAGGTGGCCGATTCGGCGAAGCCGAGTTGATCGAGGAGCGAACAACATCACCCTCGGGTTCTTCGTAGATTCAAATGAAGGACCGGAGAGGTCCGGACTCGAAGTGCTTGCCAGATAGCTGAGGCGTTATCGACGAGAGCCGTGCTGCGTTCTGTCATTACTGGGTTGCGTTCGCGCAGCATCGACTTCGAAGACTGCAATGCGGTTACTCGGCGACTTCGGACAACCGCCTCTCGAGAAACCTGCGCTCGGGCTCGGTTCTCACCAGTTTGAGGGCGTCTCGATACGCGCCAGTGGCGTCGCCGCGTTGGCCGAGTCGGCGAAAGGGCGCGGAACTTACGCCCAACGAAGACGAACTCTACGACCGACACTCCGAGGAGCTGCAGAGCTCCGGCGCGATGGTCCTTGCGTTCGCGCCGGAAGGCATTTCAAGGGCGACGTCACTTCGCGGCGACATCATCACTGACGGTCCGTTTCTCGAGACCAAAGAGGTGATCGTAGGGTTCTACGTCATCGAGGCTTACGACCTTGATGAGGCTCTTGCCATTGCTCGAAAGAACCCGATCGTGAAACGCGGTGGGGGTGTCGAAGTGAGACCCATCACGGGCGGTATCGTTGTCGGCCTCGCTTCGATGTAATTGAACCGAACTACTAATCGAAGGCGAATGCTCGGACCGTATACTGGATCGGTTTGTTCAACAAGTGTTTTGCTGAGGTTTTACGAACTACTTGAGCGTGTCGTGTGGCGGCAAAAGTGCGTCAAGTCCTTCAAGTATCAAATCCAAACCGAAAGCAAACTCTTCGATGCCGTAGTCCGGTTCGCTGGAGTGCACATTGGCGTGCTCAAGCAAATATCCATAGTTGTTTTGATCTAATTGGTGAAGCAACTCCTCGACGAAGTCATCGGAAATGCCCGAAGGAATCCGATGACCGAGCTCCCAGAGTGTGTAGCCGAGTGTATGACTATCGAGGGCGTGATAGCCGTGTGATGCGTCTTGAGGAGAAAAACCCGCCAACCTCAGGCGAGCCAGTATGGATTCTATGTAGCGCAATCGTGCGGTCGAAATCCAGATTGATCCAGGGGTCAGGACCAATTCACACGACCACGGGTGCTCTAGGAAGAGGTCGTGGGCCGAAATGGCGGTAGCGCGTAATGATGCTTTCCAGTTTCCGCTGGGAAAGTCGAGCCGGATCTCACCAAAGACGTGGTCCACTATTGAGCTCAGCAGTTCCTCCTTGCCGCTCACGTAGTTGTAGAGCGACATTGCCTGGACACCAAGATGGTCGCCAATCTGACGCATGGAAAGGCCGCGCACGCCATTCAAGTCGGCCAGCGCCATCGTGGCTTCCATAATGCGCTGCTTGCTGAGAGCCAGTCGAGGTTCGCTTGCATTAGGGCCGGCAGGCATATTGACAACCTTATAGTGTAAGGCTAGACTTACACTATAAGTCATTTTGGCTCACTTCGAAGGGAGTCCCTCGTGATTGCAGTTACCAGACGAAAGTACGGTCCACCAAAGGTTCTCCAACTCTCAGAGATCCCCGAGCCATTGCCTGGGCCGGGGCAACTGCGCCTTCAGGTCGCGGCGGCATCGGTGAATCCGTACGACTTGCACATGCTTCGTGGCGATCCCTATCTGATGCGAGTCATGATGGGTTTGTCGTCACCGAAGGTGAGCGGACTCGGAGCGGACGTTGCCGGAACGGTCGGCGCCGTCGGCGAAGGGGTCGAGGGTTTTGACATCGGTGACGAGGTCTTCGGCTGGGGAGACGGAACTTTTGCTGCGTCAGCGCTCGCTAATACCAAAAGCATGGTCCATAAGCCACAAGCATTGAGCTTCGAGGCCGCTGCTTGTCTTCCGTGCGCGGGTGTGACGGCTCTCCAAGCGCTGCGCGACAATGCGGGACTCCGCGCAGGTCAGCGTGTCTTGATCAATGGCGCGGCCGGTGGCGTTGGAACAATGGCGGTACAAATTGCCAAATCGCTCGGTGCTTCCGTGACGGGCGTCTGCGGATCCTCAAGCGTCGAACTCGTTCGTTCGTTGGGGGCGGACTCGGTGATCGACTATTCGATGCAGGACTTCGCCAGAGGTTTAGAGCCTTTCGACGTCGTTCTCGATTTGGTTGGCAATCGAACGCTACGTTCGCTTCGGCGAGCAGCGGGCCACGATGGCGTGGTGGTGGTCGCTACGGGACCCAGCGGAAAGTGGATAGGGCCCCTAAGACTTATTGCAGAGGCGAAAGTGAAGGGTCGATTCGTGTCGCAGCGCTTGGAAACCCTGATGGCAAATGTGATCAGCACTGATCTCGATTATCTCGCGCAGCTATGCCTCAGCGGAGCGCTCACGCCAATTGTTGAACGTACGTTTCCCTTGGCCGAAACCGCCACCGCAATGTCGTTGCTCGAGACCGGACATGTTCACGGCAAGGTCGTGATCGACGTTGCGACGTCTACTTTGGAAACCGGCGCCGCTTACTAGAGGCCGGCAACGCGCTCGAAACTCTTCGGATAGTGCTTCGGTTTGTCAATCCGAAGACTCATTCGAGAATGGAAAGGTGCTCCTAGAAATTGCGCTGTTGTACTGGCTCTACGCGCGTTCTGGACCAAGCGCATTGAAGATCATTGGAGCCGGACCGGTGCTGAGGAAGGTACGAATTTCGTCTCGCGCTCATCGTGCGAAGCGGACTTCTCTGTTCACTGCCCAGCGCTAGCCATTGGCCAATTGCGCGTCGATTACGTCATCTCGTCGTTCGGTAAGCAATGCTGTCGCATCGTGCTCACGGTGTAACGATTCTTGCGACATCTTCGAGTCGTTCAGGAACGACACGCCACCATATCCATCGGCCTCGCTTCTCGCCAACAATGAGTCCCGCTTCGGCAAGAATTCTGGTGTGATGTGAGATGGTCGGTTGGCTCTTTCCTAGAGGCTTTTCGAGTGAGCAACTACACACTTCGTCTTGAGAAGCTATGAGCGACAGCATCCGAAGTCGAATGGGGTCGCATAGAGCACCAAAGATCTGGGCCATATCGCCGGCCTCAACTTCGGACAGCGCACCACCCACCAACGGGCCACAGCAGCTAACGATTTTCTCATCGACGGCAATGGACTTTGGATGCGACATTTGTTTCATAATACTATTGACAAGTGTCGATGTGATGGTTACTCTTCTAATTGATAAATGTCAATGTAAAGGAGACCAAGTGTCCAGACTGCAGCTCGCCCTTAACGTGTCGGATCTCGAGGAGTCCATTGAGTTCTACTCCAAGTTCTTCAAAACTGGTCCAGCGAAGGTTCGCCCTGGTTACGCGAACTTCGCCATAGCCGAGCCTCCGCTCAAACTGGTCCTCTTTGAGAATCGCGAAGTTCCGGGCACGATCAATCATCTCGGCGTCGAGGTTTTTTCGACGACTGAAGTGGTGGAAGCAACTCGATACCTCGCCAGCGAAGGCTTTGATACTGACATCGAGGATGGGACAGTCTGTTGCCACGCGCTCCAGGACAAGGTCTGGGTGGACGGTCCTGATGGTTCGCGCTGGGAGGTTTACACGGTTCTCGGCGACGCCAGCGATACCGCTTCTGTTGCCGGTGAAGAGAAATGTTGCACGACTGGCTCCTCGCGCACCTCAGAGACCGAGTCATGCTGTTGAGCGGACGCCTAGTCCAAGTTCGGACACGATTATGAGTGACGCGCTTGTGGAGCAATTACAAGATAGGGAACTGAGCACACCGGTCATCAGGCGTTTGTCATTCCTCGATCGGTTCCTTCCTGCATGGATCATTCTCGCGATGGCCGTAGGGATCGGGCTCGGTCGGGCAATACCGAGTCTCAACACGCACCTCAATGCGGTGCAGGTGACGTCGGGCACGTCACTACCAATATTCATCGGACTACTCGTCATGATGTACCCGGTCCTTGCGAAGGTTCGCTACGACCGGTTAGGTGCGGTGACGCGTGACCGGAAGTTATTGTTCTCGTCCCTAGTCCTCAACTGGTTGGTCGGCCCGGCGGTCATGTTCACCCTGGCTTGGTTGTTGTTACCCGACCTACCGACCTACCGGACGGGTCTCATAATCGTTGGCCTCGCACGTTGTATCGCAATGGTGTTGATTTGGAACGATTTGTCAGGTGGTAACCGCGAGGCCGCGGCCGTTCTCGTAGCGATCAACTCATTATTTCAGATTGCCGCCTTCGCGCTCCTCGGCTATTTCTATCTAAAGGTGCTTCCAGAATGGCTCGGGCTCAGTACGGTAGGCCTACATCTTTCGATTGGCCGAATCGCCGAGACCGTTGCCATCTTTCTTGGAATACCACTCGTTGCGGGTTATCTCACGCGCACCCTCGGTGAGCGTCGGCGCGGCCGGGAGTGGTATGAAACCAAACTGTTGCCGCGCCTTGGCCCTTTCGCTCTCTATGGCTTGCTCTTCACCATCGTCATCCTCTTCGCTCTTCAAGGTCACACAATCACCGCACGTCCTGGCGATGTGGCACGTATTGCTGTTCCATTGCTGTGCTATTTCGCGATCATGTGGTTCGGGTCATTCGCACTGGGGAGAGCACTTGGCCTTCCCTACGACCGGACCGCAACTTTGGCCTTTACGGCTGCGGGCAATAACTTCGAACTTGCAATTGCGGTTGCCATTGGTGTTTTTGGAGTCACGAGTGGTGAAGCGTTGGCGGGCGTGGTCGGACCTCTCATCGAAGTGCCAGTACTCGTTGGTCTGGTTTATGTTTCGTTGTGGGCAAAGCGTCGCTTCTACGCCTCGGATGTCGCCGTCGACGCGGCCTCTTGAGCAGCCGTCCTCAGAATCTCTTTCTTTTCGTGCACGATGCTGGGAGGTCGCAGATGACCGCTACTTTCGCCCGCGATGCCTTGATGACGCGGGAACGGGACTGAGTTCATTGACCGGGGTGCCTGATTGATTGACAACTTCAACCGTTCGTTTCTCGGGACCAAGTTGAGGGGTCGGATTTCGTCAGTTGTTACGCCGGTGTCTCGAACGGATCACGCACTGTCGTCGCGCAACTCCAGCACAGGATTGGGGATCTACCAAGAGGATCAGCATTCGTGTGTTTGACTATTGGGTATCGGCAGGGAACTGCCGTGTAGTGATTCCAAAAGGTTGTTACGACGTTGCGCGGGGAGTCAGGCAATTTAAAACTTTGTTGTTAGACCAATCAAGCTCCCGTAGCTCAGGGGATAGAGCAATGGTTTCCTAAACCGTGTGCGCAGGTTCGAATCCTGCCGGGGGCACCGTATGTATGCAGAGTCAGCGAGGGCGCGCATGGACGAAATTGCACAAGCCAAGTACATTGCATTTGGAACCTATCGGCCAGATGGATCCATTGCGTCAACCCCCACTTGGGTCGTTCCTTTTCGAGAGGGTTACGCATTCACAACTGAACTTGGCTCTTGAAAGACCAAGAGATTGGCTCGCGACCACCGAGTCGCTGTTACGCCTAGCGACTTTCGTGGCCGCGCACTGGTTGGAGCCACCACCTTTCAAGGTCAAGGAGAATTACTCGAGGGACCGTCAGCTCTGGAAGTTGAGCGCGCGGTGCGTCGTAAGTATCGACTGACGTGGTTGGTGCTGATTGCATCTCGTCGACTAGCAAGGAAGATTGTGCGAAAGCCCGAGGTTGTTGATTGTGCGATCTACTTCATTCTCGTGAATTGACCGGCGGTTTCCTTAGCGCGTGCGCAGGCTCGAAACCCGTCGCGGCCTCCACTATGTTGTGAAAATAGAGACCACTGGGGTCACAAGAAAGGTCGATCATCGGAAGCGAACAAGATGGCGGACCACTAACGTAGTGGCGCGTCTGCGCCACTACTGTCTAGCTGTTCTGGCCGACGACGATTCAGTTTCCAAGCCATCTGTCGATCGAGGTTCACGTGAGTTCGTTGGAGATTGACCGCTACCTCAAGCAAGTTCCTGCTCGCCAGCGCGAGCCCCTCGAAAGCCTTCGGTCGATGATCTTGGACGAGGTCCCTGACGCCGAGCAGTGTATTTCGTACCGAGTGCCGGCGTTTCGCATAGAAGGTGGTGTTGTCGCAGGCTTTGCATCATTTAAGAACCACATGAGTTATCTGCCATTTAGTGGATCAATACTCGGTCAACTCTCGAAAGACTTGGACGACTACTCGTTCTCTAAGAGTGCGCTCCGATTCACCACGGCTTCGCCCCTTAGTGCCGAACTCGTGCATCGTCTTGTCGCACTACGTTTGTCCGAAATCCGATCGCGGAGGCGCTGAGCGGTCGTTCTTTTGCCCGTGGCAAGAAGTCTCTGGGCTGGGCCATTTGGCCCAAATGAGTCTGGGATAAAGTCCATCAATGAATCGTCGAGAGGTAAAGGGACACGTTCGGAACCTGGCTTCACGATGTTAGGAGTGGGTGGAATAACACTGTGAGCACGGGGCGAGACTCTTGAACTACATCACTGCGAACTGGGGTTATCCCTGGATTGGCGTGGCTGTGCTGCTCTTCGTCGCGATTCACGAATGTGGTTTGCGGTCGCTCAATCGGCGATCGACCAGCCAGCACGCGCAACGGCGGCGGCGGCGTTTGTGGTTGAGCTACGCAGGACTGGCGGTGTTGGCTCTGAGCATTGTGTCACCATTGCAGTACTGGTCGATGCAGTACTTCTGGATTCACATGCTTCAGCACGTCTCGGTGATGCTGGCCGCACCCGCGCTTTACGTAGCCGGAGCGCCGGTTCTACCCCTTCTTCACGCGGTGCCAGTGGGGCTCAGGCGCCGCATACTTCGTCGGATTTTTGTCCGCCCCACTCGACACCCGCTTCGATTGGTGGGTGCGTTCCTAATCTCGCCGGTTTTCGCGGTGCTCTTTTTCAACGTGGTAATGGTCGTTTGGATGATTCCTGGAATCTTCAATCCCATCATGGGCAGTACCAAACTGCACATCGGTCTGATGCTTTCGAGTTTTTTCCTTTCGGGACTGTTGTTTTGGTTGCAATTCATTCCCTCTTCACCCTTCAAACCCTCCCTCTCGCCCTTCGGCCAAGCGGGCGCACTGCTGGCAACGAATCTGATCATGACGATTATCGCCATCGTCTTGAGTTTCTTCACGACGGTTGCTTGGTACAACTTTGGCGCAGCGATGGAAGGTATGGGGTCGATGTCGATGGGAATGTCCATGCCGATCATCACACTCAATCGAGTCGCGGATCAACAAATCGGTGCGGCAATACTCTGGGTCTGTGGAGACTTCTGGTGTTTTCCAGCGCTGTTCATGGCGTTTCGTCGGTCAATGAGCGATGACGACCCCCGAGACATCTTCTCCTCGTTTCTGAAGCGGCACCGAAATATGAGTGTTGAGGAGTTTCGAGCCGGTCGCGAAGATTCCGTCGCAGCCTCGGTGCCCGCGTCGCCCGAGCGACGCGGTGGCGACGACACGATCTAGACAATTCTTATAAAGTCTTTCGCGTCAGTGAAAATGGGGATTCGTTTTTCGGTGTACCCTTCACAAAGTTCGATTGGAGACACTCAACTCTTACGGTGAGTTTCGACCACATCGTCACTGCTCAACTTTTTGTTAGGGTTCCCCTCGATGCCTCAGATGTCAAAGAATCCAGTTGACCTCACGAACTACTTGGTCGTCAATCTTTTCAAGCACGCGTTGTTTCTGACCGGTGCGATCTGGATTTGCGTCATCGCGTTCTTGATTCTGGTAGTGATGCTCGTGAGTCGCCGTATTTTTAACTTCAATGTCCTACCGTCGGGCGAAGAAGAGCCCCCCGCTCGGACCTATCTACGGTGGGGCTTTGGAGCCATGTGGCTCGTAGACGGAATCCTGCAATTTCAGTACACCATGCCACTCGGCCTCGCGAACAACGTCGTCAAGCCAATGACCGCGGGCACGCCTTCGTGGCTCCACTCCCTGATGTTGCACGCGATCAACCTCTGGAACGACCACCCGATCTCACTTGCCGCAGGCGTCGCCTGGCTCCAGGTAGGGATCGGAGTGGCGATCCTCGTGTCGAAGGGTCGAACCGGAAGGTGGGTCGGTCTTCTTTCGGCGATCTGGGCGGCGTTGATTTGGTTGATCGGCAACGGTGCGGGGGGAATTTTCGCGAGTGGCGCTAGCTTGTTGTTTGGCTGGCCTGGTGCAACGGTGTTCTACTTCGTGGCGGGTTGTTGGCTTTTCGTGGATCCGAAGCGTTTTCGTGACAGTTTTTCCACGTTCACACTCCGATTTCTTTCACTGCTGTTCTTGGTCGCGATCATCTTCCAGTCGCTGCCTTCGGCGGGGTTTTGGCATGGTGGTAACGCCAACGCATTGACGACCATGGGTAAGTCAATGACTGCCGTCGCCCAACCCCAAAGCCTCGCGTGGCTCGTTCGCCACGTTGGCGACATCAGTGGCCGTCTGGGTGGTGGATTCAACCTCATGGTGATCATCTGGCTGCTGGTGACCGGTGTTGGTCTGTGGCTATCGGTAAGTAGGCCTTGGAATTGGCCGGTGTACTCGTTGGTGATCGGCAGTCTGCTGTTTTGGCTCGTCGCAGAAGACGCTGCTCTCTTTGGTGGAATTGCGACCGACTTCAATTCGCTCGTCCCTCTCGCGGTCTTGGCGTGGTGCGCCCAGCCACGTTTGCAGACGTCTCCAGCCTTGAAGGCGCATCTGCGAATTGAGATGACCAGTGGCATAGGAGCGGTCGTAGTTTCGTTCGCGACAGCGATGATCGTGACCAGTCTCGTTTCCATGGGCGTGGCGTCGGCCTTTGCCAGCACGGAGAACACGTTTTATCTCGCGGGTAACGGACAACCCTCTTCCTTGAACACCAAGGCACCAAGGTTTACGTTGACCGATCAGTTCGATCAGAAGTACACGCTGGGCGAGCACGCCGGCTACGTCACGCTCATCACCTTCCTAGACCCGGTCTGCTGGACGGACTGTCCTTTACTCGCGAGTCAGGTCGCCCAGGTTCGTTCGCAACTCAGTCCGAACGCCAAGATCGACATCGTCGCGGTCGCGGCCGACCCGTACCACGAGACGCTGGCCGACGTTCGCCACTTCATCGCCATTCGCCATATGGCGGGCGTGAAGAATTTCTACTTCGTTACCGGCACGCGTACCCAGACGAGCAAGGTATGGGCGGACTACGGAATCGGCGTCACGATGACGCGGACCGATGCGATGAGTATCCACGATGACTACATGTACATCGACTCCGCGACGGGCCGACTGAGATGGGTGATCCCGGACGACCCGCCCAGCGCTGCGCCATTCAACTCGTCATCGGTCGCCGAATTGAAATACTTGCTCGCTACCCAAGGAATTCACTGATGCGAAAAAAGTGGCTGGTCGCTGTGGCGCTCTTGGTCGGAGGATTGGGTTTCAGTGCGTGTGGCACGTCGGGCGTGATGGCGAAATTTGTGGCTTCCAAGGACTGTACGGTCACCGCGACGAACTACGACCTCGCCGGTTGCAATCTTTCGGGAAAGAACTTGAGTCACGTTGATCTCCAGTCCGATGACCTGCGGCGAGCCAATCTCTCCGGGGCGAACCTCGATTACGCCAACCTCCAAGGTGCGAAGTTAAAGGGCGCCAATCTGAAGGGCGTACGCACGAACGACCTCACCATTTGTGTCAACGCCGAGGCCGGACCATGCACGAAGCCCGGTTTGAATTCAGCCAGCAGCGCTGATGCCGCACAGGGTGCGTAAAGGCTTTCGAGTCTTGGCAGAAGTCGGGCGAATGAGATTGTCCTTGTTAAATCGTGGGAATGGTGGTAGTAGTTGTTGTCGTCGAAGTGGAAGTCGTGGTCGTGGTCGTTGTGGTGGTGGGGGTCACGAGGTTCGATGATCCGGTCCACACGACGATTTTTCCATCGGAACCATTGGCGAGGGCCATCTGTCTTCTCAGCACGCGCATAAGACTGAGGGCGTGGGCTCCAGCGACGTCAAGCGCATTGGCGCCCGGTTGACTCAGTACCACCTCGTAGGTTGGCACCACGATGCCACCCACGGTCACGTTGATCTCCATGGCGACGCAGCCACCGGAGGCCAAGGTGTAGCCGGACTTCACGCCGACGACACCGTCGGTTCCAATGTAGGGAGTGTACGATCCGACCCAGCCAGCGATGGGTAGGTGGACTTTGGTGAGCGCAACAATGGTCTGAAGGGCCGGTTGACTCGTCAACAGGTCGACGGTCAAGGCTGCCACGTCGTGCGCAGTGGAGAGGTCGCTCGGTGAGATACCGGTGAAGTCGGCGAAGTGCGTTTGGGTGAGGCCCAGCGACGAGGCGCTGGCATTCATAGCAGCGACGAAGGTGGCGCTACTCATGCCGGTCAGTCGGACGAGCATTTCCGCGTAGTCCCCAGACGAGTGCACGAAGAGGCCGCGCAAGAGTGTTCCTTCGCAGAGTCGCTCACCCTTCACGATTTTGACCGTCGACTCCTCTATCGAGAGGTTCTGGTGGTAGAACGCGACATCCTGGGCGTTCACACTGAGGCACGTTCCCATTTGATTGGGGCCGAGTGGGAGCTTCTGCAAGACCACCCAGGTGGTCATGAGCTTGGTGAGACTCGCCACCGGTACCCGGGGTTGATTCGCGGACTCGTCGGTCACGGACAGACTGGGTATCGCAATCGCTGCGCTGTCAGAAGCTGGCCAGGGCAGAACGGTCGTGACCTTCGTCGTGGTCGTCGTAGGCGAACTCGTCGTGGTCCCCGCCAACGTCGATGTCGTTGACGTGCTTGACGTCGTGGTCGTCGAGCTCGAACCCGTCGCGGCGGTGACGAGGAGTAGAGGAAGCGCGAGAACGACGCCTACTGCAATGAACGTTCGTGCAGTACGACGAAGTGACGCTCGCGATGTGACTGGCATTGACCACGAGGATAATGGTTCTCAAAGTGCGGCGATATGACGGTTTCTTGAAATTGTGAGGCAAAGCATTGCAATTCTCTCCGTGACTTAAGTCACGGTGGCGTTGCGAATACACGGGGTTACCATCAGAAAATGGAGTACTCCTTTTCAACAATCATCGAACCGTTCCGCATTCACTCAGTGGAGCCGTTGCGAATGACCACGGCACTCGAGCGACGTCAGGCGGTCCAAGAGTCCGGTTTCAACCTCTTTAATCTGCACGCCCAGGACGTCCTCATTGATCTCTTGACCGATTCGGGTACGGGTGCGATGTCGCGTGACCAGTGGGCGGCGATACAGCACGGGGATGAGAGTTACGCAGGATCGCCGTCGTGGTTCCGGTTCGAGGCGGCAGTGAAAGAACTCTTTCCTTTCAAGCACGTCATCCCCACTCACCAAGGGCGAGCGGCGGAAAAGATCCTGTTCTCGGTACTCGGCGGCGTTGGACGGGTCGTGCCCAACAACACTCACTTCGATACAACTCGCGCGAACGTTGAGGCTTCGGGCGCGCAAGCGGTTGACCTGGTTATCGCGGAAGGACGCGAAGCTTCGACGTGGCATCCCTTTAAAGGCAACATGGACGTGGTCGAGTTGGAGAAACTGCTGGCAGCACGCCGCGGTGAGGTGCCCGTAGTGTTTCTCACGATTACCAATAACTCGGGTGGTGGTCAACCCGTATCGTTGGAGAATATTCGAGCGGTGAGTGAGATCTGTCATCGCTACGACGTCCCGTTCTTTCTTGATTCGTGCCGATTTGCGGAGAACGCGTGGTTCATCCACGAGCGCGAGCCAGGTCAAGGCGACCGTGAGATAGCCGACATCGTTCGAGAGATAGCCTCGTTGGCC
>Ga0302278_10004639_pt1 | contig 14085 bp, 11 predicted proteins | sample III_Bog_N3_2_FD_194543 | JGI IMG/M metagenome (GOLD analysis project Ga0302278, IMG submission 194543) | Peat permafrost microbial communities from Stordalen Mire near Abisko, Sweden - III_Bog_N3_2 | ecosystem: Environmental > Terrestrial > Soil > Wetlands > Peat | place: Sweden: Abisko... | reverse complement strand
AACGGCCAATACAAAGAGACCCGCTGTGACCAAAGCCAGCAGCGTCGCCTGCACACGGTTGAAGAGGCCTGTCTCCATGACGGGAGCTTTCTACATCAATGATGTACTTAGCACGTCAGTTGCCACGCCGGGATCGCGTACAGTCTGCCGAGCGGGGAAGCGGCAATCAATAGAGAATACGCGAGATATTGACTCACGGTTCCCCGGAACGTCAACCGCCGTGGAGGAAAAACTCTGATCAAAAATGCAGAAAACAGTAGGGTGCTTACAGGTTCAAGGATCATTCTACGCTAATCGGTAGGCCTATGAAGAGAGGCAGGTTACCGTTGGTTTGCAGCGAGAATTGTGCAAAAGTCTGCACAATTCTGGTTGATTTTGTGCGCCAGCGGAGGGGGATTTCCGGACTCAATTGACCGGCTCCGACGGGTTGGAAAGTGCGGTTTCAAGATCGATTTGGAGCAGTCTGATGGGCCATTTTTTCAGGCTCTCAGAGCTGGCCGTAAGTGGCTTTAGGGCCGTGTTTGCGCAGGTAGTGGTGTTCTGAAACATAGGATGGAATGCCGGATTCGGATGCTCCCAGCAGAGTGCTTCGGAAGGCGAGACGGGCGATGTACTCGAGGACATCGGCGTGTTCGACGGCTGCAGCGGGGGTTCTGCCCCAGGTAAAAGGAGCATGTCCGGCGACGAGAACTCCGGGGACGGCAAGGGGATCGAGATTGTCCTTACGGAAGCGCCGGAGGATGACGGCGCCGGTGTTGCGGACATAGGCTTCGGCGACTTGTTCGGCGGTGAGGGGCTCAGTGACGGGAACAGGGCCGTGGAAGTAGTCGGCGTGGGTGGTGCCGAGGCAGGGAATTTCGCGTCCGGCCTGCGCCCAGGAGGTGGCGAACTCAGAGTGGGTGTGGACGATGCCGCCAATGGAGGGGAATTCGCGATAGAGGAGGGTGTGGGTGTCGAGATCGCTCGATGGGCGCAGGTAGCCTTCGACGATTTTTCCATCGAGATCGGTGATGACCATGTCAGAGGGGGTGAGCGTGCTGTAGTCGACGCCACTGGGCTTGATGACACAGAGAGGCTGGGGACCGGATCGGTCGACTCCGCTGGCGTTGCCGAAGGTGTGAGGAGCGAGGCCGCGGCGGGCGATTTCAAGGTTGGCGTGGAGGACTTGTTCGCGAAGCGCTTCGAGGAGCATGGTGATTTCCCTGGCCGGGGATCGGCACGTGACAAATTCGATTGAATACAGGTTAGCAGCGGAGGCCGGGGTGGGGCCTGACGCGGAGCTGCCCCGCTATTTTCGCACTGCTTCAGCCGCGGAGCCAATAGGGCTTGGGAACGACGGCGGCAAGCGAGGCGAACTCGGCGTCGCTTAGTTTGAAGGCGGCCGCACTTACATTCTCTTCGAGATGCTTGACGGAACTGGTTCCCGGGATGGGCAGAACGACCGGCGAACGGCGCAGCAGCCAGGCCAGCGAAACGACGGCAGTGGATGTGCCGCGATCGGCCGCAATCTTCTCAACCACTTCATTCGCTTTGCGCGCCTGGGCCATGGGTCCCCAGGGAAGGAAGGCAATGTCGCTGGCCTCGCAGTAGTCGAGCACAAAATCCCACTCGCGATCAGAGAAGCTGTAGCGGTTCTGCACTGAGACGATGGGGACGATTTTCTGGGCGCGCTTGATGTGCTCAAGGGTGACGTTGGAGAGTGCGACGTGGCGAACCTTGCCCTGGTCTTTGAGCCGCGCGATGGCTTCGATGGAGGCGTCAAAGGATGTGGCGGGGTCGGGTACGTGGAGCTGGTAGACGTCAATGCGCTCGAGGCGTAGGCGGGCCAGACTGCCGGCGATGGCCTTCTCAATATGCGCGGGGCTGGCGTTGTGCCCCCAGACGCCGGGCCCGTGGCGCTCCCAGCCGACCTTGGTGGTGATGACAAGACCGGGAGGATAGGGATAGAGGGCTTCGGCAATGAGCTCTTCAGAGACGTAGGGCCCGTAGGAGTCAGCGGTGTCAATCAGGTTGACGCCGAGCTCGACAGCGCGGCGGAGGGTGGCGATGGCGGCGTCGCGGTCAGCCGGCGGCCCCCAGATTCCCTTGCCGGTGATGCGCATGGCTCCATAGCCCATGCGGTTCACGGTCAGGTCTCCGCCGATGCTGAAGGTTCCCGCTTGGGCGGCTGGAAGTGTTTCATGTGTTGCAGGCATTGGTAGGAACTCCTTAAAGTCAGTGGACAGAAGACGGTACCTGCGATCTTAAACGCAATGCCGATGGTTGAAGCGGAATTCTATCGAGTCCCACCCATTCCGGTCGCCGCGACGACCGCGGAATGGGTGGGACACCCGAACGGTTCTCACCCGAACATTATTGTTGCCCGAACATATTTTAGATGGTGACTTCCCATCCTTTTTCGTAGGAGCGGCCCCAGAGCTTCATGGCTTCAGGATCGTTGAGGATGTGACCGGTTTTGTTATCGAGCCTCATCTCGCGGTTCATGAAGTAGGCAATGTTTGAGATGAGCAGCATGGTGACGGAGATGTTGGCGATGGAAATGGGGGAGTGGAGCGTGTCAGTGCCCTTGCATGAGTTAATGAAGTTGGCAAAGTGGAGGTCGGTCATGGAGTCGCGGCCTACGAGATCGCTTGTGGAGGTTTCAGCGCCGGTGCGGAACTTATCGGTCTGCTTGCCGTGCCAGTTGTAAACGTCATAACCGTCGCGATCGATGACGACGGCGCCCTTGGTGCCGTAGATGACCGAACCGCGGTCGCGGTCGTAGAGCTTCATACCGTTGCAGCAGCGGCCTTCCCATGTGAGGGTCTTGCCGGGATAGCGGAAGTCAGTGACGAGCGTATCGTAAAATTCCCAGTCATCCTTGTCCTGGTAGCGGCCGCCAATGGCGGTAACGACCTCAGGGAAGTCGACGCCGAGAGCCCAGCGGCAAACATCGACTTCATGGGTGCCGTTGTTGAGGGTCTCGCCGGTGCCAAACCTGCGCAGCCAGTGCCAGTTGTAAGGGTGAATGTTGTCCTTGTACTCGCTGCGTGGGGCTGGGCCTTGCCAGAGATCCCAGTCGAGGGTATCGGGAACCGGGACGACCTTGCCGGTACCCATGGTGGTGCGGGTGTTGGCGTACCAGGCCTTGGCCATATAGGCCTCGCCGATGAGGCCGTCGTGGATCTGACCGATCATTTTGATGGAGTGCGGCGAGGAACGCTGCTGGTCGCCCACCTGGACCATCTTTCCGTATTTCTTTTGCGCGGCAACGAGGAGTTCCCCTTCGCGGGCGTTCTGGCTGGACGGCTTTTCGACGTAGACATGCTTGCCGGCCTTGAGGCCGTAGATGGCGAGAGGGGTATGCCAGTGATCGGGCGTAGCGATGGAGATGGCGTCGACGTCCTTGGATTCAAGGGCCTTGCGGAAGTCGCGCTCTGCCTTGGGGGCATAGCCGAGCGCTTTTTCAGCATCGGTGGCAAAGCGAGCGCGGATTTTGTCGTCGGGGTCGCAGATGTAGGCGACGCGGGCGATCTGCTTGTTGGCCTGGAGCGCGGAAAGATGCGCGTGTCCGCGACCGTTGAGGCCGTTGATGGCAAAGTTGAGCCGATCGTTGGCGCCGAGGATCTGAGCATAGCTTTTGGCCGAAGAGGTGAGTGCCGAGCCGGCCACGCCGACGGCAATTCCATTGACAAAGGTTCGCCGAGAAATCATTCCAGTCTCCATTCAAAAAATCTGTAAGCAAACGGCAGTCGGGGCGTTGGAAATGGATGAAGCCGTTCTCCAACAACTCGTACTGTCTAGTGAAAAAGCGTTCAATCGTCGCCAAGCCTGGGTGCGGAAGGTACAACAGCGCATCCCGATCGATCGTGCAGATGCGGTAAAGGAGCGGAAACGAGGAGATCGACTCGAGCGCTTCCAAGTACAGTTTTCTTGCCGCCTCAAATTATATTCCCGTCCGGCGGTGGCTGGCTGGGGTGGTTCGGGTCGAAATTCAAGGGGTTTTGCGCCCCGTTCAGGGGGCAGGCGTGCAGGCTGAGAGGCGCATGGAACCGACGGTAAACCGCATGGAATTGGGCAAAATTTGATGAGCTGGCAAGCGCCGAGTACTTATACTGGCGGCAGGTTTAATGGGGAATCCAAGGCGAATTGTAAACCCGCATGGCACGGGGGCGTCTACCCAAGTGATGGCAGCCGGCATAGCATTGAAACCGATGACACGAGGCGCGGTTGAGGTTAGTACCGGGCAACGGACGGAGGCTGCCGATCAGGAGTTTTCCGCCGTAGTCGAGGCCCACAGGCTGCAGATATTCCGGTTCCTGCTGGCATCGACGCGGGACATTGACTTGGCAGAGACGCTGACCCAGGAGTGCTTTTTGAAGGCGCACCGGAACTGGAGCAGCTTCAGGGGCGATTCAAGCGCGATGACGTGGTTGATGCGGATCGCTATCAACCTGGAAAAGGACCACTGGCGGAATCGCCGAATGCAGTTCTGGCGTCATACGCGGACCAACTCGGTGGATCTGGATGAGGCCAGCGAGTGGTTACCAAGCGGGGAACGCTCGGCGGAGCAACAGATGCTGGCTCGGGAGCAAGTGGGGCATGTATGGAAGGCCGTGGAAGGGTTGAGCGGACGGCAAAGGACGGTTTTTCTGCTGCGGTATGTAGAAGACCAGGAATTGAGTGAGATTGCGCAGGCGACCGGATTGAGCGAGGGCACGGTGAAGGCGCATCTTTCGCGGGCACTTGGAAAAGTGCGGGCGCACTTGAGAGGCAAGCCATGAGAATGGGCGCAAATTTCGAGAATGAGGATCGCGGACTGGGCGTTGACGCAGAACTGGGCGAGGCGCTGAAGAATTTTAGATCGAACGTGCATGCCTGGGGCGAGGCGGAGTACGGCCGTGCGCGCCAAGTAAAGACAGTGCATGAGTTGAGCTGGCGCGTGGCCGCAGGCTGGGCGCTGGGATGCGTGTTAGCGGCAGGAAGCGTGACTGGTGCCTTGTACGAACGGCATCACCAGCGTGAACTTCAAAAGATTGCGGCAGCGGAGCGGGCAGCCAGACAGCAGAAGCTGGAAGCCGAGCAGCGCGCGAGCAAAGAGGACGAGGACTTGCTTGCCAAGGTGGACAGCGATGTTTCGCGCGAGGTTCCAAGCGCGATGGAACCGCTGGCTCAACTGATGAGCGAGAACGAGGCCCAATAACATGCGGGACGGAACGACGCGTTGCGGTCATCCTGAACCAGGTACGAAGGAGAAGGCGATGAAGGCAAGAATGGCAGGAACATTGGCTTTGGCGGTTGCGGGGATTTTGCTGTCGGGCGTGGCGGCGGCAGGCCAGGGACTTGGCGGCGGCCAAGGTGGGCCTGGCGGTCCGGGCCCAGGCGGACAGAGGCCACCGTTTGAACGGGCCTTTGGCGGGGTGAGCGCGCAGAAGGGCTGGTGGAACAATCCGCACATGGTAGAGCGGCTGAAGCTGACCGATGCGCAGCGGAAGTCGATGGATGACGTCATGATGGCTCACCGGGCGAAACTGATCGATCTGCGGGCGAATCTTGAAAAGGCAGAGTTGGCGATGGAGCCGCTGATGAGCGCGGACGAGCCCAACGATGCGGCGACGATTGCCCAGATTGACAAGGTTGTGGCGGCGCGCGGCGAACTGGAGAAAGCGAATGCGCGATTTCTTTTGGAGATTCGCGAGAAGCTGACGCCTGACCAGTGGAAGCAAGTGAAGTCTTTCCGCGTAGAGGGCGGCATGCACGGGCGTGAAGGGATGCGCGACAGAGATGGCCGCGGATGGGGACGCGACGAGCAGCGGCCGGGAGCGCAGGGCGGACCGGACCTGCACGGCGGGCCGGGAATGCAGGGTCCCGGCGGGCAGCAATTCCGTCACCACGGGCCTCCACCTCCGGCAGGGACTCCGGCGACTCCTCCGCAAGGAGCACCGGCAGGGGGAACAGGAACGGGCACCGGCACGGGCGAGCAACAGTAGCTGGGGCCTAAAGGAGTGGGAACGGGAAGATCTTGAAGTCCCAGGCTGAGCCGGAACTCGAATTGGATTCGAAGGCTGCGCGGCGGGAGCGGGACTTCAACACGGGCGTATCAGGCAGAGAGCAAATACGGTTGATGTTGAGACCGATGGCGGCAGCGAGGGAACCCTCCTGCCGCCGTTTTTTTCAGGGGGGGTGGGAGCGGGAAGCGACGGGGTGGTTGCAGGCAGGGCGGGGGCGTTAATCTGTCGCGAAGTTGGACAACGTAGTGAAGCGGTATGAGACAGCGATTGATGCGAATCAGGACAGTAGATGAACGGAAGCGAGACAGTTTGATCTAAACAAAGACAGAAAGCACTGGGAATGATTCTAAGAAAAATGACTAAAGTTATTTCGGGGTAGACCGATGAAGGGAGTGGATGCAAACAGGCCCCCTCGGAAGACATCCGAGACCCGGAATGAAGCGAAGAGCGGGGCGGGGCAGGAAGCCAGGCGTCCGAGAAGGAGTTGAGTCCCATGGCCCTCGGTGTTTTGAATAACCTTTCAGCGATCTACGCAGAAAACAATCTGAACAACACGAACAGCAGCCTGCAGACGGTACTGCAACAGCTGTCGTCCGGGTCAAAGATCAACTCGGGCGCGGATGATGCCGCGGGCCTCTCGCTGGTGAACGGCCTGGCGGCCAACTCGGCAGCCTTGACCCAGTCAGGGACGAACGCCACGGAAGGCGTGGGGCTGTTGCAAGTGGCCGACGGCGCGCTATCGCAGGTAACGAACCTGTTGAATCGCGCAATTACGCTGGCGACGGAAGCCTCGAACGGCACGCTCAACAGCACGCAGGAGAGCGCTGCGAACCAGGAGTACACGTCGATTCTTTCCGAAATCAACAATATTGGAACGACGACTACGTTTAATCAGCAAGCGGTTTTCTCCGGCAATACGACGGCGATCTACACGGGCGACTCTTCGATGACGGGCTCATCGATCGACGATCTGAACATACGGACACTATCGGAGTCGAGCGTGGGGGACACCGGCGGCGCGATGTCTTACAGCAGCGGCCAGAACAACGCGTTCCTCGATCTTTCATCCGCCGGAGGAACTCATGCGGGGCTGGGCGACTCATTTGCAGGCGTCGAAACGATTACCGTGGACGTTCTTCAGAATGAAGGGAACGGCTCCAGTACAATCGTGAGCCACACGATTTCGACCTCTGGGGGTAACAATACGGTCCAGGGTTTGATCACCGCGATCAACGATTCAGGCCTGGGCTTGAGCGCCACCTTCAGCACGGCGGGAGCAGCCGGGGTTAGCAATCCGACGGACACCGCAGGCGACACCGGCATCGAGATGACTGGGGGGACGTTTGGTACGGGCGTTACGAATCCTCCCTATGGGGCCAGCACAGGTCCGGGCGAAATCGGATATGCAAAATTGAGTACAGCCAACGACACGTTTGCTGCCGGCTCGATCGACGTCAAAGAGGCCAACGGCACAGTGGCTGATATCAAGACCGTGGCGGCCGAGACGTTTGCCACCTTCGCGAGCGATCTCGCAAAGGCCGGGGTCACGGCAACTCTGGGCGCCGACAACAAAACCATCACATTTACCGCAGCGAGCGGCAATACCTCCATAGTGGATGCATCGAATCTCAACGAAACTGGCGGTGCTCTCACCACGGCGTATACAGCGGTGCCCTTTTACACCACCGGAATTGGCGTGCCAGGCACAGTCGACAGCACGACAGGAGTGGCTGCAAGTGTTTTTGCGGACACAACCGGCTCGAGTGGGACGGCAACGACCAGTTACACGGACGGCGCGGGCGAGGCTCTGAACACCACCGACTTGCTCACTCAATCTGACGCCGAGTCTGCCCTGAACGATCTGAACGTGGCGATCAGTGACGTGGCCGCGCAGGATGGCTACATTGGAGCGGAGATCAACACGCTGAACTCGATCAGCCAGGTGATGAGCACGCAGCAGGAGAACGTGGTGTCGGCTCAAAATGCGATTCAGGCGACGGACTATGCATCGGCGACATCGAACATGTCGAAGTACGAGATTCTGAGCCAGACCGGCATTGCGGCGCTTGCGCAGGCCAACAGCGTTCAGCAGGAAGTGACCAAGCTTTTGCAGTAATCGCAGGACTGTAACACCTTCAAGACAACCCAGGGACGGGCGGCGGCAAAGGTCTAACCTTTGCCGCCCATTTTTTTAATGGCAGGGAACAAGGGAACGAGGGAACGAGAAGGACGTGACTTTCCAGGTTTGAGGCCGGTGGGGTATTGTCAATGCGTTCGCTTGCTGGTGGGTTGATGTGTCTGTATGCGCGGGCGGCAGGTTGGCGCCTGAGCTGTCGCGGGGATGAAGAGGGGGCGGGGTATGCGTGGATTTCATTTGATGGCAGGTTGTGCCGCGATGGGGTTGGTGGCGGTTTGTGCATTTGGACAGACGGCTGCCCCGAGTGCGGCGTTTCCGCTTGCTGCAGCGGCCGGGCAGGATTCGGGCCAGATGAATGCCGCGCCGGCTGGGGCCGTGAACCAGGGACCGCTGGATCCGGCGAAGTGGAAGTATGGGCCGGCATACGATGCGCCGGCGAATGCGGGAATCTGGAACCCGGTGATGATCAAGATGATGAAAGGCGAGAAGGTGACCGGGGGAACCGTGCTGAGCACCGACACTCCGGAGACGTATTGCGCGATGGCGAATGCAGGGTACGACTTTATCTGGACGGAGATGCAGCATAGCGCGCGGGACTGGGACGCGGTTTCGCGCATGTGGAGGGCTTGTCCTCATGCAAAGGCAGTGCCCGGCGTACGCGTGGCGTATACGGATGAGCGCGAGATTCAACATGCGATGGACCTGGGCGCGCTGGTGATTATTATTCCGACGGTGCGATCTGTGGCGGAAGGAACGGCAGCGCGGGACTGGACGATGTATCCGCCGCTGGGCAAGCGAAGCCTTGGCGCGGCGCAAGCGGCCGATCCGTTGTTCTGGGGAGACGTTCCGGGCGGGTATCGCAACACGATCAATAAAAACGTGGTTCTGATTGAGATGATCGAGACGATTGAAGGGGCAAAGGACGCGCCAGCAATCGCGGCGATCCCCGGGGTGACGGCGGTGTTTGCGGCGAGCGGCGACCTGGGAAATTTTTCAGGATACAAGATGGGGACGCCGGACTACGAGCGGCTGATCAACATTGTGCATGACGCGGCGCTGGGTGCGGGCAAGCGGCTTTGCGGTCCGATTGCCTGGCGCGACCGGCCGGACTTTACATGCTTTCAGGCAGGGACCGAGGTGTTGGCGATTACCCGCGGCGTTGCCGATGAACTGGGACCGCTGAAGGACACGCAGGGAAAGCCGCAGGTGGGACCGTACGCGGTGAAGAAAGAAGATGGTCAGGCGAGTGCAACGCAGCATTGATGAGGTTGTTTCGAGAGCAGGAGAATGAGTTGGCGGAGCAGCGATTTTGGGATTCTTGAAGTTATGATTTGCATGCTACGCTCTAGCTCATGACGACTAAACTTCCCCTCTGTGTATGCGCGGTGTTGCCGCTTGCGGCCGGCGCGCAGTCAAAGCCTGAGATGCCGGACATGCCGGGGATGGAACATCACCACATGGAGGAATCCGTCAGCACGGAGAAGCTTGGGCTGGTGCATTTCCCGGTTTCGTGCGCGGCCCAGTCGCAGGTTCCTTTTGAGCGTGGCGTTGCGCTGTTACATTCCTTTGGATACACGCTGGCCGAGCAACAGTTCAGGGCGATTGCGGAAAGCGATCCGAAGTGCGCGATGGCGCATTGGGGAATTGCAATGACGCAGTTCAAGGAGATCTGGGACCGGCCGGATGCAGATGCCATCAAGACAGGCGCCAGCGAGATGGAGAAGGCGCGCGCACTGATTGCCGAGAACGGAAAGATTACAGCGCGGGAGCAGGCATACATCGACGCGCTGGGGACGTTCTTCAGCATTGCTCCGCTAGGATTCCAGCAGGCGAGAGACGCTTACGCAGCCTCAATGGAGGGATTGCATGCGGCGTATCCCGAGGATATTGAAGGCTCGGCTTTCTACGCGCTTTCACTGCTAGCGGATGTGGCGCCGGACGATACGTCGCTGACGAAGGAACGCAAGGCCCTGTCGGTGCTTGTGCCGCTGTTCCACGCCAATCCAAATCATCCAGGGCTGGCACACTACATCATTCATACGTGCGATACGCCGGCCCTGGCAGGGCAGGGTCTTGAGGCGGCGCTAGTGTATGCGAAGATTGCGCCGTCGTCGCCGCATGCGCTGCATATGCCGGGCCACATCTTTGCGCGGCTGGGAATGTGGCCTGAAGATATTTCTTCGAATCTTGCATCGGTTGCAGCGTCAAAGAAGGATGAAGAGGAGCATCAGCCGGGTGCGGCACACCAGCTGCACGCGGACGAGTTCCTGGTGTATGCGTGGCTGCAGACGGGCCAGGATGAGAAGGCGCGCCAACTAACAGACCAGTTTGAGTCGATTGCCGAGCAGATGGAGGCAATGCCGGGGATGGACGACATGAAGCACTCCGGCGCAGGCCGCGACAACCGGCTGCAGGCCGTCTACCTGACGGAGATGCACGACTGGAAGGCGCTGGCAGCACTGACACCCGCGCCGGGTACTGCTGAGAAAGGATTTTCTGCATTCGCTGTTTTCTGGGGACAGGGCGTGGCCGCTGGACACATGAAGGACGAAAAACTGGCGACGGCTGCATTGGCTGGTTACGACGCCGTCCTCGAACGGCTGAAGAAGTCTCCCTATGCTGACTCCGCTGACGATGCGCAGATCCAACGCAATGAGATTCTGGGCTGGAAGGCTTACGCAGAAGGTGATTCGGAGGCGGCGATTGAGGCGATGCGCAAGGCTGCCGACCAACAGGACAAGGCTGGACAGAACGAGGTGGATATTCCAGCACGCGAGATGCTTGCCGACCTGCTGATGGCGCTCAACCGGACAGAGGAAGCGCTGACCGAGTACAAGGCTGCGCTGAAATTAAGCCCCAACCGGCTGAATGGATTGCTGGGTGCGGGAGCAGCAGCCGAGGCAATGGGAGACCAGGCGCAGGCAGTGCAGTTTTACAAACAGATTGCGCACAATACGGACAACGGCGCGGAAACGGCTCGTGCGTGGGTGAAGCACGCGGTGGAGTTCAACGCGGCGCACATGAACGTGGCCAGCGGCGCGGGTTTATGAGAGCGGATTGACGGCGCGCTTCAAGGAGTGTGCTTCCCCTAAGCTGCTCAATCGTTTTCTACCTCCACAATCCAGTGGTGAGGTAGTCGTGGATGGAGACCGCGGCCTTGCGGCCCGCGCCCATGGCGAGAATGACGGTTGCGCTACCGGTGACGATGTCGCCTCCGGCAAATACGCCACGCTTTGAAGTGCGCATGGTTTCGGGATCGGCCAAGATGTAGTTCCACTTATTGGTTTTGAGATCGGGCGTGGAGCTCTGGATGAGAGGGTTGGCGTTGGTGCCGACGCCGATGATGGCCACGTTGGCCGGCAGGATGAACTCAGAGCCGGCGATCGGCACGGGACGACGGCGGCCATCGGCGTCAGGCTCGCCCAGCTCCATGCGGACACAGCGCGCGCCGGTGAGCCAGCCTTTTTCATCGCCGATGAACTCGACGGGGTTGGTGAGCATGCGCAACTCAATGCCCTCGGCGATGGCGTGGTGCGCTTCTTCAACGCGGGCGGGCATCTCAGCCTGCGAACGGCGATAGACCAGCGTGGCTGTGCGCGCGCCGAGACGGCGTGCCGTGCGGACCGCGTCCATGGCGGTGTTGCCGCCACCGACGACGATCACATCGCGACCACGGCAATCGTAGACTGGCTGGTCAACATCGGCATAGGCGCGCATGAGGTTGATGCGGGTGAGGAATTCGTTGGCGGAGTAGACACCGTTGAAGTGCTCGCCAGGAATGCCGAGAAACTGGGGCAGTCCGGCGCCGGTGGCGACGAAGACTGCATCGAAGTGCTCATTGTGCATGAGCTCGTCGATGGTGACGCTCTTGCCGACGACCACGTTGGTTTCAAATTCGACGCCCATGCGGCGCAGGTTGTCGACTTCAGTCTTGACGATGGATTTGGGCAGGCGAAACTCGGGAATACCGTAGATAAGCACACCCCCGAGTTCATGGAGAGCCTCAAAGACACGGACGCGATGGCCCTTCTGCACCAGATCGCCAGCGGCAGAGAGCCCCGCAGGTCCGCTGCCGACGATGGCCACATTCTTGCCAGTTGATGTGGCGATGGGTGGCAGGCCAAGCTGGCCGCTGTTGCGCTCGTAGTCGGCGATGAAACGCTCCAGATTGCCGATGGCGACGGGCGCGCCTTTCTTGCCGATGACGCAACCACCCTCGCATTGATTCTCCTGCGGACAGACGCGGCCGGTAATGGCGGGCAGCGCGTTGTCTTCGCGCATTTTGGAGGCCGCGGCCAGGTAATCGCCTGCGCAGATGAGGGCGACGACTTCCTTGATTTTGACGCCGACGGGACACTGAACGACGCAACCTGGCTTGGCGCACTCAATGCAGCGCGATGCCTCAGTGAGCGCCTCGAGCGTGGGCAGGCCAAGATTGACCTCTCCGAAATTGCGACTGCGCACCTGGGGATCGAGCTCCGGCATGACGGTGCGCGGAATCTTCATCCGGTCTTTGAGGGGAACGGTGTTGCGCTGGTCGGAAGCAGCGACAACGGCGGCGACAGACGTTTCGCTCTCAGACATAATGCTTCTCCTGCATTGAAGGAGCGGCGATCTCAAGCTCTGCCAAATCCTTTTCGCGAGCGGCAATCTCCGCGCGCAATTCAGCGAGCTCTTCCTGCTCATGCTCCTTGAAGTCGCGGAGGGATTGACACTCTTTATCGCGATACATGGCGTTGCGTTGCATGAGGACTTCGAAGTTGACCTGGGCGGCGTCAAACTCGGGACCATCGACACAGGCGAACTTGCTCTGGTTGCCGAGCAGTACGCGACACCCGCCGCACATGCCGGTTCCATCAACCATGATGGAATTGAGGCTGACCATGGTCCTGATGCCGAGAGGTACGGCGATTTGAGCAACGGCCCGCATCATGGGCACAGGGCCGACGGCGAGAATGAAGTTGATGCGGAGGCCCCCGGCGATGAGTTCCTGGAGCTTTTTTGTGACCAGGCCCTGCTCGCCATAGGTGCCGTCGTCGGTCATAACGAAGGCTTCGCTGCTGGCCTGCCGGATTGCGTCTTCGAAGACGACCATTTCGGCACTGCGCGCGCCTTCAATAAAGATGACGTGGTTGCCGGCTTGTTTGAGAGCGTTTGCAGTGGGCAAGGCCATGGCTGTGCCGACGCTTCCGGCGAGAATGACGACGGTGCCGTAGTTCTGGATGTCAGAGGGATGGCCGAGCGGGCCAACGATGTCGAGGATGGAGTCGCCCGCTTCGAGACAGTTGAGCAGCGAGGTGGTTTTTCCGATGGCCTGCACAACGATGGTCACGGTGCCGGCAGCCGGATCGGAGCTCTTGATAGTGAGGGGAATGCGTTCGCCCTTCTCATGAAGGCGGAGAATCACGAACTGGCCGGGCCGCTGCTTGCGGGCGATGCGGGGCGCCTCGATGACAAACTGCTTGATATTGAGGCCGACGCTGCGGGCTTCGACGATCTTGTACATGAGGGTATGACTCCAGTGACTGAACGAGCGAACCAGCGTCTTTGCGCAGCCGGGAAGAGGACAGGAGACAAAGGACAAAGACGACGCGGAACGCGAGCGGCTCGATTGCGATCGACCAACCTTATTATTGAGGATTGCGTGCAAAGGGCGTGTGATTTGCATCACGAGGTGGTGAGAGGGAAGGACGAGGAGCGTGGATGAAAACGGCGAATCAGTTCAGTGCGGGTAACACGAATGGGTGGTTTGACGAATCGAGTGGGAGCGGAGACAATAAGAGAGTTGTCTTTCCCTGAGTGGGCCTGTGGCGCAGCTGGGAGCGCGCTTCCATGGCATGGAAGAGGTCATCGGTTCGATCCCGATCAGGTCCACCAATCATTTCAATAATCTAGAGAAGAAAGCTGGTCTGGTGCGGCGAGCCCCGGCGTGTGGTTGCCGCCGACTGTGAGAACGTG
>Ga0302278_10004632_pt1 | contig 14100 bp, 11 predicted proteins | sample III_Bog_N3_2_FD_194543 | JGI IMG/M metagenome (GOLD analysis project Ga0302278, IMG submission 194543) | Peat permafrost microbial communities from Stordalen Mire near Abisko, Sweden - III_Bog_N3_2 | ecosystem: Environmental > Terrestrial > Soil > Wetlands > Peat | place: Sweden: Abisko... | reverse complement strand
CCTGTCGCTGTTGGCAATGTTGCGGTGACCATGCTGCAGCTCTCCAATGTTGCATGGGAAGTGAACCGCGAATTGCATCTCGACACGACAGACGGGAAGGTCCGGAACGATGCGGACGCGATGAAGATGTGGGGCCGCAAGTACGAGAGCGGCTGGGCGCCTCATCTGTAGAAAAACAGCGGATTATGAAGAGGCGCAAGAGTCAGGCGCGCCGAAGGAGCTTTTTCCTATGAATCAATCGCTTTCACGACGTGGCTTTATTCAAACGGGTGCGCTGATTGCAGCGGGATTCGCGGCATCGACGGAGACCTCCTCATTCGCACAGCCGGCGCACGCTTCCGGCAAGCCGTCGCCTGTTCATCTGGGGATGGCGAGCTACACGTTTCGCAACTTCAGCCGCGCGCAGTTGATTGGATTCATGAAGCAGCTCAACCTGACGGCGCTGAATGCGAAGGACGTCAAAGATCATCTTCCGATGGATCCGGCGGAAGAGGCGAAGGCATTGTCGGACTATGCCGCGGCGGGGATCAAGCTGCATGCTGCCGGGACCATTTCGTTTGCAAAAGACGACGAGGCCGATATCCGCAGCAAGTTTGAATACTGCAAGCGGGCGGGGATCTCGGTGATTGTCGCGGGCGATCCAAAGCCTGAGACGCTGCCGCACATTGAGAAATTTGTGAAGGAGTACGATTTCCGCTTCGCCATTCACAACCATGGGCCGGAGGATAAGCTGTGGCCATCTCCGCTGGATGTGTTGAAGGCAGTGAGGAACATGGACCCGCGCATGGGATGCTGCATCGATGTGGGGCACGCGGAACGCGCGGGCACCGACGTCGTTGAGGCGATTCATGCAGTGGGGCCGCGCCTTTTTAACATGCACATGAAAGACCTGACCGATTTCACGAATAAGGAAAGCCAGGTTGCGGTGGGTGAGGGCAAGATGCCGGTGCGCGAAATCTTCGCAGCCCTGGCCGCGACAAAGTACAAAGGGTTTGTCGATCTGGAATATGAGATACACGGTGACGATCCGATGCCGGGCGTTCAAGAGTCCTTTGCATATATGCGGGGTGTTCTGGCCGGTATGGGCTATGAGAGCAACGGCTGAGAATCACTGACTTTGACGGTATTTTGAAGTGCCGGCAAAGGGCTTCTGCGCCAACCCATAACCCTGAGGATGAAAGCCACCGATATGCCGACGCCGCGCTATTCCTTCACAAACAGGCAGAGCGCGTCGAACACGATGCCGCGGCAGATCAATCGAAATCTCATCTTCAACCAGATTCGCACGCGGCAACCGATTTCACGGGCGGATCTGGCGCGCGTCTCGGGGCTGCAAAGAAGCACTGTTTCGCTGATCGTGGAGGAGTTGCTCGAAGAGCAATGGATTGTCGAAGGATCGATGGGCAGGCTTCCCCGCGGACGGAGGCCAACCTTCCTCAATTTGAACGGACAAAGAGGCGTGCTTGCCCTGGATGTGCATCCTGCGCAGATTGCCATGGCCGTTACCGATCTTGGCGGAAGAATTCTTACGCAACGCATGGTCGCGCTTCCCGCAGATCCTCAGAAAGTGCTCGGCGCAATCGTCAATGCAATCCAGAAGACCATCGCCGGTCATGGGGACCGGTCGTTCGATGGCATTGGCATGAGCTTGCCTGGACGCTTTGACCTGCGGCCGGATCAATCCAACCCGGATAAATCGCGTCCGGCCAGGTCTATCTTCGCACCAAATATTTCATGGCCAATTGGACGGCTTCAATCTTGTGTCGAAGAAGCAACTGGCCTGCCTGTAGTAGTGGACAACGTTGCAAACGCTTGTGCGCTTGCTGAAGTCTGGTTCGGTCATAGCGACGGAATGCACGATCTTGTGGTGGTCAATGTGTCGGAGGGGTTAGGCACGGGCATCTTTGCGAACGGGCGCATTCTGCGCGGAGAAGGCGGTTACGCAGGCGAATTCGGTCATGTGCAGGTAGACCCGAGCGGGCTGCCTTGCACGTGCGGAAGCCGAGGTTGCTGGGAGACGGTAGCCTCGAATCGCGCGGGGATGCGCTACTATGCGGAGATTGCAGGCAACCCCTCGCCGCCGTTCGAAGATTTGCTCGAGTTAGCCGCGGCGGGAGATCCGCTGGGGAGGCAGGCCATCGACAGGATGTGTGCCGCGCTGGGCAGAGGGATGCATATGATCGCGTCCGCGCTGGCGCCCAGTGAGATTGTGGTGGTGGGAGATATCACCAATCTCTGGTCTCTAGCCGGGCCTTTGGTTGAGGCAGAGATGCGCCGCAATCCATTGGCAAAAGCACCCAGGCTGCGGCCCGCGCAAGAAGGCAGCAATGCCCGCTTGCGCAGCGCGGTCGCACTGGTGATGAATGAGAACTCGCTCTGACGAGAAGCAGTGACGAGAAGCAGTGACGAAAAACAGTGAACCAGTGAAGAAGTGAATCCTTCCGATCAATGACCCACATCAGCGGATGTGACGGCCGGAGGTCCATGCCGCTTGGTGCGTAGATTATCGATGGCGTAATCGACGAATCTTGGCTCAAAATGGGATGGCTGCGCCATGAAACGACAGGTGGCCACCACCTGATCGACGATGAACTTCGGTTGGTATTTGGCCAACTCCAGTTCCTTTTCCACGGTCACCTTGTGCACGATGTGATTGAAGGTCTCATCGGGAAGGTCCAGGCCCTGGCGTTCGCACTCTTTCTGCATAATGATCTTGTATATCTCGACCGATGGTCCTCCGACCTCGATCTTGTAGGGCAGGCGGCGCAGAAACGCGGGGTCCATCAGGTCTTCGGGCTCAAGGTTGGTGGAGAAGATGACCAGTTCCTCGAAAGGCACCGTGAAGCTCTTGCCGGTATGCAGTTTGAGGTAGTCATAGCGGTTCTCGAGAGGCACGATCCAGCGGTTCAGCAGGGCCTTTGGCGATACGAGTTGACGGCCGAAGTCGTCGATCATGAAGCAACCGCCCAGGGCCTTCACATGGAGGGGAGCCTCGTAGTAATTGGCCGTGGCGTCATAACGCAGATCGAGCATATCCAGGGTCAATTCACCGCCGGTGATGACAAAGGGCCGCCGGCAAGGAACCCAGCGCGCATCGTATTCCTCGCGGCGGACAAAAGAGAGCATGCCGTCGTCCTTGGGAAGCTCAGGCGCCTGGATTTGGGTATGCAGGCTGGGGTCGAAGAGGCGCATGATCTGGCCTTCGACATAGACTGCGTAGGGCACATAAATCACGTCAGTGAATACGTTGGCAAAGCTGAGCGCGACGGAGGTTTTGCCATTGCCAGGCGGGCCATAGAGCAGGATGGCGCGGCCGGAGTTCAAGGCCGGCCCGACGCTTTCAATGATGTTGCCTTCGACAACGAGTTCACCAACGCCTGTGCGGATACGCTCGTAGGTGATGGTTTCGTTGGTGATCTTCTGCAGGCGGACCTGGTTGGAGAATTCGGCCAGTGTTACCGGAGCGGGACCGGTATAGCGCACCTGTTCAAGGGCGTCGAGCGTCCAACGCCGGCCCGCATCGGTAAACGTGAATTTCATGTCGGCCATGTTCTCGGAATCCCGTGTTCCGAGATTTTGGAGCAGCTTGCGGTCGACCCCCATCTGCACCAGTTCAAGCACGAGGGTGTAAGGGAGCTTAATGCCTTCGACGAACTGGCGGACCGATTCGAGGTGGTCTACATAGATCATCCTCATCAGCAAACTCAGCAGGGCGATGGAGTCGATGCCGATCGACTCCAGGTCTGCGGGCTCGCGGGGCATGCGGTGGATAAAAGAGTGCAGGGTGGCCTTGGAGATGGCGCCAATCTCGACCAGAAGGTCACCCAGACGGCCACCCGTCTCCGCCTGAATTTCAAGTGCTTTTGCTATTTGTGCGTCGGTAATCAGTTTCGCTTCGAGCAGCAGATCGCCCAATCTCATTCGCTCTTTGATGACGCCCTCCGGGGAGAACCAAGTTGAGAATTAACACAACTCCCTGTGCCCTGTTGTTGGACCTGAAGAAAAGGGAGATGCTGGCATCGTATCAAGTTCCTGCAAGATGTCGCCAAATGTTTTTTTCTTGCGGAATCCTGGCGGTACCTGGAAGGCTCGATGGCCGACGGTTGGCCTTGTGGTCTCCCACCCATCGACCACCCACCCGGCTATGAAGACCTGTCGCTGGAGACTCCGGGACGCTCGATGGATGGACTCCCGGCTGCCGGAATTGCTCGGCGAGCGAGAGATTCACAGCATCTCAGGAATTGCGCTGATTGACAGACGAGCGGAGTTGGAGGAACATTAAGCGAAGAAAAGGCGAACATGTCTCTCGCTATGACCTCCTCTTCTGCCCTTCGCATCCAGATCGAGCACGCTCTCGAACGCCGGTTTCCGTCGGCGTTGACGCCGGTTCCGCGAACGATTCGCGAGACCGCAACTACCGGGATTGCCGCGGTGGACGCGCTGCTGGACGGCGGGTTGCCGGTGGGGGCGATCAGCGAAGTGGTGGGGCAGAAATCCTCGGGGCGGACGAGCCTGGCGCTTTCTTTTCTTGCACATAGAACGCTGGAGGGCCAGGTTGCGGCCTGGGTGGATGCCGGGGACGCCTTCGATCCGGAGTCGGCAGCGGCTAATGGCGTGAGCCTGCGGCAACTGCTTTGGGTGCGTTGCAGGAGTGCGAGTGCGGCGGCAAAGAGCAGGCCCTGGACGCGGCTCGATCAGGCGATCCGCTCCACCGATCTGCTGCTGCAGGCGGGCGGGTTTGCGGCGATTGTGCTGGACATAGGCGACACGGCGCCGGAGCACGCGAGCCGGATTCCGCTGGCTACGTGGTTCCGCTTTCGCCAGGCGGCAGACCGCGCGCGGTGCTGCCTGGTTGTGCTGGGGGAGAGAGCGTATGCGCAATCGAGCGCGGCGCTGGTGGTGGAATGCGTGCCGCGGCAGGGGATGACGGCGGGAGAGACGGTGCTGACCGGATTCAGTTTTGAGGTGCGGCGGGAACGACAGCGGCAGTTGAGCAATGTGCAGGGAATACGGAAGCCGCCGGCTTCAATGTGGTCGGCGACGTGCAGGTGGGCGCAGGAGGAACGCGCATGAGCGAGCAACTCTACCTGTGTGTGCATGCGGCGGAGTTTCCGGCGCAGGCGCTGCTGCGCTTGCGCCCGGAGATGCAGTCGCAGCCGGTTGCCGTGCTGGAAGGACGCGCGCCGCTGGAGGCGATCTGCGCTCTCAATCGGCATGCGGAGCGCAGAGGCGTGGTGTGCGGCATGACGCGACTGGAGGCGGAAGCGATTGCCGGGCTGCGGCTGCTGCCGCGATCGACGGAAAGCGAGGCAGCGGCACGCGCGGTGGTGCGGGAGTGCGCTGCGTATTATTCTCCGCGCATCGAGGCGGCGAGCTATGGAACCGCGTGTTCTTACGTGCTGGATATTGCTGGGACTGGAAGGCTGTTTGGGCCGCCGGAGAGGTTGGCGGAAAGGTTGCGGGCTGCGCTGGCTACAGCGGGGTTTCGCGTGTCGATTGCGGTCAGCGCCAACTTTCATACCGCACGGTTGAAGGCAGCGAACTCACGCGGCGTAACCGTGATTCCTGAAGGCGAGGAAGCAGCGCAACTGGGCAAACTTCCGCTGGCGGCGCTCGCGCTTGCGCCGGATCAGGCCGAGACCTTTGCGGTGTGGGGGATTCGCACGCTGGGGGAGTTGGCGGCGCTGCCGGAGACGGACCTGATTACGCGGCTGGGCCAACATGCCAGCATGTGGAGAGCATTGGCGCGCGGCGAGCAGGCGCATACGTTTCAGCCCATTGAACCGGAGTTTGCACTGGAGGAGTTCTGCGAGTTTGAGACGCCGGTGGAAGAGATGGAGTCGCTGCTGTTTGTGGGCGCGCGCATGATCGATTGCCTGGTGGCGCGAGCCGCGTCGCGGGCGTTGTCTCTGGCGTCACTCACTTTGCAGATGAAGCTTGCAGAGGGACGTACGCACAGCGGAACGATTCGGCCGGCGCTGGCTTCGGCGGATCGGAAGTTTCTATTGAAGCTGCTGCAACTGGAGTTTGCGGCGCATCCACCGCAGGCAGCCGTGCATTCATTCAACCTGAGCGCGGAGGCTGGGCAATCGAGCACGGTGCAGTTGGGGCTGTTTACTCCGCAGACTCCGGAGCCTTCGCGGCTGGACGTAACCATAGCGCGGCTCAAGGCGATTACCGGCGAAGATCGCGTTGGCTCGCCGGTGCTGGAAGACTCGAATAGGCCGGGCAGTTTTCGCATGGGCCAGTTTGTTGTTTCGACAAATGCCAGCACGGCGAAGACCGATGGGCCGCAGATGGCGCTGCGACGGATGCGGCCGCCTGTGCCGGTGTCGGTGGTGATGCAGGGCGACAGGCCGCGGAAATTTCGCGATGCGGAGCGGAGTTTTGAGATTACAGCGGCGTATGGTCCGTGGCGAACGAGCGGGTGCTGGTGGTCGACGGACGGGTGGGATGCGGACGAGTGGGACGTGCTGGCTACAACGCGCCAGGAAACATCGATCGCATGCCTGCTGATGCTGGATCACACGCGGAATGCGTGGCAGCTTGTGGCTTTCTATGACTGAGCACCCCAGCGACGAAGACCTGTCGCCGGGGACCCCGCCGACCCACACCAGCGACGGCGATTATGTCGAGCTGCACGCGGCCAGCGCATTCAGTTTTCTTGCCGGGGCTTCGCAGCCGGAGACGTTGATTGAGCGTGCGGCGGAATTGGGCATGCGGGCCATGGCACTGGCCGATCGTAATGGCGTGTATGGCGTGGCGCGCTTTCATACTGCCGCGCAGAAGTGCGACGTGAGAGCGCATATCGGCGCGGAGATTGCGGTCAGCTCATTCGGAAAACGGCTCACGCCCGCTGCATGGCTGCCGCATCAGTGTCCGGAAGAGCCGCCGCGCTTGCTGCTGCTTTGCGCATCGCAGACGGGCTATCGAAATCTATGCCAGCTCATCACGCGCTTCAAGATGCGCGAAGCAACGAAGACCGAAGGCGCGGCAACGCTCGACGATCTCGAAGAGTTCTCTGATGGGATGATCTGTTTGACCGGAGGCGATGAAGGGCCACTGGCCGCGGCGCTTGCGCAAGGCAGACAGGCGCATACGGTTATTGACCGGCTGACTGCGATCTACGGGCATCGCAATCTTTATATCGAACTGCAGCGGCACAGGCAGAGGGACGAAGAGGCTCGCAACCAGGCACTGCTGGGGCTGGCCGCAACGTGTCGCCTGCCGGTGATTGCGACGAGTGGAGTCCGCTACGCGACGGAGAAGGACCGCGAGCTTCTGGATGTACTGACCAGCATTCGGCACCACACGCCACTCGACCAGGCAGGGAGGCTGCTGGCGCTCAATGCTGCGAGGACTCTGAGGCCTGCACGCGAGATGGCGGCGCTGTTTCATGACATACCGGAGGCGATTGCGAACACAGGCATCGTGAGCAGCCGGCTCGAATTCACGCTCGACAATCTCGGCTACGAATTTCCGCATTACCCGGTTCCGGATGGCGAGACGATGGACAGCTTCTTAATGAAGCGCGTGGAGGAGGGCGTGCGCAAGCGGTATGGATCGTCGGCCAAGCGGGCGCTGCTCGAAAAGGCGCGCGCGCAGGTGGATCATGAACTCAAACTAATCGCGAAGCTTGGGTTTGCCGGATATTTTCTGATTGTCTGGGACATTATTCTCTACTGTCAGCGCAATGGAATTCTGGTGCAGGGACGTGGATCGGCTGCGAATTCCGCTGTATGTTATGCGCTTGAAATCACGGCGGTGGATCCGGTGGGGATGGAACTGCTGTTTGAGCGATTTCTGAATGAGAATCGCGGGGAGTGGCCGGACATCGATCTCGATCTGCCTTCCGGCGATCAACGCGAGCAGGTGATTCAGTATGTGTATGAACGCTACGGCTCGCTGGGTGCGGCGATGACGGCCAACGTGATCACGTATCGCGGGCGCTCGGCGGCACGCGAGGTGGGCAAGGCGTTGAGCTTTGAAGACGATCAACTGGCGCGGCTGTCGAGCCTTGTTGGGCATTGGGAGTGGCGCGGGGAAAACGACACGATGGCGCATCACTTTGGACAGGCGGGCTTCGATGTCAGACATCCGCGCATTGCCCGCTATCTCGATCTGTGCCTGCGCATGCAGGATTTGCCGCGTCACCTTGGGCAGCATTCCGGCGGCATGGTGATTTGCGCGGGGATGCTCAATGGGGTGGTACCTATTGAGCGCGCGTCGATGCCGGGGCGCACCGTGATTCAGTGGGATAAGGAAGATTGCGCGGACATGGGGCTGATCAAAGTGGACCTGCTGGGGCTGGGCATGATGGCTGCGATTAAAGACTCGATCGAGCTGATCCCGCGTCACTACGGCAAGGATGTGGACCTTGCTGCGCTGCCAGAGGATCCGCTGGTCTACGAGACGCTTTGCAAGGCGGATACGGTGGGCATGTTCCAGGTGGAGAGCCGCGCGCAGATGGCGTCGATTCCGCACAACGCGCCGGTGCGCTTCTACGACCTGGTGGTGCAGGTGGCGATCATACGACCTGGGCCCATCGTGGGCAAAATGATGCATCCATACATGCGGCGGCGGCAGGGCAAGGAGGAAATCAGCTATCCGCACCCATCGCTGGAGCCGGTGCTCAAACGGACCCTCGGAGTTCCGCTGTTTCAGGAACAGTTGCTGCGCATGGCGATGACGGTGGCGAGTTTCAGCGGCGCGGAGGCGGAAGAGCTGCGGCGGGCAGTGGGCATGCGGCGATCGATGCAGCGCATGAAGGATCTGGAGGGCAGGCTGCGCGCGGGGATGACGCGCAACGGCATCGGGCCGGATGCGCAGGACAATATTGTGCAGGGCATTTCTTCGTTTGCTATGTATGGGTTTCCGGAGAGCCATGCGGCCAGCTTTGCGCTGATTGCGTATGCCTCTGCGTATTTGAAGGTTCACTACCTCGCGGCCTTTACCTGCGGCCTCTTGAACAATCAGCCGATGGGATTTTATTCGCCGGCGGTGTTGATCAAGGATGCGCAGCGGCACGGGTTGCGCGTGCGGCCGCTCGATGTGCAGCGGTCGGAAGCTGTGTGTACGCTGGAGGCGGAGGCGGATGGATCGCTTTCGCTCCGGATCGGTTTCAACTACGCGAAGGGGTTGAAGCAGGCGTCCGCGGAGAAGATTTTGAGCGCACGCAGCAAGACAGGAATGTATGCATCGGTCGATGACCTGGCGCGGCGAGTGCCGGAGCTGAATCGCAAGGAACTTGTTCTACTAGCCGGCATTGGCGCGCTGAACTCGCTTGGCGAAGTGGAGCATCGGCGCGATGCGCTGTGGCAGGTGGAACAGGCTGGCAGGCCCGTTGGTCCGTTACTGCGAAACGCGAGTCTGTCTGAGTCCAGCTCGCACGGCACGCCGTTGCAGAAGATGACGACGGACGAGCGGCTGGCTGCAGACTATGGAGGCACCGGGCTGACGACTGGCCCACACCCCATGGCGTATCACCGCGCGGCGCTGCGGCAACAGGGCATCCTCTCCGCGCAGGAGCTTGAGCAACTGGGCAGGAATCAGCGCGTGTGCGTTGCCGGATGCGTGATTGCACGGCAGCGGCCAGGGACGGCGAAGGGATTTGTCTTTCTCTCGCTCGAAGACGAAACCGGAATTGCCAACATCATTCTTGCGCCCGATGTGTTTGAACAGAATCGAATGACGGTGACGCGCAACCGCTTTTTGCGGATCGAAGGACCGCTGCAGAATCAGGACGGTGTGATCCACGTGAAGGCGCAGCGGATTGAGCCGTTGGAGATCACCAGCGCAGATATCCGGTCACATGATTTTCATTGAGGCAACGAGTTGGCGGAGTTATCCGCGCTGCGCACGTGTTGGCGGAGTTAGCGGAACTTTATTGGCCGGGGGCTACGGGAAGATGGAAGTCGACCCCGGCATCGTGATTCACCTTTGCCGTCGCGGCAAGGTCGAGCTGATCAAGCGGAATATCCTGATGGCGCTGGTCGAGGACAAAGAGGGTGGTCCGAGTGAGCATGTAATTGTGAATCTGCTCGGAGGGACGGCCGTCGGCGAAGACAAGGGTGACGGCTTCCTGAGCGGCGGGAGCTGGCGTTGCTTCCGGTTGACTTGGCGCAGGCTGGTTGGGATATGGAGGCAGATACGGAGGCATATCCTGCGGAGGCGGTGGACCATCGTAGGTCTCCGCTGTGGCGGCCGGTGCGCTCCCGGTGTCATCACCGGAGTCATCCGCAGAAAGCGGATAGCCAAGGTAACCGGGGTATCCCACAAGGCCATAGGGCAGGCCGGCTCTATAAGGTGAGACGTAGGGCCTGCGATAACGCCCCGATCCTGTATGGGGCCCGCGTGCACCGGGATGATCAGCAACACCTCTATAACTCGATTGCGGACCCGCTTGCGGCATGGCGAAAGTCCTGGTGCCGGAAGAGTTCCTACTGCCGGAATAGCGCGGAGAGGTTGCGAAATGACTGGGAGCAGAGGCCCTGAAGCTGCCGCGTGAAGCGGATGTGGAATGACCGGAAAACCCGCCATGCGATCCGCCGTGCTGGGCGCAGGCCGGAAGAGATATTCCAACCACCATCAGCGCAGCCACAGCGAACGACTTCATGTCGTCATCTTACGCCTGTTTGAGGAAATTGGACAACGAATCCGGCGGTCGGCGCAGTTCCAGCGCGAAGTGATGGGAAGGCTGGCTCAACATGGCTGCGCCGCCGGCATTCTGCATTTGCACAGAACTTCCGGCGGCACAGTGAATTAGATCGACGATCCTGCTAATTCCTTTGCAAAACAAGAAGCTGCTCGAATGCGGGCATGTTGTGAAGGCTGGCAAACTCGCTGTCGGCAAGAATCTTCCTGGGGGTGGTGAATCCGTTGTTGAGAGCCATGCGAAGGTACTCAATTGCCCGCTCGTTAAGGCCGGCATGCACGCAAGTTTTTGCCATGTAGTAGTTCATGGCGCCGCGGTTTGAGGCGGAGGTTGGGTCGGAGATTTGCAGGCCAGCGGGCCCGTCGAAGATGTGCGGATCGACGGCCAGCGCGGCCGCATAGAATTCCCCGCCCTGCCGGAATTTGCGACGCGACAGGAGGTCGGTGCCAAGGTTCTTGAGAATCGGAGCCGACTTCGGGTCAAGCTTGAGCGCCTTGCGGTAGTAGCGCTCGGCGCCGCGGTAATCCTGGAGCGAAGCGTAGACGGTGCCCAGATTGTTCAGGACGCTGGCGCTCTCTGGGTTGAGCTTGAGCGAGGCGAAGTAGCACCGTATCGCTTCATCGTTCGAGAACATCTGCTGGTACGCGATGCCCATCATGTTCCAGACTGTGGGGGAGTCATGCGGAGCCTTTTTATAGGCGTCGATTGCAGCCTGAAACTTCTTCTCCGCAAGGAGCCTGTCGCCGGTCTCCTCGGGAGTTTCCGGGGCATTCGCCGCGGCGGCCGGATGCTGGGCCTCGGGCAGCGATGCCGGCGACGCGGCCGGCTGTTGGGACGGCGCCGTGGAAACCGAAGAAGCGCCGGCGGACTGCGCGAGAAAGAGTTGAGACGCGGTGACGAGGACGGCGAGTACAGCGGTAGCCGGTAGCAACCGGCGTTCATCGATCCTGCTCATGTTACCTCCCGTTCTGGAGGCTGAGACCATGCGGGCGCCTCAACGCTCCGCCTGTTCACCGGCATTCAGTCTCCGGGGATTTACTTCAATGCGGGAGGACAGGCATAGGAATCACAGTGGACCGGCTGAGTGGCATGCGCAATAACCATTTCGCCTGGATTTCGCATGACCACTTCCAGCGGATCAAAGTTACTTCCCCAGGGACCGCCAACCACTCGGGTTCGTTATTCGCCGGCTTGGACTCGGATGGGAACTCAAGCAAAAAAATGCGGTGGGTTGCGGAAGACCTGACCCACCGCGTAGAACTGCAAGACCATTTCGAAAGAAGACCATCATTCTGCGGGTCGTTCACAGTTTTCGATGGAATCAAGTCGCCTATTCAAAATATCTCAGGAGAAGTGGTTAGAGAACATAACCATTTTGTACCTTTTGCAGCTAGCCACTATACTGGATCGATGAGCAGCCGTTCCATCGGTATTTCACCCATTATTGAGATCAATCGCGAAGCGACGGCTCCTTTGCACAAGCAAATCTACGACGCGTATCGTGCAAGGATCCTGCGTGGCGATCTTCGACCGGGACAACAGATTCCATCGAGCCGCGACTTTGCATCCGATATCCAGGTGTCCCGCTTCCCGGTTTTGCATGCATACGCTCAGCTTCTGGCCGAGGGGTATTTTGAGACTCGCGTGGGCGCCGGGACCTTTGTGTCGGGTTCATTGCCGGAACAGTTGTTGTCGGTTGAGCGGCAAAAGAGCCCTTCCACGCAGATTCGATCAGGTCCTCGTCCAGTAGCGCACCGTTCGCTTCTCTATCCCCCGGCGCTGGGCTCACCCAAACTGCACGGCTGGGGCGCCTTTGGCGTGCATCAACCGGCGTTTGACCAGTTCCCTTTTCAGATCTGGTCGAATCTCGTGGCCCAGCACAGCCGGAACCCCAGCGCGAAGGCGATCCACTACGTGAACCCGCTTGGTTCGCAGCAGTTTCGCGAGACGATCTGCTCCTATCTGCGCACCGCGCGCGGCGTGAACTGCGAAGCCAATCAGGTGATGGTGGTTTCCGGCTCTCAACAAGCGCTGGACATCACTGCTCGCGTACTGTTCGACCCAGGCAGCAGAGTGCTGGTGGAAGAGCCGGGATATGTGCTGGGGCGAACGGTACTGGCCGCGGCGGGCTGTCATCTTGTGCCGGTTCCGGTGGACAACGAAGGGATGGTCATTGAAGAAGTGGTCCGGCGGAAGCAAAAGGCACGGGCGGCGTTTGTTACTCCGTCGCATCAGTTCCCGCTGGGGTCGACGATGAGCGCATCGCGCCGGCTGCATCTGCTGAACTGGGCGCAAGGCACGGGAAGCTGGGTTATTGAAGACGACTACGACAGCGAGTTTCGCTTCGAGAGCCGGCCTGTTGCTTCGTTGCAGGGGCTGGACGTGAACGCGCGCGTCATTTACATCGGAACATTCAGCAAGGTTTTGTTTCCTTCATTGCGCATCGGCTATATTGTCATTCCGACCGACCTGGTGGAGCGGTTTATCGCGGTACGCATCGCCATGGACATCTTCCCTCCGTACCTATACCAGGAGGTCCTGACAGACTTCATGAACCAGGGGCATTTTGGGCGGCATATTCGAAAGATGCGGCAGCTTTATGGTGAACGAAGGACAGTGCTTATCGAGAGCATTCGGGAAGAGTTCGGAGATGCGCTGGAGGTGCATGGGACAGAGGCGGGAATGCACCTGGCGGTCACGATGAAAAACGGTATCAGCGATCGAACGATTGCGGCAAGAGCGGCTGCGGAAAGGCTGTGGTTGTGGCCGCTTTCGCCGTCTTATTTGGGCAAGGCACCTCGCCAGGGATTTGTGCTGGGATTTGGAAGCGTAGCGGCGAACCAGATACCGCGGTCCGTCCGCAAATTAAGGACCATCATTGGCGAATAATGCGACCGGTCCTCGCGGCCTAAAAGGATTAGGCCAGCTTCCTCGGTGCGCATGGTTGCCCGTACACTATGATTTTGGCAATTGGCGCCGCTCCGTTGACTTTGCAAGATTTATTTCGGTACCACAACAATATCCACGACCGACGTCCTCGGGCTGGGCTAAAATGGCTACGAAGCTGAAAAAACGCAGGTATTTCTTCGTCTGCCAGTTCCGATCTGGAAATGGTTGCGTGCATCCGTACCGCGACCTGGAGGTGATGTATGCGGCCAGAACAATGGGAAACCTTCAAGCGCGCTGCGCGTCGCGAGAAGATGGACAAAATTCCAATGGCGCTGATCGTCGATAGCCCATGGATTCCCGGGTACCTGGGGATCAAGCACCTCGACTATTTTCTGGATCCCGAACTTTGGTTTCAATCCAACTTGAAGATCATGCGCGAGTTCCCGGATATCACCTTCATCCCCTCCTGGTGGATGGAGTACGGGATGGCGGCCGAGCCCTCGGTGCTGGGCGCCAAGATCAAATTCTGGCAGGACAACACGCCCAGCGAATACCAG
>Ga0302278_10004623_pt1 | contig 14119 bp, 13 predicted proteins | sample III_Bog_N3_2_FD_194543 | JGI IMG/M metagenome (GOLD analysis project Ga0302278, IMG submission 194543) | Peat permafrost microbial communities from Stordalen Mire near Abisko, Sweden - III_Bog_N3_2 | ecosystem: Environmental > Terrestrial > Soil > Wetlands > Peat | place: Sweden: Abisko... | reverse complement strand
AAGCGACGGTTGGAAATGCCAAATCCCAGCCCCGGATTGCTTAAATGACAGGCAAATCAATATACCGCCAGACCACCTGATAAACGGCTATTTTTAGCCGTGACGAATGAAGCAACTCACCAGATAAATAGAGCCTGTCCCAGTGGCCGGGGACCAATGTTGGCGGGGCTCCGGTCGTGCTGGGAGGGAGATATGGGCGGATGATCCCGCGCCGACGCGGGAAAAGCGCTGTTTATAATGGTTTTTCGGGCTGGGTTTTGCGCGGCGCGCGTTTGGCGGCGGGCGGCGGGGTTTCCAGCCGGACCAGATGCAATTCGCTCCGGTCCAGCAGTTCCCACTGGACGTGATCCCCCGGTTCCAGGCCGATGGCCGCGGCCAAGGCGAGGGGAAAGCTCACATACAGCCGGGGCTGTTGACCGTGCGAGCGGATCGCCTGGATTTTCAACGGATAGGTGGTTTCCATGTTTTTTACTTTTTTCACAGATTTTTTTGGCATTTTTAAAGCTAGAGTATAGACTAGCTTCATGGCCGCTGCCAACATTATTCCGTTCGAACTGCCACTGCCCCACATTCTGCCCACCATCGAGGGCAATGTCGATTACCGCGACTTTCGTGACCAACTGCTGCGCATCCACCAACTGCTGGTGCAGAGCGGCTTGGAAACCCAATTACTTGAGGCGGATCTCCAGCGCTGGCTGCCCCGGCAAAAGCGCGTCAGCGCCAAGGCCCAGCAAAACCACCAGGTCCATGCCCGGCGCGCATTGCGCTGCAACCTCGCCCGTCTCCTCATCCACGAGGACTACCGCGGCTTTGCCGCCCGCCTGGCTGACAGTCCCCTCTTGCAGTTCTTCTGCGCGGTCAGTGAGGTGGACCGCGTGGTTGTGCCCAGCAAAAGCACCCTCCAACGCTACTTCGGGTGGTGGCCCGAGGCGGAGGTGCGGCCCCTGATCCAAAAGCTGCTGGTCCAGGGCGCTCAGGCCCCGGAGGAATTGGGGCTGGCCGCGCCGCTGGATTTGGATACCGCCTTGCTCGACTCCACCTGCCTGAGCGCCAACATCCACTACCCCGTGGACTGGGTGCTGCTGCGCGATGCCACCCGCACCTTGATGGGGTCGGTCCGGTTGATCCGCGACCAGGGCCTCAAGCCCCGCATGGCGGAGCCCGAGACGTTCCTCAGCCGCATCAACAAGCTGTGCATTAAAATGACCCACGTCGGGCGGCGCAAGGACCCGTCCGAGAGCCAGCGGTTACGCAAACAAACCCTCCGCCGAATGGATGGCCTGGTCGGGACGGTTCGCAACCACGCCCGACGCTACCGACAGTTGCTCGACGAGCACTGGGAACGAACGGACTGGACCCGCCCGCAAACCGAGCAGATGCTCGGGCGGATGGACCAAGTCCTGGCGCAACTGCCCCAGGCCCGCCAACAAGCCCGCCAGCGCATTTTGCAGGGCCAGCTCGTGCCCAATGAAGACAAAATCCTCAGCCTCTATGAACCGGACGCGCAGGTGATCGTGCGCAAGAAAGCCGGCGCCGAAGTGGAGTTCGGCAACACGCTCTTCCTGGCCGAGAATCCCCAAGGGGCGATTCTCGATTGGGAGTTGTTCGCGGAGAGCGCCCCGGCCGACGCGGCCCTGTTGCCGCGCAGTGTGGCGCGCATGCAAAAAGCCTACGCGCCGGGACCCAAAGCGGTCGCGGGGGACCGGGGGTTCGACAGCGAACTCAACCGCTTCGGCCTCCAAGAAGAACAGATTTTCAACGCGGTCTGTCCCCGTTCGCCCCGGCAGCTCCGGCAGCGGAACCGTTCGTGGAAGTTCAAGCGCCTGCAACGGCGCCGGGCGCAAACCGAAGGGCGCATCGGCATCCTCAAGAACGTTTTTCTCGGCAGACGGATGCGCTGCAAAGGCTTTGCGCACCGGGAGTTGACCGTGACCTGGACGGTCTTGGTGCACAACCTGTGGGTCCTGGCGCGGCTGCCGCAAGCAGAACCGGCGCGGGCCAGGCGATTAGCGGCCTGAGCGCCGCCCAGCCGACTTCAAAAATTGAAAACCACAGGAGCGGTGTGTCCTGCCACGGCGCGTTTCTGAGGAAAACCAGCCACGGCGGCGGCGAACAAGGCTTGAGATTCATTACGCTAATGCCCTCCATCTTCCCGCCTGATTGCCTTCCGCAAATCCGTCCTCTTGGGACAGGCTCTAAATAGATTTGCAATGGAAATGACACTGCGCGCAGCGGAGGGAGCGTGAACTGACTGATCCGCCGTTGAGTGTCGCCGCGCCGCAGCACTGCAAGCCGCTTTCTTAAGTCGCACCTCCAGCAAAAGCTCCAGCAAAACGATACTGAAATGATTATAGGGGATGGTGACCGGATGGTTTGAGAATTTTGAAAAATCCTGCTTGGAACACAAAAAAACATTGATTTGCTTGGGTTTATTGGCTTCCCAGTGAACTTCAACGAGTTGCGTGGCAGATGACGGAGCCGAGGGTTCAGTCCGGTTCCAACCCTCGCCTCAATGGCAAATAATTTGGATTTCTTGTAGAAATGAAAGATCGGAACTCCAAAAAACAGCGAATAGCGAGCAAATTGGCATTGTCGGTTTGTGGCCGGCAAGGACAAGGCTCTAAATTCTCGACTGACCATACCTTTGATGTAAGCGACCGGTAAGCTACAGGTCGCGAGGGTGAGGCTTCAGGCAGGTTTCCAGTTGCGGGGCAGCAAGGTGTGCAGTTCCGATTGTTTCATGGCGGGCAGACGCTGGAGGACATCGCGCAAGTATGCCCACGGTTCAATGCCATGCCGCTGGCAACTGACGATGATCGAGTAGATGCTGGCCTTCACCTCGTTTTACAAGATGACGCCTTTGAGGGATGCCCAACCTCTGAAAGCTGAAAGCCTTCAAATTTGTGACACCCCCGACTTGGTGGCCAATTATTTGCGGATGCACATTCCTACAACGCCCTAGCTCAACCCGGATTGCGAAAGTTTCGCGATATTGATGTTGAACAACCGCCGAAAGGTCAAAGGCCGTTACCTTGTCAGCATCGGCACGATGGACACCGTTTTGGTCCATGCCCGTGGGGCTTCAAGTTGTAATGAATTCATTACAGGATGGAGGCGCAAAGTGCGTTTGAATGGGGCGTATGAACGCGAAGCTGAAGCTTGGTTTTTCATGGCACGCCTTACCTCTAACGTGCGTTAGAAAATTTGCTCCCGAAAAGGTTTTGAAACCCATCCGCAACTGTAATGGCGGTGGACGAAATCCGTTCAGAATTATTTCCAAACGTCAAACGGTTCTTATCCGAAGGCAATCCGATTTGTTTACGAACCTTTCCCGTTTTCTAGCCGAAATATTTCTGACGCGGGAATTATGAATGTCGCAACCACATCCGACGAGACAAAGGCCCGCTTTGCGGAACTGGCCCGGAAGTACGAACCCAAGCTCCCGAGAAAGTTTGCGCAGATGATGCCATTCCAAGAATGGATTCGAGAACTCCGCTCCAAAGGAGCTTCGTGCGATGACATCCGAACCCTGCTCGCCGATGTAAACGTGACGGTTGCCAATGACACGGTCAATCGTTTCTGCCGCGAAATGATCGGAAATGAATCTGGCCGGCGCCGCGATAGGCGGGAGAATGTTCCCCCGCGACCATCAAAACAGGGAACCCAGCAACCATCTGAACCTACCGTTCAGTCCACAGTGGCGTCGGGTTTGGCCGAAAAACGAGGGCAAATCTCCAGCCCTTGGCCAGCGAGAAAACGAGGCCCGCACATTACAGACTCAAAAAACCTATAGAGGCCAAATCTATGAAAAAGCGAATTGATACGATTATTAATGGCAAGGGAGGCGTCGGCAAAAGTTTTTTCGCCGTCAACCTTGTCCAGTAACCCCAACAGCCATGACCAACGCGCGGTTTGCTGCGTTCCACGGGGTTTCGGTCGCCCCTTGCCCCCTCTCGACCATACCCGTTCCACTTCGCAAATCGCGCGTTCGTCACGGACTGGCATTGGGCAGAGCCGCAGGAGCGGCGTGCTTCCGTCTGGCGACGGCGGGCGCCGTTTCGCTCCGGCTCCGTTCCGCTAGGCGCTCCTCGTCGCCTTCCGCTCCACTTTCCCGCCCGCCGTCCGCCGACCGAAGCCCGATTAAGCAAAGAGCGTGGTTTCGAGGTTTATGGACGCATCCACTCCCAGTCCCGGCATTTCAAGGAAGAAATACCGGGGCTTGCGCAACGCATCGAGATTCTGAAAGTTGACCTGACGGTACCGCCCAGCCCGTGTTCAAAACCGAGAAAGCCCGCCGAAAAACCGTTTCCATCAAATGTTACGGCATTCCCTATTTCAATGCCGGACACAGGCGTGCGTGCCGACCTTTCGGCTTCGTGAATCGCCGCCTTCGATTGTACCGCTCCGTTGCGCCTGTCAAGGTATTGCTCGCCCCCGCCACCCCCTGCGCTCCACCTTGACAGTGCTCACTTCGCAAATTGCGGCTCTTAGGAATTCACGAAGCAGACCTTCAAGCCTCTGGCTTTTCGGGAAGCGAAGGAGCAAAGCAAAAATTTACGCGACCGTTTCTGGTGATTTATGTTCTCCGGAAAATTTGTCACAAACTTGTCGCATGGACATCCAGTGGTTCTCGCGATACTCCGCCTTGGGAAACGGACATCGTTGAAACCCACGCGCTGGGCAATTTCGGGTATTTGGAAAAACTGGCCAAGTATCAGCGCGACCCACACCGCTGGCCTTGTCCCCTGCCGCCGGAAGGTGGCAACCAAGACGTCCCCTTCGATTAATTCCGGATTCCTGGCCATAATATCAAGCTCGTTGCTTGCCGGGTTGGCTGGCCGTCATGATCACGAAAAAAGCCGGAAAGTTTATGACTTTCCCCCTAAATCAACTTTCTAAACTGCGGAGTTTTTCTATACTGCTTTTCTATACTGTTTGCACTTTTTCGAGCCAAATAGAGCTAACCGCTGCAAAAGCAAAAATGGAAAACAACCCTGAAAACATTGATCGAAACAACGATTGCAAAGCCCGGATAAAAATAGCAAAAAGTGCGCTTTTCGATTATGAGTCGCCTGCTCTAACCGCTGAGCTACGGGCCCTCAATGCTCAAAACCAACAGCTTGCGCGGCATTTTCAAGCAATTGACATCCCTCGTTCATCGCCTGATGCACGGGACATAGTTTGGAATAAAACCAACGCAGGGCAAGATATTTCGCGGACACCCCCGTTTCGCAGGATTGCCAACCGCGCGTTTGTGCCACACACTATTGGTTCGATGAGCAAGCGTTTTTACATCACCACGGCCATTGATTATGTCAACGGCCAGCCGCATATCGGGCACGCCTACGAGAAAATCATCTCGGACGTCATCGCCCGGTCGCGCCGCAGCCTCGGGCAGGAAGTCTTCTTCCTCACGGGCCTGGACGAACACGGTCAGAAGGTCCAGCAGGCCGCGCAGGCCGAAAAGCAAAACCCGCAGGAATACTGCGACGCCCTCGCCGCCGACTGGCAGGCCTTCGCCCGGAAACTCGAGCTGACCAACGACGATTTCATCCGCACCACCCAGCCCCGCCACAAGGAATTTGTGCAGGCTGCGCTCGCCAAACTCCACGCCGCCGGCCATTTTTACAAGGCGGGCTACACCGGTTATTATTCCACCCGCGAAGAAACGTTTCTCACGGAAAAAGACCGCCGCCCCGACGGCACCTTTGACCCCGCCTATGGCGAAGTGGTCGAGTTGCAGGAGGAGAATTACTATTTCAAACTCAAGGTCCATCAGCAGTGGCTCATTGACTACATCGGCGCCAACCCGTCGTTCATCGCCCCGGATTACCGGCGCAACGAAGTGCTCGGCTTTCTCAACAGCCAGACGCTCGAGGACTTGTGCATCTCGCGCCCGGCCGCCCGGCTGAACTGGGGCATACCCCTGCCGTTCGACCCCGCTTTTGTCACCTACGTCTGGTTTGACGCCCTCGTGAATTACATCAGCGCCGCTGCCGCACACGGCGATCCCATCGTCTGCGCCGCCATCGGCGTCACCCCCGGCCCGGACCAACCCCCGCTGTCCCTCTGGCCGGCGGACCTCCACGTCATCGGCAAGGACATCGTCAAGTTTCACGCCGTCTATTGGCCGATCATGCTCAAGGCCATGGGCTTGCCGCTGCCGAAACAAATCCTCGCCCACGGTTGGTGGCAGAAGGACGGTGCGCGCATCAGCAAAAGCACCGGCAACGTCATTGACCCCATCGCCGTGATCAACGAATGGGGCCTGGACGCCTTTCGGTTTTATGTCCTGCGCGAACTGGACATCGGGCCGGACGGCAATTGGACCGATGCCGGTTTCCGGTCGCGCTATTCCGCCGAGTTGGCCAATGGTTTGGGCAACCTCGTGAACCGGTCACTCTCGATGCTCAAACGTTACCGTCAGGGCGTGGTGCCCGCGCGGCATGACGAACTCGCCGCCGACGCCGCCCGGGCGGCGGACGAGACGCGCGCGTTGCTGAAGCAAAACCAGTTGCAATCCGCCCTGCAAAGCATCTGGAGCCTGGTCAACCGCGCGAACCAATATGTGGACCAGACCGCCCCGTTCAAACTGGCCAAAGACCCCGCGCTGGCGCAGCGCCTGGACGAAGTGCTCTATAATCTGGCCGAGGCCTGCCGCATCCTGGCGGTGCTATTGCGCCCGTTTTTGCCCGGAACCGCCGTGCGGATTTACGCCCAGTTGGGCCTGGGTGAATCACCGGAGACCCTCGATGCCGCCGCCTGGGGTGGTCTGACCGCCGGCCAGACGATTGGCGAACCCGCGCCCTTGTTCCCCCGCAAAGACGTTTGAGCCGGGCACACCGAGCGTCGGTCTGTGACCGGCATACCGTGGGCCCCCACCGCGCGGCATCCCTGTCACCCCAACGCCAGGTCAGCGGGCCCGACCTGCAAACCTCGGCGTTCCCCCGGCACCCCGCTTCGGGCGCGCGCGCTGGATGAAGTGCAACCGTCACGCTGGAATAGACTGCGCCCGGTTTTCCTTAAGGGCATTTTCCCGGCTTGGCGGACGGAATCTTTTGCGGTAGCTTTCGGGCATGGAACTGTTTCATCGCATACTTAAAATTGCCGTTGAAGGCAACGCTTCGGACATACACATCAAGCCCGCCACCCCGGTCATTTTCCGCATCAACCGCGAACTCATCGCCGTGGAATGCCCCTATCCCACACTGGAATGGATGAACAAGGTTGTGGAAACCATCACCCCGGTGCATTTGAAGAAGCGCCTGGAGGAGGAGCGCGAAGTGGATTTTTCCTATTACCTGCCCGAGATCGGGCGGTTCCGTACGAATCTCTTTCAACAGCGCGGGCAGTGGTGTTTTGCCATGCGCTATGTGCGGAACATCGTTCCCAGCTTTGAACAGCTCGGCCTGCTGCCCCAGCTCAGAAGCATCGCCGAAGAGCATCGCGGGATCATCCTCGTGGCCGGGTCCACCGGTTCCGGCAAGTCCACCACGCTCGCCGCCATGGTGGAGCATGTGAACAACAATTTCAAACGCCACGTCATCACGCTGGAAGACCCCATTGAGTTTGTCTTTGAGGACAATCAATGCGTCATCGAACAGCGCGAGGTGGGGCTCGACACCCAGTCGTTTCATCACGCCCTCAAACATGTGCTGCGGCAGGATCCCGACATCATCATGATCGGGGAAATGCGCGATGACATCAGTTTTGCCGCCGCCATGAGTTCCGCCGATACCGGGCATTTGGTGATCTCCACCCTCCACACCACCACCGCCGCCCAATCCGTCACCCGCATCCTGGATTTTTTCAAGGCCGAGGAACGCGAGCAAATCCGCCGCCAACTGGCCGGCACCCTGCGCGCGGTGGTCTGCCAGCGCATGGTGCCCTCCCTCAACGGCCGGATGGTCCCGGCCATGGAAATCATGATCAACTCCCCGATGGTCCGCAAACTCATCGAGGAAAACCGCCTCGACAAACTCTCCGCCGCCATCGAAACCGGCGGCGATGACGGGATGATTTCTTTCAACCAGTCGTTATTTAATCTCGTGAAAACCGGCAAAGTGTCGGAAAAGGAAGCCCTGGCCAAGGCCACCAATCCGCAGGCGCTTGAGATGAATTTCAAAGGCATCTTCCTGAATGAAGGCGGCCGGATCATCAGTTAAGCCTTATCGCAACCAACCGGCCGGAATCGTTGGCCGTAAGCCACCGGTGGACGCATCCTGCTGCCCCCGGTTTCCACCGTCCGGATGCCAAGTACCGCAGACTTCCAAGTCTGCTGCCTCGCATCCCGCTCTTAAGAAACTCCTGCTGGAAGTGATTGCCTTGCAGCCAGTTCCGCAACCCGGCCAGTCCGCCGTAGCCTTGGCGGAGGCGGAAGGGTTGCCAGAAAGTAGCCGGGGGTCGAGCGCCAGCGAGCCCCCCGGATCTCGCCCGGAAACGGACTGCACCCCGGGCAGGGGTGCCAGAGCCACCCAACCTGAAACCATCCACTTGCGAAGGAGTTTCTTCCTCAATCAGCACCCGCAGGGCGTCCCCGGTCTGCGGGACAAACCTGCCGGCGTTGAACCCGGTGGGGCTCAGGAGCTTCGGATAATCCGCCGATTTGGATATGGGCGATTCGGGGGCAGCAGGATGCGCCCCCATCAGTTTTTTTGGTGTCTCATTTTTGGTTGCAATTCGCCCGCCGCCGTTCCAATTTACCGTGCTGCCGTGGTCGGCCAGAGGGGCGGGCCGGCGGTTCCGACACGATTCCCGATATGAACGCACAACCTTTGACTCCGGCGGGAGAGAAAATCGCGGGCGACCTCGCCCGGCGCCACGGCTTCAGCGTTGATGCGGTGACGCACATGATGTTTGCCGTCCTGAACGGGAACGGCTCGATGGCGCAGTTTTCCCATCCGGAGTTTGGCGGATCGGGTCAGTGGATGCGGGGCGGCATGCTCATGCTGGGGGACATGTTCAATCACGGGTTGAAAAACCGCGTGGATTCCCTTTGCTGCGATATCTCCGGGATTTTGGCCGGCCAGCCCGGCCTGCTGAGCGGCGGCAGTTTTCAATCGCAGAGCCAGGGTGGAAATGACCGGCAGATGCAAGCCAGCGGGGTGCCGCCGGGGCAATCCACCCTCTTCCAACCCGATCCGGCGTTGAATTGGTGGCCGCAAGATCTCGGGACTCCCAACGCCATCGGCTCCCAGAACTCGGTTCGGTATGCCTATTTCAACGGGGCCAGACGGCTGGCCGTGCAAACCGGCTCCGACGTGTGGGTGTATGACACCCTGGATCATCAGATTGGCGGTTTTTCCCAGCAGCAGGGGGCGGGCGGTTCGATCCTGTTCACGAGCCAGTATGGAACGGTGAACCTCAGCAGCCTGCCGGTCGCTTCGCAGAATGGCCGGCCTTTCCGGCCGACACCCGCGCCGTTCAGCGGCGGTGGCGCGCCCACGGCCTCCGGCCCCTCGCACGATGTGCTCGCCACGATCGAGCGTCTGGGCGCATTGAAAATGCAGGGGGTGCTGACCGATGCGGAGTTCAACGCGAAGAAAGCCGAGCTGCTCAGCCGGCTTTGAAAAAAGTGCGTAACCCCTATAGTTCGGGGGGCGGGATGCGCCCGGCCGGCATTAAGCCGCAAAGTTTGGTTGACATAACGTCCACTGCGTTTATCGTGTTTTACAATGCGCGTATCAAAACGGACCGATTATGCTTTGCGGGTGCTTTTCACCCTGGTGGATCATTTCGGGGGCGCGCCCATTCCCATCCGCGAACTGGCCCGGCGCAATGATGTGCCCAAGCGTTTTCTCGAACAAATCATGCTGGATTTGAAGGCCCAGGGCTGGGTCACGAGTTCCGCCGGCATGCGCGGCGGCTACATTCTGGCCAAAAATCCCACCAAAATCACCATGGGCGAGGTGGTCCGCCACTTCGACGGCATTCTGGCCCCGATTGATTGCGTTTCCGTCACCGGCTACCATCACTGCACGCAGGAATCCGTCTGCCGCTTCCGACGGGTCTTTCTCGACGCCCGTAATTACGTGGCGGGCGTCATGGATCGTTCCACCCTGGGCGACGTGGCCAAGGTTCTCCCCGTCTCCAAACAAGAGGTTTCCTCGGGATTTATCGAAGGCGAGGGCATTTAATTGAAAAAATTGTTGACAGCATCTATTTTTAGTGGAAAATAACGACATTGTTAGTCGTTATTAGGTTAAGTCGAGATGGAAACAACCGATAACGACGCAAAGGTCACCGGACCACCGGAACGAATTGAAATGAATAATAGACGACTGAAATTAAAGCTTTGGCTCTTGGCGGCGGTGTTGGGCGCACCGGCGTCGCAACCCGTTCTGGCCGATGATGCCGCCGACATTGCGGCCTTGAAAGCCGAGGTTCAGGAGCTGGACCAAAAAATCCGGATTCTGGAGCGAAATCGTGAATTGGACCGGCAGGACGCAAGCGAGAGCGCCAAGACCCTCCCCCAAATCACGGTGGGTGCCAATGGGATCACCTTTGAATCCGCCAACACCAACTTTGCGGTGAGCCTGCACGGGGTGGTGCAGTTGGACACCCGCACTTTTCAGAACGATAATAACGTCCCGGGCAATAGTGCTTTTTTGTTGCGCCGAGCCCGGCCGATTCTCACCGGCACGGTTTATCGGGATTTTGATTATAATTTCACCCCCGACTTTGGCAACGGCACGGCCGGCAACGCCAGTGCGGCGGCCACCCCGATTATTTACGATGCCTACGTCAACTACCGCTATTCGCCCGCCTTGCAAATTGAGGCGGGTAAATTCAAGGCTCCGGTGGGATTGGAGCAATTGCAATCGGATGTAAACCTTTCATTTAATGAACGGTCGCTGGTCACCGATCTGGTGCCCAACCGCGACCTGGGGTTTGAAGTGCATGGCGAGGTGAAGGGGGGCCTGATCAGCTACGCCGCCGGGGTGTTCAACGGGGTGGGGGATGCGCGCAACAGCAGCAATTACAGTTTTCAGGATAATCGCGAATTGGATGGGCGGTTGTTTGTGCAACCGTTCAAAGCTTCCAGCCGGCCTGGCTGGCAAAATCTGGGCGTGGGCGTGGGGGGAGACTGGGGCACGGCTTCCATCACCAACACGCTGGGATTACCGAGTTCCACCGGGGGCGGCAGCACGTCCGCCGGGTATTTTACGGAGGGCCAGCAGCAATTCTTTGCCTATAACAGTACGGTCGTGGCCCGGAGCGCGCACTGGCGGATTTCGCCCCAGGCCTCGTATTACTACGGCCCGCTCGGTTTGCTCGCCGAATATGTGGTTTCCGCCCAGGGCGTGGAAAACACTTCCACACTGCCGATTCACGCGGCCTATTTGCAAAACACCGCTTGGGAAGTCTCCGGCGGCTGGGTGTTGACGGGCGAAAACGCCTCCTTTAATGGCGTGATCCCGAAACATCCGTTTGACCCGCGCCAGGGCCATTGGGGCGCCTGGCAGGTGGTCGGCCGGTACGAGGAACTGAACGTGGACCCGAAGGCTTTCAGCGGTGGCTTTGCCAACTCCGCCTCCGCTTCCGCCGCCCAGGCTTGGGCGGTGGGCCTGAACTGGTATCTGAACCAGAATATCCGCGCGGACGCGAGTTACGCCCACACCACCTTCACCGGCGGTGAATCTGCGGTGGCCACCAGCGCACCCGGCAGCGTCAGCAGCCATCCTGAGGATGTTTTTTTCACCCGTCTGCAACTGGCTTTTTAATGAGTTTTAGCAATATACCACACCACACCATGACCAAAAAAAACCTCCTCATCCCACTGGCCGGAATTCTCAGCGTCACGCTCTGGTTGGGCGCGGCCCTGAACGCACCGGCCAAAGAAATCAAGCTCCTGAACGTTTCCTACGATCCCACCCGGGAACTGTATGCGGATTATAACGCGGCCTTTGCCAAATACTGGAAGGCCAAGACGGGGGATGACGTCATCATCGCCCAATCCAACGGCGGTTCCGGCAAACAAGCCCAATCCGTCATCAACGGCCTGGCCGCCGACGTCGTGACGCTGGCACTGGCTTACGATATTGACGCCATCGCCCAACAGACCGGCCTGTTGCCGATCAACTGGCAAAAGCGCCTGCCGCACAACAGCACGCCTTACACCTCGACCATCGTCTTCCTCGTGCGCAAGGGCAATCCCAAGCACATTCAGGATTGGGACGATATCGTCAAGCCCGGGATCAGCATCGTGACGCCCAATCCCAAGACCTCGGGCGGCGCGCGCTGGGCGTATCTGGCCGCGTGGACCTACGCCCTGGAAAAGAACGATCACAGCGATGCGAAGGCGAAGGAGTTTGTGACCCAACTGTATAAAAATGTGCCGGTGCTTGATTCCGGGGCGCGCGGCGCCACCACCACCTTCGTGGAACGCCAGATTGGCGATGTCCTCCTGGCCTGGGAAAATGAGGCCCACCTGGCGATCAAAGAATATGGGGCGGATAAATTTGACATCGTGACCCCTTCGCTCAGCATCCTGGCCGAACCCCCGGTGGCCTTGGTGGATAAAAACGCCAAAAAACACGACACCACCCTCGTGGCGCAGGCCTACTTGGAATACCTGTATTCCGACGAGGGCCAGGACATTGCGGGCCGGAATTTCTATCGTCCGCGGGATCCCAAAATCGCCGCCAAATATGCGGGGCAGTTCACCCCGTTGAAACTCGAGACCGTGGACGACGTGTTTGGCGGCTGGCAAAAGGCCCAGGCCACCCATTTTGCCGACGGCGGAGTTTTTGACCAAATCTTTCAACCCCATTAATCCCATGCCCACCACCTTGTATTCCGTTGCCCAACCCAACTCCATTCCCGCGAACCGCCGGCGCGCCATCGCCGAACTATTGGCGCCGCTGGACCAACTGGCGGCCGGTTCCGCCAATCTGGTCGTCAACCGCGAAGCGCGGTTTGAAGTGGACGGCGAACCGTATCCGATCCCGCGCTATTTGTTCGTGGGCCCCAAGGGCGGCGACACGCCGATACGCCTGGGCATTTTCGCCGGCGTCCACGGCGACGAACCCGAGGGTTGCCACGCCGTCGTGCAATTCATCAAATTGCTCGAAGCCAAGCCCGAACTGGCCACCGGCTATTACCTCTCGTTTTATCCCGTGTGCAACCCGACCGGCTACGAGGATGGCACCCGCCATTCCCGGAAGGGCCGGGATTTGAACCGCGAATTCTGGCGGGAATCCCGGGAGCCCGAGGTGCGGCTGTTGGAAGCCGAACTGGCCGCCCATTCCTTTCAGGGACTCATCTCCCTGCACACGGATGACACGAGTGACGGATTTTACGGCATTGTGCGCGGGGCCACCCTCACGAAATATCTGATTGAACCGGCTTTGCAGGCGGCGGAAAAGTTTCTGCCCCGGAACCGGCGGGCGGTGATTGACGGGTTCAACGCCCGCAACGGGATCATTCGCGATTGCTACGACGGCGTGTTGAGCGCCCCCCCGCGTTCGCGGCCGCAGCCCTTTGAGATCATCCTCGAAACGCCCCGGACGCCGCCGGAGTATTTGAAAGTGTGCGCCCTGGTGCTGGCGCTCCAAACCATCTTGGTGGAATACCAGAAATTCATCGCCTACGCGCCCAATATCTGAGCTTTGGCGTGCGCCGGGCGCGGGGGAGAAAGATGAAAAAAACTTTTGACATTTTTTTGGTGTTTGGAGATGATGACGACTGTGTGAGTAGTGTATTAAGTTGGTTGAACTAATTTGAATTTGAAGATGAAGCGGATACTGAATAAGATGCGACTGGCCAGCCGTGGTGCTTTTTATTTGCACTTAATATCTACTCGATGCGTCGTTATTTGACGATTTAACGCCTAACGCTATTTAACACTTTTAACGATTTTAACACTTTAACCAAAGATTACCCGATGAGTGAGACCCATGGAAAAAACGGCGGCCAGGATTTGAATAACACGAACTGGCTGGAAATCGTCCGCGAACAGGTTGGTTCGCTGAAATACGGCGTGGTGGAGATCGTGGTCCACGATTCCCAAGTGACGCAGATTGAGAAAACTGAACGGCTGCGGCTGGACAAGCCGGCGAGCCGGACCTTCACGCGTGGCTGAACCCATGAGGAACTGGCGCTTCAATCTGGCGGTGGC
>Ga0302278_10004621_pt1 | contig 14127 bp, 9 predicted proteins | sample III_Bog_N3_2_FD_194543 | JGI IMG/M metagenome (GOLD analysis project Ga0302278, IMG submission 194543) | Peat permafrost microbial communities from Stordalen Mire near Abisko, Sweden - III_Bog_N3_2 | ecosystem: Environmental > Terrestrial > Soil > Wetlands > Peat | place: Sweden: Abisko... | reverse complement strand
CTGCTGCGGCTTTGGCGGTACGTTCTCCGTCAAGAATGCTGAAGTTTCCTCCGCAATGCTCGCCGTCAAGCTCCAGGACGTCATGTCGACCGGCGCAGAATACTGCACCGCCCTCGACAACAGTTGCCTCATGCACCTGGGCGGCGCCATGCACCGTCAATACGCAGGCATGAAGACCATTCATCTGGCGCAAATCCTCGCCGCTACTGAGGCCTCGCCGGCGGAGGTCGTCTCATGAGCCACGACCCCAACGGCCCTGTCCTTGCCCATCCGGTACTCGACCCGCGCTACGCTGAGCCTTTTCCAAAGGCTGTTTTGCCCGTCCTGCGCAATCCGCAGCTTCGCAAGAACGTCGCACACGCCATTGACGTGATCCAGGCCAAGCGCGGCAAGCTCGTCCAGGAAAAATCGGACTGGCAGGCTCTCCGCTCCGCAGGCGCCGCCATTCGCAGCCACGTTCTTGAGAATCTCGCGCCGTATCTTGAGATCTTTGAAGCCCGCTGCACAGCGGCCGGCGGCATCGGCTGCCGATGCGGCCGAGGTCCGCCAGATTATTCTCGACATCCTGCGCCAGGAGCAGGCGACTGAAGTCATCAAGATCAAGACCATGACTTCCGCCGAGATTCAGCTCAATCCCTTTCTTGAGGCGGCCGGCGTCCGCACGTACGAGACCGATCTGGCTGAGATCATCCTGCAACTCGGCCAGGACGAACCCTCCCACATCGTCGTCCCGGCCTTGCACGTGAACCGCAGCCAGGTCCGCGAAATCTTCGCCCGCACCATGGGCCTCAAGGATCTCTCTGACGATCCCCATGCCCTCACCGCCGCCGCCCGCACTTATCTGCGCCAGAAGTTTCTCTCGATCCCCACCGCCATCAGTGGCGCCAACTTCCTTGTCGCTGAAACCGGCTCCGTCGTCGTGGTCGAGTCGGAGGGCAACGGCCGCATGTGTCTCACCCTGCCGCGCACCATGATCACCATCGCCGGCATTGAGAAGGTGCTCCCCAGCTTCCAGGACCTTGAAGTGATGCTCCAGGTGCTGGCCCGCTCCGCCACCGGCGAGCGCATGAATCCCTACACCTCGGTCTGGACCGGGGTCACGCCCGGCGACGGACCCCAGCGCTTTCATATCGTCCTGCTCGACAACGGCCGCTCCCGGATGCTGGCCAAAGAAACCGAGCGTCAAACCCTCCGCTGCATCCGTTGCGCTGCCTGCATGAACGCCTGCCCGGTCTACCGGCAGACTGGCGGCCACGCCTACGGATCGGTCTATCCCGGCCCCATCGGCGCTATCCTCACGCCGCAGCTCATGCAGATGCATCACGCGCAAACGCTGCCTTACGCCTCATCGCTCTGCGGCGCCTGCTACGAAGTCTGCCCGGTCAAGATCAATATTCCCGAAGTCCTGCTTGAATTGCGTTCCCAGGTTGTCAATCAGGAACGCCACACCGCCGGCCGCTTCTTTGATCCCATGTATCTTGGCCTGCGCGTCGCCAACCTGCTCTTCTCCAGGGCCTGGCTCTTCCACGCGGCCCAGTATTTCGGCCGCATCGGTATTCGCTTCTTTACGCGCAAAGACGGTTGGATTCACTCGCTCCCTTCCATCGGAGGCAAGTGGACCCAGACCCGCGATCTGCGCGGCTTTCCGCGCCAGACCTTCCATGAGTGGTGGGCCGAGCGCGACCTCAAGCCAACCGGGGAGGCCAAATGAACGCGCCCACACAATCCCGGCAGCAGATTCTCGACCGCATTCGCGCCAACACCCGCTCTGTGGCCGCCGAACACCTCGAATCCGCCTACGCCACGCTCCCCCGCACCTACGTCCGGACCGGCAGCCTCAGCGCCGAAGCCCGGCTCGCCCTCATGATCGAGCGCCTCCGCGAGTACGATGCCGAAGTCGTCGAGTGCGCTCCGCAGGATCTTCCGTCCACCATCGCAGCCCAGCTCCAGTCCAGCGGCAAGCGCATCTTTATCGCTCCTGCCGGCCTGCCCGCCTCCTGGCTTGCTCTCGGCTTCGACTGGAGAATTGACCGCGATCTCTCCTCGGCCGAGATCGAACTAGCCGAGGGCGTCGTTACCGCCGCTTTTTGCGCCGTCGCCGACTCGGGAACCATCGTCCTGCATCACTCGGCAACCGAAGGCCGCCGCGTCGTTACCTTGCTGCCCGACTGGCATCTATGCATCCTTTATGCCAGCCAGGTGGTTGAAACGCTGCCTGAGTACTTCAGCCGCTGCCAGAATCCGCCGATGCTTGCAACCTACATATCCGGCCCCAGCGCCACAGCCGATATCGAAATGACACGCATCAAGGGCGTTCACGGCCCCAGGTTCTTACATGTGATCGTTGTTCACGACCACGCCGACCAGCCAAAAAATCAATGAGTGCCGAAAATACTCGTCCGGCAAAGGGACATAAGCCATGAAACCTTCTGAGTCCGCTCTCCCAAAATCAACCATTGTTGACCAGGCCTTTAAAGCTCTGGACTCGTTTCAGATCGAAATTCCTTCCTGGGGATTCGCCAACACCGGCACCCGCTTCGGCAAGTTTGTGCAGGCAGCCGCCGCTTCCACCATCGAAGAAAAGTTTGCTGACGCGGCTGAAGTGAACCGCCTCACCGGCGTCACGCCCACGCTCGCGCTCCACGTTTTGTGGGATCTGCCCCGCGGCCTCGCCGATGTGCCCGCCGTCAAGCAGCTCGAGAGCCGCTTCGGTATCCGCTCCGGCTCCATCAATCCCAATCTCTTTCAGGATCAGGAGTACAAGTTCGGATCACTCTGCAATCCTTCCGCAGCAATTCGCAAGCATGCCCTCGATCACATGTTCGATTCCATCGAGATCGGCAAGGCGCTCGGCTCGCGCGATATCTCCCTTTGGATGGCCGACGGCTCCAACTATCCCGGCACGCAGTCCATCCGCAAGCGTATCGGCTGGCTTGAAGAGGCCCTGCGCGCCTCCCACGATCGCCTTGCGCCCAACCAGCGCCTCCTGGTTGAGTACAAGCCCTTCGAGCCTGCCTTCTATCACACCGACATCGCCGACTGGGGCATGTCTTCCCACTTTGCGCGCCATGCCGGCCCGCAGGCCGTCGTCCTGGTCGATACCGGCCATCACTACTCCTCGCAGAACATCGAGCAGATCGTTGCCTGGCTGCTCCACACCGGCATGCTGGGCGGGTTCCACTTCAACGACCGCCGCTATGCCGACGACGATCTCACCCTCGGCTCCATCGATCCTTACCAGATCTTCCGCATCTTCCATGAGATTCACGCCGCCGCCCAGGACGGCCTCAAGCTCGACATCGCCTACATGATCGACCAGAGCCACAACCTGAAGGGCAAAATCGAAGCCATGGTGCAGACCGTGGTCACCGCGCAGGAGCTTTATCTCAAGGCAGCCCTCGTCGATCGCGAAATACTCTCCGGTCTCCAGCAGTCCTGTGACCTGGTGGCAGCAGAAGAGCTCTACCGGGGCGCGTTCTGGCAGGATGTGCGTCCCATGGCCGCGGCCTGGCGCGAGGCTCACGGCCTGCCCGCCGATCCGCTCGCCGCCCTTCGCGCCTCCGGTTACGTCGAGCGAATTTCCGCCGAGCGCGGAAGCCGCTCCTCGGCCGTCAGCAGCTACGCGTAAAAACAGTTGTCAGTTGTCAGTGATCAGCGGTCAGTAGATAATTCATTGGCAGTCAGCTTCTACCTGAATTTCCTGGCCTCTGATCTCTGAAGACGGAGATCGGCAAACTGAGAACTGTAAACTGACCACTGACCACTGTGAACTGAGAACAGAGTTGGCCAAGGCAAAGATCAAGCGGCTTTATCTCATTCCGATCCTGTCCAAGGCGCTCGACGTCATCGAGCTGCTTGAGCAGCAACACGCCCCGCTCACGCTTGAAGACGTCTATCAAAAGACCCACATCTCCAAGACCAGCGTCTACCGCATCCTCAAAACTCTGGTTCACCGCGGTTATCTTGCCCAGTCGCAGAATGGCCAGTACAGGCTGGTCTCGCGTCCGCGCCGCCTGCTCTTTGGGTTCGCCGTCCAGAGCGCGGAACTGCCCTTTTCCGTAGCCGTCGCCCACAGTGTCACGCAGGCCGCCGCTGCCTCCGGCGTGGAACTGCTCATCCTCGACAACCGCTTCGATCCTGACGTCGCCATTCAGAACGCTGAGGAGTTTGTCGTCAAACGCGTTGACCTTGTCCTCGAGTTTCAGGTTGAGGAGGCCGTCGCGCCGCGCATCGCCCACATCTTCCGCAAGGCTGACATTCCCCTCATCGCCATTGATGTTCCGCACCCCAACTCCACCTACTTCGGCGTTGATAACTTTGAGGCTGGACACGAAGTAGGCACAATGCTTGCCCAGCATGCCCTCAGCAAGTGGAAGGGAAATGTCGATCGCGTCATCGGCGTCGGTTTCAAAGAGGCCGGCAGCTTCGTTCAGAGCCGGGTCGCCGGCGCGTTCGACGGCATTCGCGAGCGGCTGCCCGATCTGCCGCATGATCGATTCATTCAGATTGAGGGTCGCGGTATGCGCGAGCCAAGCTGCAACGCCATGAAGGAGTTTCTCAAGGGTCACCAGGGAGGTCAGCGCATCCTCGTTGCCGCCGCTACTGATTCCAGCGCACTCGGTGTCATCGACGCCGCCCGCGAGCTTGGCTGCGAGCAGGACTTCGCCATCGCCGGTCAGGATTGCATCCCCGAGGCCCTTGAGGAAATGCGTTCCGGCAAAAGCGCTCTCATCGGTTCCATCTCCCACGAAGTTGAAACCTACGGCCCCCGCCTCATCCAACTCGGCATCGCACTCCTCCGTGGAAACATCGTTCCCCCCTACAACTACGTCCGCCATAAGGCAGTGACTCACGAATCGTTGTCGCCGGAACCGAAAGCGCCCAACAAACCGTGAAATCCGTCTTCTGCCGCTGGTCAGACCAAAAACCGGCCAAAACCCGTCTGCCCACTCTTTTCGACGCTTATGTGAGCGTGCTAACGTGGTCACGTCCGGCCCATTCCCGCTAAACTGGTGATTATGAACAAGGCTGCACTGTCTTCCCCTGTACTGGCATTTCTTGAGGATCGCTGGGATCCCTCTGTCGCTGCTACCCTCGACGAACCGGAATTGCTGCGCTATCGCTCCAACCTGCTCGGCTCTGACCTGCGCATCACCAACTTCGCGGGCGGCAACACCAGCTCCAAAGTTGCGGATGTCGACCCCCTCACCGGCGAGGCAGTTGAGGTGCTCTGGGTCAAGGGTTCGGGCGGCGACCTGGGAAGCATCAAACGCACCGGATTCGCCACGCTCTACCAGCAAAAGCTGCTCGCGCTTGAGCACAGCTACAAGGGGCGCGACCACGAAGACGATGTCGCCGATTTGTACCCCCTCTGCGCCTTCAAGGGCAACCCCGTTGCTGCTTCCATTGACACGCCTCTCCACGGCTTTCTTCCGTTTCCCCACGTGGACCACCTCCATCCCGACTGGGGCATTGCCCTGGCTGCTTCAGCCAACGGCAAAAACAAGATGGACGAGTTCAATCGCGAGTTCGGTCACTCCCTGGTGTGGGTGCCCTGGGAGCGCCCCGGCTTTGAGCTGGCCATGATGATGAAACGCGCCGTGGAGCAAAATCCCGGCTGCGACGGCATTGTCCTCGGCGGGCACGGTCTCTTTACCTGGGGCCAAACCCAGCGCGAGTGCTACCTCAACACCCTCACCGTCATCGATCAGATCGGCCAGTTCATTCAGCGCCACGGCGTAGCCAAGGGCCCCACCCGATTTGGTGGGGAAGCTGTCCCGGCGCGTCCCGATCGCCGCGACCTCGCCATCCAGATCGCGCCCTTCCTGCGCGGACGCATCAGCGCCCAGCGCCGCTGGATCGCGAGCTTCACTGATGCTCCTGACGTGCTCCAATTCATCAACTCGGCTGATGCCAAAGAGCTTGCCTTCCTCGGCACAAGCTGCCCCGACCACTTCATCCGCACCAAAATTCGCCCGCTTTTTGTTCCCTGGGCGGCCGGAGAAGAACTCAACGCGCTCAAGGACCACATCGGCGTTGCCCTCGCCAAGTACCGCAAGGAATATCGTGCCTATTACAGGGCCTTTGCCGAGCCCGATTCCCCGGCCCTGCGCGATGCCAGCCCCACCGTCGTGCTCATCCCCGGCATGGGCATGTTCAGCTTCGGCAAAAACAAGACTGAAGCCCGCATCGTCGGCGAGTTCTACACCAACGCCATTCACGTAATGGAAGGCGCAACCCTGCTCTCGGAAGGCCCCGTCGCCGGCACCGTTCCCCAATGCCCTCCAGCCATGGATCCGGCCAGCTTCAAGGTCTGCACAAACTACGTCGCCCTGCCCGCCGCTGAAGCATTCCGCATCGAATACTGGGCGCTTGAAGAAGCAAAGATTCGCCGCCAGCCTGCTGAAAAGGAGTTCAGCCGCCGCATCGCCCTGGTCGTCGGCGGAGCCAGCGGCATCGGACGCGAGGTGGCCCATATCGCCGCTGCCCGCGGCGCACACGTCATGATCGCGGACAGGGATGTGGAAGGCGCTGCGCACGTTGCTGAAGATCTGAAGTCTGTCACCTCCCCTGAGTTCATCGCGAGCACCGCCGTCGACATCACCAACCGCGAAGCCATCGCCGATGCCCTCAAGGCCACAGTGGCGGCCTTTGGCGGCGTCGACATCCTCATCAACACGGCGGCCTTGTTCCCATCCTCGCCTGACGCCGTTGTCCCCGACTCCATGTGGGCCAAGACCCTGGATGTGAACGTGACCGCCAATTACCTGCTAGCCCAGGAGACGGCAAAACTTTTTGCCGAGCAGGGCCTGCATGGTACCGTCGTCTTCACCAGTTCGGCCAACGCGGTTGTCTCCAAGAAGGGAAGCGAGGCCTACGACGTTAGCAAGGCCGCGCTCTCGCACCTGATTCGCGAACTTGCGGTGTCACTCGCCCCCGATGTGCGCGTCAACGGCATCAGCCCGGCAACCGTCGTCAAGGGTTCCAACATGTTCCCGCGTGATCGCGTCATCGCCTCGCTGACAAAGTACAACATCCCTTTCCAGGATTCGTTCAGCACCGAGGAATTGCGCGGCCGGCTGGCTTCGTTCTACGCCGAGCGCACATTGACGCAGAAGGCCATTGAAACTGTTGACTGCGTGGAGGCGATTCTCTTTCTGGCCAGCCCGCGTTCCCGCTGCACCACCGGCCATCTCATCCCGGTGGATGGCGGCCTGCCCGATGCGTTCCTGCGATGAGGTTTCATGGACCGTCTTTTGAACTTCGGAGTCTGAGCTGCTGTCATGCAAGAACCTGCTCGTATTGCGATTGATTTAGGTGCTGAAAGCTGCCGCGTATCCCTGCTCCGCTGGGATGCAGGCAAACCGAAGATCGAAGTCGTCCACCGCATCCCCAATGGTCCCGTCCATCGCGGCGACTCGCTCCACTGGCCCCTCGACTCCATCCTCGACGGACTTGAAGACGGCCTGCGCAAGGCCGCCTACGCCGCTCCTGAGGGCATTGCTTCCATCGGTGTCGACAGTTGGGGCGTGGACTACGTGCGCCTCGCTCCCGATGGCCATGCGCTGCAGGAGCCCTTCTGCTATCGTGACGAGCGCACCGTCCCCACCAAGCAAGCCGCCGATCGCGTGATTCCGCCATTCGAAATCTATCAGCGCACCGGCGTCCTGCCTCTGCGCATCAACACCGTTTACCAGTTGCTGGCTGACCCCGCCGCCGCCATCGATCCCCGCGCCCACTGGATCATGATGCCCGAGTTTATCCTCCACTGGCTCGGCGCACGGCGCATCTCTGAGTACACCCATGCCACCCACACCGGACTCGTCGATCTCAAAACCGGCGACTGGTCCCGCGACGTCTTCGCTGAGCTCGACCTTCCGCTTGATGCCGCGCCGCCCATCGTCCACGCTGGAACCGTCGTTGGCCGTATCAAAGGGCCTCTGGCCTCGCTCGATGCCTTTCGCCAAACCCAGCTCATCGTCCCCGCCTGCCACGACACCGCATCCGCAATCGCCGGCATTCCCCTCAACCTCGACTCCACGGCTTACATCAGCTCGGGTACCTGGTCGCTTGTCGGCACCCTCACCTCGGTTCCCGTCACAACGCAGGTAGCCTTCGACTCCGGCTACACCAATCTCGGCGCCGCAACCGGCGATCTGCTCTTCCACTCCCTCATCAACAGCATGTGGGTTCTCAAACAGTGCATGGATGGCTGGGCCGCCGAAGGCCGTCCCTGGAAAATTGAAGATATTGTCCAGCAGGCCGCCGCCTGCACGCTTTCCACCGGCTTTCTCGACATGGATGCCGAAGTCCTCATGCTCGACACCGAAATGCCCAAGAGGATCAACGGCGAGCTCACCCGCCTCGGCTTCGATCCCATTCAGGACGTTCCCGGCAACGAGCCCATCTTCGCGCGCGTCATCTTTGAGAGCCTGTCCGTGCGCTACGCAGCCGCCCTCGCCAACCTTGAAAACATGCTCGGCCGCAAGCTCACCGCCATTCACATGCTCGGCGGCGCCAACCGCAACAAGCTTCTCGTCGGGCTCACCGAGCAGCGAACCGGCCTGCCCATCCAGATCGGCCAGACTGAAAGCTCCACCATTGGCAGCCTGGCCGTCCAGTTGGCCTCAAGCGACGCAAACGGTCATCCTCCCGGCCCGCAAGCCATCCGAAAATGGGCCGCGACCCTCTGCCAGCACTAACCCGCTCCTCATTCCCATTCAATTAGTGGTGTCATCTTGCGCGACCGTAGTGCAACGAAGAGAGCCGAAAGATCTGCAGTTGCTTTTCGGCTGCTACAAATCAGCAAAAAGCATAATGTCCGGTTAGCCGGTGATTTGATCGGAACGGTTAACTTAACACAAGCCGACTAGTCAGGACTAATTTGCCGTCGATGAGCGAATTGGCGATTTACCACCATCTGACCCAACCCCCGATCCGCCGATCGCTCCGCAATTGCCCGAATAGGCGAGCGTTATGTGCCCAATCACCTCCTCAAATCATTGAGAGGCGTATCATCGTCAACAAAGTCAGCTTCCGATCTCTGTGTGATTTTCCTGAATTTGACTTGCAGACGAGGCAGTCGCTGACTAAAGAGTTCAGCCGGACGTGCCGATTGCTCTCCTTAATGCTCCTTCTCCGTAAGGCAATCCCGCTCGCTTTTGCTCTCCTATTGCTGGCAGATGGGGTGATCTGCGCTCAGCAATATAGCTTCCGCAGCTTTGCAGTCGCGGACGGCTTGAATAATCTCGCGATCCGGCGAATCTACCAGGACCGCGTTGGCTTCATTTGGGTAAGCACCGAAAACGGCATCTTCCGATACGATGGGGATCGCTTTGAGGCCTTCGGAGCAGAACAAGGGATTCCGCTGAATTCGGGTGTGGCGTTTGGTGATGCGCCCGATGGGTCTCTTCTCGCTGGTGGAAGTATCGGACTCTACCGCCTTTCGGGAAACCGCTTTGAAAAGGTTCCAGTCGATTTCAACTCAATCGCCTGGGCTCAGGGCATTCAATCAGACGGAAAAGGCCACACCTTTCTTGGTACCGACGCCGGGCTTGTGGAACTCTATTCCCAACCTGGCCACGATCAATTTGCCATGCGCAGATTTCCGCAGCCTGGGGGAACAACTGGGCCGGGAGCCTATGGAGTCTTGGTCGATGGCGACATCCTCTGGTATGGCTGCGGACGTCAGCTCTGCCGCATGGATGGCCGCGGGACACGGGTCTTCGGACAGGAAATGGGACTTCCGGACCGGGAGATGCAGGGCATCCAGAAAGACCGCGCTGGAAATCTCTGGGTGCGGGCGCGCAACGCGGGCATTTTCGAATGGGCCGCCGGCAAGGCCAGATTTGAAAGGCCAAAATTACCCTTTCCCCCCGAAGACATCGGTGGAGTCCCCGCCGTTGATAGCGATGGGCGGATTCTTCTTACGTCTCCGGTGGGGTTGCTGATTGGGGATAACAAGGGATGGCAGAAGGTCGATCGGTCAGTCGGCCTTCGCGGAACCGTCTACGCGGCCTTCGAGGACCGGCAGCATTCTCTCTGGATCGGGCTGGCTGGCCGAGGGCTCGCAAAATGGCTCGGGTACAGGGAATGGGAGAGCTACTCGACCGAAAGCGGACTCGCCAGCGACCTCGTCTACGAAATCCTCCCGCGAGAAGATGGGTCGCTCTTGGTCGGCACGGAGGCGGGACTGTTTCGCGGTGAGCGCCGTCCATTCGGCATCTCATTTAAGGGTGTCGCGGGGCTGGATGGATTTGCTGTGCACAGCGTGCGCAGGTCGCCCAACGGGGATATTTGGATCGGAACTGAATCGCGAGGCGCAGCCCGAATCGACGCGCGAACGAGCAAGGTGCAGTGGTTTGGCGAGCGGCAGGGTCTTTTGGGTAAAGCGGCGTATACCTTGCGATTCGATCGCGAGAACCGCCTTTGGGCGGCTACCGAAGCAGGTCTCTTTATGGCCTACCCTCCGTATGACAAATTCTCGCGCATCACTGAATTGCCGGCCACGCGGATATGGGCTATTGCCGAAGGGAGCGACGGCACAGTCTGGGCCGGAGGCGTTGGCGGACTTTACGAATTCACAGCAGGCAGGTGGAAGAATCTGACGCGCGTTGACGGTCTGAGCAACACAGAAGTGCTTTCGCTGGGCGCGGGACCGAACGGCGCCATCTGGGTTGGCTACCGGTTTGGAGGCGGCATCGACCGGGTCAATCCAGGAGCCGGAAGCGTGAGAATTGAGAAAGGCATTCAGAGGAGTGGCAGCAACGGGCTCGTTTACTTTCTCGACTTCGACAGGATGGGGCGGTTGTGGGCGGGCACCGAGCGTGGCGTCGACATCTGGGACGGCGCTCGCTGGAGCCATTACGACGTGAATGACGGTCTGGCCTGGGACGACTGTAATCTGAACGCATTTGCCGAAGAGCCTGACGGAACTGTATGGATTGGAACCAGCGGTGGGCTCTCGCGTTTTAGACCGCTCCGGCGCCACATTTCAGATGCGCCGCTGGCGGTGGTTTTCACCGGGATTACGAATGGACAGAAAGACGTTTCCGGCCTCCACGATCCATCGTTTGGCAGCCGTGCAAACTCGATCATCGCAAGATACTCCGCGCTGAATGCATCAAGCCAGAACGAAGTCATCTTCCGCTACCGGTTGGGTGGCGCATCTTCAAATTGGACCGAGACGATTCAACGAGAGCTTCAATTTGCCAATCTAGCGCCAGGAGCTTACCAGCTTGAGGTCGATGCCCGAATCAGCGATGGAGAATGGAGCAGGCAGGCCGCAGAGTTCCCCTTCAGGATTCTGCCCCCGTGGTATTTCACGTGGTGGTTTATCACCCTTTGCGTAGTGGTCCCTTTGTCGCTGGCGGCGGGCGTTCTCATTCTTCGTTTCCTCGACGCGCAAAAAAGAGAAAGCGAGCTGCGACAGGAGGTCGCAAAGACAACTGTGGACTTGCAGCGTGCCAATGAAGAACTGAAACTGCTCTCGTCCACCGATCCGCTCACTGGACTGGCGAACAAACGAGTGTTTAACCAGGTTCTTGATTGGGAATGCGCACGCGTTCAGAGAATGAATTCAGTCGCATCGCTTCTAATGATCGATGCTGATCACTTCAAAGCATTAAACGATACTGAGGGCCATCTCAAAGGCGATGAGTACCTGGTCGCATTGAGTGCCGAGCTGACAAAGCTGTGCAGGCGCAGACTGGACATGGCAGCGCGTTACGGTGGCGAGGAGTTCGCGATGATTCTTCCATTAACGAATTCGGCCGATGCGCAGCGTATTGCGGAATCTGTACGACAGGCAATTATCGGTCTTAATCTGCCGCATCATGCATCGCCCGTCGCCCCACACTTCACAGTGAGCGTGGGCGTGGCAACGGCGACAAGGGAATGCTGGTGCTCCCGCGAAGCCCTGTTAAACGCGGCGGACAAGGCGCTCTATGAGGCAAAAAATGGCGGACGGAATCGAGTGTGCGTGGCCAGACAGGAAATGGCCGTGGAAAAGGACACGGGGCCTTCAACCTTCGATCCACACTGACATCGAGCGCGTCCAGCTGTCGACCAAACGGCAGCGCGCCGACTTCAATCCCTCGGCGAACGCCTTATTCCCCTGACCTGAGGATCCGCGATCTGGCCGCCTCGAAGCGGCGGTTTGTGTGCTCGTTTGTTCATTCCCCCTCGATGACCGCGAACTCGGAAGTCACGCTCAATCGGCGAGAACAGGCCAAACCGCTCATTGACAGCCGATTGCGCGCGATTGTCGTGATGACTCCTGAAAAACGCCCCAGTGTCCAGGAATAGGTCTAGGCCCGCACGGTCGCCCACCCCGGAAGCAACTTCCCAGGCGGCAGGTCCTGAACAAATCAAAACCCCGCACGGACCATCGCCATCTCCCCAAATGAAGCTCGGCAGGGAACCAGAAGACTTCCGCAAAAGAAATCATGCGCCCGTTTGCCGATAATTACTTGGCGACAGCGCACAATCACACCATAGGCGTTTTCTCGGGATCCGCCGGCCCAAACCAGCCGATTCCGTTAAATCGTCCGTAACCCTTTTGTTGAGACGAATCTGCGGCGATCTCCAATGGAATGACAATGTTGGCGCAAGTGCCTCACCATAACCCTTGGAAATAGCCGAATTTAGCCACAGAATCCGGATAGGGGGGGGGAGGGGGGTACCCCGGTCGTCACATAACGCCGAAACTCCGTGTGCCCCATGCATCGCGTTGCCGGGGCGGCTGGGCGATGGGTGCCACAGTTTTCATACACCCTATACAAACACAAGAATCCCCGGCGTCCCCACCGCCGCATATTCGCCCGTAGCGCTCAACAACCCGGTCACCCTATTCCGACGAAACGTCACAATCGCATCGCTCTTCTGATTGCACACCAGCAAAAAGTTCCCCGTCGGATCGATCCCGCAATGCCGCGGATAATCGCCCAGCGTCGACGTCTCGCCAACCAGCTTCAGCCTGCCATCCGCGCCAATCGCGCACAAAGCAATCGTGTCGTGCAGACGGTTGGCGCTGTACAGGAACTTTCCATCCGGAGACACCACAATCTCCGAGGCAAAACTCGTTCCGGCAAATCCCGCAGGCAAAACTGAAAGGCTCTGCTTCTGTTCGAGAGCGCCCGTCGCCCGGTCGAAATGGAAAAACGCAACCTCCGAAGCTTCTTCTTCCACCAGGTAGAGCCAGTGCCCATTCGGATGAAACGCGAAATGCCGCGGACCATTGCCCGAGGGCAGCGAAGCGAACCCCGAGCCTTCCGTCGCGGTCAGCTTTCCGGTCGTAGCGTCAAATCGATAAACATAGATCCGGTCCTGCGCAAGGTCCGTTGCCAGCACAAACTTGTTCGTTGGATCCGGCGCAATCATGTGCGCATGAGTCTTGTCGTGCCCGCTGATCGCAAAACTTCCTCGCGGCGCATCCGTCGCCAGTTTTTTCCCGAGGCTGTCCGCGTCGCGATGCACATCCACCGCCGCGCCCAGTCTCCCATCCGCTTCAATAGGCAGCACGGCAATCGTTCCGCCCGCGTAATTCGCCACCAGCGCAAACTTGCCCGTCCTGTCCAGGCTCATGTGCGCAGGCCCCGCGCCCTCCGAGCTCACTGTGTTGATCAGCGTCAGCTCGCCGCTCGCCTCATCCATGGCAAACGCACTCACTGAGCCGCTTCCGCCCTCGTAGTCCATCACTTCGTTGATCGCGTACAGATACTTCTTCGAAGGATGAATCACGATCCACGACGGATTCGGCGTCTTCGCCACCAGCTTCCCGCCCGCCAGAGCGCCGGTCCGCGTGTCGAATTCGAATAAGTAAATTCCCTCGCCGTTCGCCCCCCCATCCACCGCGCTCGTATAAGTCCCCGCATACGCCCGCAGCCTGCCCCCGGCCGCAGTCTCCGCCCCGCCAAACGCCGGCACCAACGCAACCGCCGCCGCGCCCTTGAAAAAGTCTCTGCGCGTCCATCCCCGCTTCAACATTCCGTTCGTCACTCCATTCATCCCTTTCTCAAGATCGCCCTACGCAAAGTGCCACGCAATCGCCGTAAGTCCAAGCGCAGTCACCGAAACAATCGTCTCGCTCACGGACCACGTCTTCATCGTCTGGCCCACGGTCATATT
>Ga0302278_10004619_pt1 | contig 14131 bp, 3 predicted proteins | sample III_Bog_N3_2_FD_194543 | JGI IMG/M metagenome (GOLD analysis project Ga0302278, IMG submission 194543) | Peat permafrost microbial communities from Stordalen Mire near Abisko, Sweden - III_Bog_N3_2 | ecosystem: Environmental > Terrestrial > Soil > Wetlands > Peat | place: Sweden: Abisko... | reverse complement strand
GCTTCGAATGTGGTTGTAGTGACGGGCGATGAAACGGATTCGCTGGCCAACGGGTTTACGGTGAACGAGGCAAGCGTGAAGCTAGGGGTGGCCAAGCCAACGTCGGCGGAACCGGGCATCACAACTGTGTCCGTAACGGGCACAGGGTTCCCCACCCTGGCAATCCAGCCGGCCAGCGTTACCGTAACACTGACGCCAAAGAGCGGCGGGACTCCCGTGATCACTCCGGCGACGAGTGTGACGGCGGGAAGTACCGCCGGGACCAACACGATCGCATTCCTGGTGCCTGCGTCGATTTCGGTGTCCGCGAAAACGACCTATGAAATTTCCATCTCCGGCGTGGATCAGGCGGGCTCGCTATTCCAAAGTTCCAATACGGCCACGCTGACCATTGATCCCAAGTCCTATATCTCTACGCTTGCGCCCAGCAAAGGGCTGCAAGGGCAAACTCTCGCAGTGACCATCACGGGTGAATATTCCACCTTCATTAGCGGGGTGTCGCAAGCGACCTTCTGTCCCGGAATTTCTGTGGGTGGGGCGGTGGCGGGTGGCCCCGGTCCCGTGACCGTGGTCAGTGCGACCAAAGCGACCGCCAGCATCTTCATCAGTAACACGGCGCCGCTCGGCAGTTGCAATGTAACGATGGTGACGGGAGCGGAGACGGACTCGATCGCAAACGGGTTTGTGGTAGACGTGGATAGCGCGCCTCCTGTTGCCGTACCGGGCGGTCCGTACACCGCGAAATTGCCTCCGGGAACGGTGACATTCAACGGCAGCGCTTCCTACGACCCCAAAAGCAAGACTGCGGTGTTGACCTACAACTGGAACTTTGGCGACGGAAGCGCGAACGGCAACGGCGCTACTCCTACCCACACTTACACTTCGCCCGGAACTTTCAACGGAACGCTGGTGGTAACGAACTCGACTGGAGTATCGAGTTTGCCGGCTCCGTTTGTGGTGACGATTACCGCTACGTTACCCACCGCCGTACCCGGAGGCCCGTACTCGGTGCAGTTGCCGGCTGCGGTGCAATTCAACGGCAGTGCTTCGTCCGATCCCAACAAAGGCGCTACGCTGAGCTTCAATTGGAACTTTGGGGACGGAACCGCGAACGGAATTGGCGCCACTCCCACCCACACCTATGCCACCGCGGGAACGTACAACGGCACGCTGACGGTTTCGGACAATCTGGGGCTAACGAGCGCGGCGGCTCCTTTTGTGGTGACCGTAGCCGCGGCTCCTCCTCTGCCCCAAATTGCGATCACCAGTCCGCAGCCCTTGGCCATTTTTGGCGCAACCGCAGCCAATCCAATCACGGTGACGGGCACAATTGACAACTCGTCGGACACCATCTCGGTGAATGGCATCGCGGCAAGAGTCTCGGGAGGAAGTTGGAGCGCGCCCGGCGTCCTTCTGCGCGAAGGGCAGAATATCCTTACGGCGACCGCTGTCGATGTTCACGGCGATGTGGGCACGGCCTCGGTGACCGTGACCCTGAGCACAACTCCGCCGCAACTGGGCATTCTGGCGCCAACTGCGGGACAGATGGTGACCTCTTCGACGATCACGGTAGCCGGCAACGTCAATGAGCAAGTGCCCGGCACGATTAACTCCCAGCAGATGACCGTCTCGGTAAATGGAATCGCAGCGACGGTGAGTAATCGAAGCTTTTCGGCAGCGAATGTCCCGCTGGTGCAGGGCATGAACACGATTACAGTCACGGCCACCGATCCGGCGGGCAACACCAGTCAAAGTCAAGTCAGCGTCAACTACATGGGGACCATCCCGCTGCAAAAGATTCTGGTCATTTCCGGCGAGGGGCAGACGGCACCGATCAGCACGACGTTGCCGCAGCCGCTGGTGATTCAGGTGGTGAACAACAATGGGGCGCCGGTTCCAAGTCAGCAAGTGACATTCTCCGTGGTGAAGAGCGACGGCGTCTTGACCTCGAGCAACCAGCAGGGTCAGCAGGTCACTGCGGTCACCGATCAAAACGGACAGGCGAGCGTGCAGTTCCAACTCGGATCGCGGGTTGGCGTAGGCAACAATCAAGTCTCGGTGACGGCTGTGGGCTACACCGGGCAAGCGCTATTCGCCGAGACTTCCACCGTCGGTCCTCCCACGCAAATCGTGGTTGAAATGGGCGACGGGCAAACTGGCGTGGTCGGCCAGCCGCTGCCTTCGCCCTTGGAGTTGGAGGTTCTCGATTCCGGTGGCAATCCGGTGGCGTATGTTCCCGTGACCTTTACGGTTCAATCCGGCGGAGGCACGCTGAACGGTAGCAGCACGTTGCAGGTCAGTACCGACGTCAATGGCATGGCCAACGCTCTGTTGACCCTGGGGCAGCAGGAAGGCACGAGCAACAACGTGGTCAGCGCGACCTTCGCCAACAATCCCGGCCCGGCAGCGAGTTTCGTGGCGTCGAGCCAGGCGGGAGGTCCGGCGCAAATTACGAGTATCAGCGGCCTGGTCGAGGACGACTCCAACACTCCAATTCCGGGCGCGACCATCACCCTGGAAGGAACCAGCTACACCGCGGTCTCGGATGTCAACGGGAACTTCAGCATCTCCCCCGCGCCCGTCGGAACGTTCCTGCTGCAGGTAGTTGGCCAGACCAGCACACGCACGGACGCCACATTCCCCACCCTCGTCTACAACATCACGACGATCGCGGGAATTAACAATACGCTCGGCATGCCGATCTGTTTGCCGCCGCTCGATCCGACATCGGTGCAGACCTATAGTCCGACCTCCACCCAGCCCCTAGTGCTGCAGATGACGGGCGTCCCCGGTTACGTGTTCACCGTAGCTCCTGGTTCAGTGACCAATCCCGATGGAACTCCGTATAGTGGGCCCTTGTCGCTTTCGCAGGTGCACGCCGACCGCGTCCCCATGGCGCCGCCGCATGGCAGCTTGCCGCTGATGGCGGGAACGCTGCAACCGCCGGGGCTGCACTTCAATCCACCAGTGCAGGCGCAATTCCCCAACACGAGTGGGCTGGCCCCCGGAACGGTGCTGGATCTTTATTCGTACGATCACGACCAGATGGCCTGGGTTTCGCAGGGGCCGGAGCGCGTGAGCGCCGACGGGTCTGTGCTGGTCTCAGATCCGGGCTTCGGAATCAGCAAGTCCGGCTGGCATTTCCCGCCGCCGCCGCCGCCGCCCCCCAAGTGCGCCAGCGCTTGCACCACTTCCAACCCATGCATGACCAGCCAGTGTGTGAACGGGGCGTGCATGACCAGCAACGCCAACGAGGGCGGCTCTTGCGGCGATGGCACCTCCGACCAGCAGTGCGGCACCAACGGAGTGTGCATGTCCGGCACCTGCACGTTCAGTTCTCAGGCCACGAATGGGCAGTCTTGCACTCCGACCGACAAGTGCGTTGTGGATGCAACGTGTCAGAACGGGACCTGCACGGGCACTCCCTATGACACTAACAGCACCTATGCTTCGCAGCAGTCTTTCAGCCTGCCGCCGGAGTTGACGCAAGCAGCTTCGGAATTTGTGGACACATTTAGTTCCGGCATCGGCGAGCTGGAGCCTATCAACCTGCAGTATCAAACCCAGGCTCAGAATTGCTGCACGCAGGAGTCCGGACCGATTGATCTGGGAAAGGTTTCCTCGCAGGGTACTGTGCAATTAGCTGTAAACGTCGCCGGCGTTCCGGTTTGGCCGGGCTCGTTCAACATTCAGATCACTGTGACCATTCCCTTAATTGGAGAGGTCGAGCTCAAAGTGCAGGAGGGTGTCTTTTTTGGCGGTGAGATCAGCGTGAACGGGACCATCGGCTATGTGGCGAACCAGTGTGAGGAGATGGACAACTGCGCATATGGCCAAGTCAACCTGGCGATCGAGCCGTCGCTTTACGCCATCACCCAACAGTCAGCGTGCGTAGAGATCTACGGCCTCGGCAAGGTCTGCCAATCTGCCGGGATCAAAGGTGGAGTAAAAATCGCCCTGAACGGAGGAATTCGCGAAAACACCCCCGATCAGTGCACCAATCAGGTGCAGGGCTTTGGTTCGATCGAGAGGCCAACGGTCTACCTCACCGGATCCATCGACAGTTACTCCGTAAGCTTTCAATGGCAGCCACCGATTTCATTGATTCCAGGATGGACTTGTGCGTGGCCGGCGGGCCCGAGCGGCCAAATCTGCATGGCGAATCCATTCTGATGGCTGGCGTTGGAAATGGCGGGGGGAAAAAAGGACGAATGGGCGTGGTTGACGTGGTAAGGCGGGGACGTGCTGCTGGTTGGGTAGCGTTGGGGATGGGAGTGCTTTTTGCCAGCGCCGGGTCGTTCAGCTTGGCCGGTCCGGAATTTAAGAAGATGAGCATCCCGCTCCCGATTGTTATTGAGGGTAAGCCGATCCCCTCGAAGATGTATTTGAAAGTGGAGATGAAAAGTTACAACGAACCCTTCGATGAATTTGCCGCGGGCCCTCGGGACAAGGCGGAAGCCATGTTCGTCAAGGCTGTGCAGGCGGTTCGGAAGAACGACGCAGCGGTGTTTGGCAGTGTCTGGACTCCTCCCGACCAAATGAAGAGCATCGGTGGTCAACCCCGGGTCGTGAAGATGGCGGATAACGGACCGGACGGTTGGATGAAGGTGATCCGCAGCATGTTTGATTTCAGCAAGCTGACGGTTGTTGCGGAAGTCCTGGCCGGGCAGGACACGATGTTTATTTGGGACTCCGAGACGAAGAACGGAATCGTGCGCAGGTCCATGTACGTGGGGCTGGATAGAAGCGGCAATCTGCGGCTGAGCGCTCCGGGCGGCAACAATCCGGTTGACGATTTATTGCAGAATGCGTTCGTAGCGGCGCAGGCAGCACCCGATTCCTACAAGGCCTTACCGGGTATCAACTTGCGTTATCAGTTTCTGCTTCCGCTCGCGGGGAAGCTGGACGGGGGCCCACATCCAGTCCTTTTTGAATTTGACGGATCCACGTTCGACTTTCCATTGAACGACGAGAAAGTGAAAGCTCCCACTCCGCTGCTGGATTTTCTGCGGACTGCCCATTCCGCTCTTAAGAGCGGCATGTACGACGCGTACGCGAGCTTTTTTACTCCGAACAGTCAGGAGAAAGTAAAGGAGCTGGGTGCGGCGGAGGAAAAGCGCAAGCAACAGGAGAAGCTTCAGCAGGAAAAAAAGCCGGAACCGGAAAGGTCCAAGCCGGTACCGGTGTCGGCAACGCAGTCGGCTGCAACTCCGGCTTCCAAGCCGAAAGCCGCAGTACCGCTTCCGCCGCCGGTCTCCCACGTCAAGTTTGTACTGAACGCCGATCCCATTTACCTGGTATTTCAGGCTCCGGGTAAGGGCGACGCGTGGACGCCGGATAGGTTGACCTATTCCTACGTTCTGCATCAGGGCGGCGGCGATTACAAGATCACTAACTTCGAGTATCAGAATACTCTCGATGAATTTCTGCAGCATTCTGGCTTGTTCGACATGAATCTTTTGAAACCGGCGCCGGCCAAAGCTGGAGCTGCCAACGCGAAAAGCGTTCCAGTTCCGGCGAAGGCGGCAACCGTCAACAAGAATTGATGCAGTCGCGGTAGTTGGGAACTCGAGCTAATCGTTTGTGGTCGGAGGTCGCTGTGTTCACATCCGGTGTCGGCGGGAAAGAGAAACGTTACGGATTGAATCGAATATTGGCGGCCGTTCTGTTCCTGGCGGCCTGGACAGGCGTGGTGCCTTCCGCCTCGGCCCAGCTCGGCTCGAACTGTTCTGCGAGCCTGCTGAACCGCACCGTGCCGGTCAACGCCGATGGCAGCTTCGCCATCGGAAACGTCCCCTCCAATCCGCTCAGCCTCTACCGGGTGCGGGTCCGCTGCGTCAACCCAAATGGAACCATCTCGCAGGGCATGTCCGGTTTCCTGAACTTGAATGCGAGTGGAAGCTCGATCAACATTGGCACCATCGATTTCAGCAACTTCACTTATCCTCCGACGGCATTAAGTCTCAGCATCGGGGAAGGTGTAACCACGCTGAGTACGGTGGGACAAAACCTGCATCTCTACGCCACCGCGACTTATCCGGGCGGCGCGCAGGCGCCAGTAGTTTTCTCCGATTCCGGAACTACGTATGTATCCAGCAATCCAGCAGTCGCGACGGTCGATAACACCGGTCTGGTGACTGCCGTTACGGCGGGCAATGTCACCATTACCGCGCTCAACGAAGGCATGGTCGCGACGGTGCAGATACAAGTCCTGATCGCCCTCGATACCGATGGCGACGGCATGCCCGACGACTACGAAATCGCCAACGGATTCAATCCCCTCGACCCGCGCGATGCGGGATACGATGCGGATGGCGACGGCCTCACCAACCTCCAGGAATATCTGCTGGGGACCAATCCTCACAACCCCGATACGGATGGCGACGGGTTTCCCGACGGCATGGAAGTGAAGTTGGGAACGAATCCGCTCAACCCGGACACCGATGGCGACGGATTAACGGATGGCCAGGAGTTGGCCCTCGGCACGAACCCGCTCAACCCGGACACTGACGGTGATGGTATTCCCGATGGCATCGAAGTGCGTTTGGGTCTGAATCCTCTGGTGCCCGATCCCACCACGACAGTGCAGGGGCGCGTCGTCGACAGCAGCGGCAATCCGGTGGCGGGCGCATCCACTGTGGTCTTCACCTACTTTACCGGCTTCACGGACGCCACTGGTTTTTTCAGCATTACGTACGTTCCCAACGACCTCGGCAATATTCAAGTCGCGGCGCAGATTACGAATAACGGCCAGATTGAGGACGGAGTTTCCGGCTCATTCCCAGGAGTTACCGCGGGGATTACCAACGTCGGCACGATTCAGATTGGGGTGGATGCCGGAGGTGTCTCCGGCATAGTGACCAATCTCAAGGGCGCGCCCGTGGTCAACGCGCAGGTCACGGTTTCTGAAGGCGATAACGTACGAACCACCACGACCGCCGTGAATGGCAGTTATCTGGTTAATAACATGGTCGCGGGGACGATCACGGCGGTGGCCACGGACCCCAGCACCGGCCTGCAAGGGCAGGGAACGGGGATCTTGGTGACCGGACAATCGGTCAATATCAATATTTCGCTGGGCGCCAGCGGCACCATTAACGGCGTCGTGACCAAGGCGGATGGCATTACGCCGGTGGGATCGGGCGTTACGGTTGCGTTATCCGGCTCGACGTTTGCAACTACCACCACCGATCCGGTGGGACGCTATTCGTTTACCTTTGTTCCGCTAGGCTCCTTCACCATCGATGCCACCGACAGCAATGGAAATCACGGGCGCACCTCGGGCAATTTGTATGCGACCGGGCAAACGGTGGGCGCGAATGTAGCTTTCCTGGGACGAGGAACGGTCTCAGGAGCGGTAACGGATTCCAGCGGAGTCGCGGCGCCGAATGCGGCGATCACTCTTACCAGTTCGTCGGTCTTCGGCGGTAAATTCCAGGCCACGGCGGACAGCAACGGAAAATACAGCATTGCGGGCGTTTTCGTGGGGCCCTATGTGGTCACCGCGCAAGATACGATCGGGCGCGTCGGTGGACAAACCAACGGCAGCATTACTTCCGACGGACAAACCGTCACCTCCAATATCACCTTGGGAGCTGCCGGCACAATTTCCGGCACCGTATATCAATCCGACGGTGTGACCGTGGTCGCCGGAGCGCAAGTATCGGTGAACCCGTTCGGCCTTACGACCACCACGGATGCCAACGGCTATTACGAATTCGATATATTGCCGGTCGGCACCTATCAGATTGCTGTGACCAATCCGGCCAACGGAGATCAGGGCGCGGCCAGCGGAACCATCGGCTCGCAGGATCAGATTGTGACCGTGAACGTCACGCTAAACGGTGTGGGACAGGTAGCCGTGACCGTAATTGATGGCGGCGGCAACTTAATCGCCGGCGCTCAACTGGTCTTGACCAGCACCACTCAGTTTGGCGGCACTCAGAGCGGCGTTACCCAATCCAACGGCACGTTCACCTTTGCCCAGGTGTTAGCGGGTACCTTCAGCGTCACCGCCAGCAATCCGGCAACGCAGCTGTCGGGGAAAAACACGGGAAGCGTTTCGGCGAACGGCACCGCTGCGGTCACGGTTCAGCTGCAACCGGCGGGCAGCATTCAAGGAATCGTCTACGCTCCGGATGGAGTTACTCCAGTTGCCGGCATTCAGCTTGCACTGCAAGGAGAGGTGAGCCCGACCACCGTGTCGGCTGGCGACGGCACTTATCAGTTCTCCACCGTTCCGACGGGTACTTACGCGGTGGAGGCCCTCGATAGTTACGGCAACGTTCGCGCCGCCGCATCGAATATTGTTCTGTCCACGCAGGGCCAGGTTGTGACCCAAAACCTCACACTGATTGGTGTAGGGACGGTAATCGGCCAGATTACAAATCCCGATGGCTCGCCGGCAATAGGAGTTGGAATTACCCTCAGCACGCTCGCTTATGGGTACAACCGCTCGTTCAACACGCAAAGCGATGTGAACGGGAACTACAGCGTTTCCGACATCCCGGTCGGCAATTTTACCGTCAGCGCATTGCTGCAATCTCCCACGCTGTTGCTGGGCGGCAGTACGACTGGCCAGATGCCTTCCAACGGCGCGCAGGTTACGGCCAATATCCAGCTGGCCGCCACCTCTTTCCCTGTCAACTTGAATTCCCCATCTTATTTGTACGACGGCAACAACTTCCCATGGGGCTGCGAACGGCACCATTGCGGATGGATTCGAATACACCTTTGACGGGGACTTCAGCGCCAACAAGGGCGCGATGAATCTCTACGTGACTCTGGGCAACAGCACCACTGCGTTTACTGGAGCGACGTCCGGAACGCAAGCGCAAAATGGCCAGGAAATCGACATTCTGCAAGCCAACCTTGCCGGCTTGAATGTGACCCGCAAGGTTTACGTTTCCAACACGGGATACTTCGCTCGCTATCTCGATATTCTGAACAATCCCAGCGGTAGTCCGATCACGGTCGGAGTGCAATACACCACGAATATTCGGCCCACCAACACCTCGTTCCCGGAGGTGCTCAGCACTTCCACGGGTGAGACTTCGCCCAGTAATCAGGACGACTGGGTGACGGTTGGCGATAACGTGGACGAAGATGCGACTCAGACCTTCAGCCGCGCCAACTTCGTAATCCCGGAACTGATGTTCGTGTATCAGGGTCAGAATGCCCCAGTTCCGGCCACGAGCGCGAGCTTCAACCTGCTGCCGGTCGACATCGTCACGCAGATTTTCCAGGGCGGCAACAGCGAGATTGGGCAAGTCCAGTCGGAGTTCAGCAACATCACGATTCCAGCTGGCGGGTCGGTCGCATTCCTGAATTTCCGGGCATCCTTCCCACGGAGTTGTCTGAGATCGTGAATTTCGCCGCCACCGGCACCAGCACTGCGGGCAGCCTGCCTCCGCTGAACGCCAATGTCGCTGGACAGGTGCTTGCGTCGGATGGCGCCACACCTGTACCCGGAGCCACTGTCACTCTGCAGAGCACCCTGCCTTATTTCCAGCGCCTGTATAGCACCACGGCGGACGGCGGCGGGAACTTCGCTTTCAATTCGGTGACCGGCACTTCGGGAGGTAACCTGATTATTGCTTCGGCGCCGTTCACGCTCCAGGCGACGGTGCCGGTAACGCTGGCGCAGTCTCCCGCGGTGAGTGGAACGTTCGATCCGGTGAATTCGCCGTTATTCGACGTCCAAAATATCGTTTTCAACGACACCGGAATCATTGCCGGAACGGTGAGTTCGCAGGAGGGCGTAGTCGTAAGCTCAGGCCAGGTGAGCGTGAATGGCACCGGCTTCAACGGCACCCAGACCACGAGCATCGGAGCCGATGGCAGTTACACATTTAACGCGATCCAACCGGGCCAGTACACGCTGATTGCGACCATTCCCAACCCACAGGGCACGGGACTGACGGGCAATACTTCGGCGACGGTCACTGCCGGATCGACGACCCAGGCGAATATCGTGATTGCTTCCACCGGGGCGGTCGCGGGAACGGTCACGCACAGTGATGGGACGGTGGCGGTGAACGCCACCGTATCGCTGCAAGCGGGAAGCTTCTCGCGCACCACGGCCACCAACACTGGCGGACAGTACAGCTTCACGGATGTTCCCACCTCCACGTTTGTGCTGGCCGCTTACGATTCGACGACCAATACCGCGACTAGCGCGTCGGTGACCATTGTTGCGGATCAGACCCTGACGCAGAATCTGGTGCTCGCGTCGGGCGGCACCGTGACCGGCACGGTTACGGAAAATGGAGTGGCTGTTTCAGGCGCCCAGATTGCGGTGATCGCTAACAACGGAACTTTCAACACCACCACGAATTCGCAAGGCGTGTACACAGTGCCTGGGGTCGCACCCGGCAACATTACCGTGCAGGGCACGGACCCGACCAACAACGAAAAAGGCCAATCCACGGGTACCCTTGGCCTGTCGGGCCAGTCGGTGCAGATCAACGTTTCATTGCTGCCGTCAGGCACGGTGTCAGGAACGGTTTACCAATCTGACGGCGTGACTCTGGATCCGGGCGCTCCGGTATCGCTGTGCCAGAGCTTTAGCCTCGGCAACTGCTATGGATATGCGGCAGCCACCACGACGAATGCGAACGGGGCATACTCGTTCTCCGGAGTGCCGCTTATCGGTTTCACGATTTACGTAACTAATTCCAATGGCGATCGCGGCCTTACAACTGGTCAACTCTCCAACAACGGCCAGACCGTGACTTCGAACGTGCGGCTCAATGGCCTGGGCGCAGTGACGATCACGGTTCAGGATGCCAACGGAAATCTGATCCCCAATGCGCAGATCACGCTCACCGGGGAGACCCAGTTTGGCGGAATTCAAAAGGGCGTCGCGCAGAGTAACGGGACGGCGTTGTTCAGCAGCGTATTGGCTGGTCCATTCTTCGCCGCTGCCACCGATCCGGTAACGCTCCTCGGCGGAAGCGCAAGTGGAAGTGTCGGCGTCAACGGTTCGGCTTCCATTACGGTGAGGCTGCAGCCGGCGGGCAATCTGCTCGGTGTGGTCTACAGTTCGAATGGGACGACGCCGCTCTCGAATATGACGGTGTCCCTGACCGGGCCCGCCAGCCGCCAGACAACGTCTGGGAGCAATGGCACTTACAGCTTTACGGCGATTCCGCTGGGCACCTACACCGTGCAGTTGCTCGACTCGTCGGGTCGGCTACGCGGCCAGGTGAACGGTGTGACTCTGAGCAGCAACGGACAGGTTCAGACCGTGAACCTGGTCGAGACCGCTCTGGTCACGTCGGTCAGTCCGTCAACCGCACAGCAGGGCCAGACGCTCAGCCTCACGGTTCTGGGCGACGCAACCGCTTTCAATTCCAGCACGCAGTTCAGCTTCGGTTCCGGTATCACGGTGAACTCCGCGACGGTAACCTCGGCGACCTCCGCCACGCTCAACGTCACGGTCTCACCCATTGCCAATCAAGGGCCGGTCACACTAACAGCGACCACAGGGACGCAGGTCGCGACCGGCGTAAACGCTCTGACGATCACCGCTAGTTCGGCTTCCATTGTCTCGGTGACCCCGAATAGCGCCCAGGCCAATACTCTGGGGACTCAGATCAGCATCGTCGGCAGCGGCACGCACTTCACGCAAGGCACGCCGACCGTGAACCTCGGGCCGGGAGTCAACCCGACTCAGGTGCAGGTGATTTCCGATACTTCGCTGACGGTAACGGTCAACATCTCACCGGTGGCGCCGGTGCAGACCAACACCGTTACAGTCACTACGGGCGGCGAACAGGCTTCGCTGGCCAACGGCTTCACCGTAACTGCGGCGAGCCCGTTCGTCACCTCGGTCTCGCCCATCAGCGCCCCGCAAGGCGCCACCGTGAGCGTCACGGTGAATGGCCAGAGCACGCACTTTGCGGCTGGCGTAACCAGCGCCAACTTTGGCTCGGGAGTGACGGTGACCTCGATCGTGGTGACCAGCGCGACCTCGGCCACGGTCAACCTCAGCATCGATCCCGCGGCGACCATCGGCGTCCGCACCGTGACCATGACCACCAACAGCGAAGTTGCAGTCGGCAACGGTCTGTTCACGGTGCTGGCCGGAGTTCCAGAAGTGGTATCGGTAACTCCAAATACGATCGGCGTGGGCGCGACCCAAACGGTCACCATTGCAGGAGCGTTTACCAACTTCCAGTCGGGTGTTTCCCAGGTCACCTTTAGTGGTAGCGGCATAACCACGGGAGCCGTAACTGTAACCAGCTCGACCAGTCTGCAAGTGCCAGTCACGGTGGCAACGGGCGCTACGCCCGGAGCGCGAACAGTAACCGTGACCACCAACACCCAGGTCGCATCCCTCGTTGGCGGGCTCACCGTTACTTCGGGCTTACCCGCGATCTCTGTGATCAACCCGAACGTAGGCGTGCCCAACTCCACCGTGACGGTCACCATCACAGGGGCATTCACCAGCTTCGCGGCGAACAACACGCAGGCCAGCTTCGGGTCCGGTATCTCGGTCGGAGGAGCGGCCGAAGGAGCCTTAGGCCCGGTAACCGTGACCAGCCCGACTTCTGCGACTGCAACGCTGACCATCGACCCGGCGGCCGTGCTCGCTTCCCGCAACGTGATGGTTCAGACCACGTTGTCGGGTGGAACGGTACAGACGCTGACCGTCAACGCCGGCTTCACGGTGCAGACGGTTTCCACCACGCCCCCCTCGCTGGTGAGCATAAGCCCTGCCTCCGAGGCGCAAAATGTTCCGCTGAATACCCAGATCACGATGGTATTCAGTGAGCCGTTGCTGCGGACTTCCGTCAACAGCAATAACATCTACCTGGCCTCAGGCAGTTCTGGCTGCTACTACGCGTATTACGAAAGCACGCCGCAGGTACCGACCACACTGACCGTGGATGCATCCGGGCGGATCGTGACTCTGGTTCCATCCGCGGTGCTGGATGTTGGCGAAACCTATTCCATCTGCCTCAACAGCTACATCTTGAGCGGTGGTACGGTGTTCACTGACCCATCGGGGAATGCTTACCCCGGTTCGACTCAAGAGTTCACCACCGGCTTCACCAGCAACAACGCCGGTCCGGCCTTTGTCGCCGCCAACATCCAGAATGGCGATGCGACGGTGCCGACCAATGCCAATATCGCGCTCAGCTTCAGCGAGCCGATTGATCCCGCCACCGCGACCGCTTCGATTCAGGTCACCAGCGCCGGAACGCCGGTCACCGGCACTCTGGGGTATTCGCCGGATTATTCTCAAGTCACGTTCATGCCGCTGGGTGGACTTGCGCCGGGCACCAGCTACACCGTCAGCTACACCTCGGGATTGAACGATTCCGCGGGCAACGCTCTTACCAACCCGGGCACGTTCAGTTTTACGACCGCCTCCGGCCCCGATTATTCGTACGCGCAGATGTTGAGCTCCAACCCTGCCTATAATGAGCCGACTGGCGAAAACCCGACCTTCACCGTCGTCTTCAACCAGCCCATGAGCCCGCTGCTCATTCAGCAGGTCAATTACTACGGCGGTTATTACAGCGGCTACTATTATGTGCAGAACAGCGACACCGGCCTGCAAGTGCCGGGCACGACCGTCGCGCTGTCTCCGGATGGAACCACCTTTACCCTTACGATCCCGGGTCCGCTCGAGCCCAGCACGCAATATTGCTGGTACATCGAAGCGGCGAACCGCGTCGGCAACTGGAGCTACGGCGGAGCTTGCTTCGTCACCGGCACCAGCGTAGACACGGTCGCGCCCACAGTGTCAGAAGTTTCACCGGCTTCAGGCGCGGTCAATATCGCTACCAATCCCGATATCCAGGTGGTGATGAGCAAGCCGATCGACCAGACCTCGATCGCCAACGCGATTGTGGTGACGCCGACGGCCGGAGGCACCGCAGTAGCCGGCTCCTCAAGCCTGGCGGGCGATTACGTCACCCTCACGTTCACGCCGACCGGCGGCGCGCTCCTGGCCCCGAGCACGGCCTACACGATCGCGGTCGCCGGCGCGAAAGACGTCGACGGCAACATAATGACACCGTATTCGTGGAGCTTCACCACTTCCAGCACCGGTGGGGGAGATACCACGCAAGGCACCATCTCGATTGCTCCCGCGAATGGAGCGACCAACGTCGCGGTG
>Ga0302278_10004618_pt1 | contig 14131 bp, 15 predicted proteins | sample III_Bog_N3_2_FD_194543 | JGI IMG/M metagenome (GOLD analysis project Ga0302278, IMG submission 194543) | Peat permafrost microbial communities from Stordalen Mire near Abisko, Sweden - III_Bog_N3_2 | ecosystem: Environmental > Terrestrial > Soil > Wetlands > Peat | place: Sweden: Abisko... | reverse complement strand
GCGGTACCACAGTTACAACCATTGAGGCGGGCAGCTGGGTGGCAATCTACGGAACGAATCTGTCGCCCGTGTCACGGTCGTGGACATCGGCGGATATTATCAACGGGAATCTGCCCACGAATCTGAGCGGTGTCAGTGTGACGATTAATGGGAAATCCGCTTACGTTTACTACATCAGCCCCACGCAGATCAACGTGCAGGCGCCGGACGATGCGGCGGCCGGCACCGTGAGCGTGGCGGTTACGACTCCGGCGGGTACCAGCGCCAGCACCACGGTTACGCTGGCGTCGGTAAGTCCCGCGTTCTTCACGCTGGATGGCAAATACGCGGCCGGAGTCATTCCGTCGTCCACGGGAGCGTACCTGGCGGGCACACCAAACAGTTACGACTTGCTCGGTCCGACGGGCATGTACTCCTATAACACCCGTCCGGTAAAGAAAGGCGAATTGCTGGAGCTCTTTTCAACCGGCTTCGGGCCGGGCGGCACGCCGGTGGTTTCAGGCAAGGTATTCAGCGGCGCAGCGCAGACCATCTATCCGGTGAGCCTGAGTCTGGGCGGCGTTGCGATCAACACGGTCGCGTACATCACCGGTGCGGGTCTCTACCAGATCAACATCACGATCCCGGCGAATGCGGCAAGCGGCGATAACGCGCTGACCGCGATTGTGAACGGCGTACAGTCGCCAACCGGCATTTACGTAACTGTGCAATAGGGCTGAGTTTCCGAGGGGGTCTTTTAGGCGCGATCGGCCATGATCGACGGGACCCCTTCGGGCCTGCAGCAGAGAATTCGCGGGATGGTCACGGTATCAATCGTGACCCGGAAAGCAATGGCTGCACGACGTTCGAACCCAGGTACGCGAAGGCCGGGGCGGAGATCATCGCGCCGATGGCACGCCGGGGAAAACGGGCGAGGTTCCGACAGCAATTCTCGATTCGGTCGATGTATCCGATTACGCGTTTCCGCACCGTCACGAACGGCGATGTCGTCGTAGAGTTCGGGCAGATCCGCGAAGGCCTCAGGGCTGAACTCAATCCTGTGGCTCACGCGGCTTCCTTTTCAGCCGGTCGGCAGCGCTTCAACAAGCCGCGTATCGAGATCGGGTTGAACAACCACGCCGAGAGCGACCTCGGCGGGAATACTCGTCTGACTGGCGCGTAAGTGTTCAAAACCGGGGTAGTCTGCGATTGGAAAGTGCTAATCGGGTTCCCGGATCAATGCTATGCTGGAGGTTCGTACATGACGCCCGTTCTTATCGGGTCCCCTCCCTCCCGCAGCGCGACCCCAATTCCCTGGACTACCGTTGCATGGGTTTCAGCCCTGCTGCTGGTATGTTACGCAAGCGTACTTTTCCGCCTTGCCCAGGGGTGGTTCGACAACCCCGATATGGGACACGGTTTTTTCGTGCCGGTGATTGCGGCTTATATCGCCTGGCGGACCTGGCCGGTAGTGTCCGCGAAGCCGGCAAAACCGAACTGGTGGGGCCTGGCGATCGTCATTTGGGCTGCGGTGCAGCTTTATCTTGCCACGCTGGGTGCGGAGTTGTTTCTGGCGCGCACGTCTTTTGTGGTCAGCCTGATCGGCATTGTGCTGCTTCTGGGCGGCGTCGAGTATCTGAAGGCTTTCTCGTTCCCGCTCTTTCTGTTGTTTTTCATGGTTCCGATTCCCGCCGTGATTTACAATGCGCTGACATTTCCGCTGCAACTGCGGGCGAGCGAAGCGGCGGAATGGGCGATCTCATTTCTGGGTATCCCGATCATCCGTGAAGGCAACGTTCTGGAACTGGCGTCGCAAAAACTCAATGTGGTGGAGGCGTGCAGCGGTATCCGCTCGCTGCTCACGCTGACCTTCGTCGCACTGGTATACGGATATTTCGCCGAAAAGCGTGTGTGGATTCGCGTGGCGCTGTTTTTCGCCACCATTCCGATCGCAATTATCGCGAATGCCGGACGCGTGACTCTCACGGGCGTGCTATCGGAGGTCAACCCGGAACTGGCTGAAGGGGCAATTCACGAAGCGCAGGGCATGGTTATTTTTCTTGTGGCAATCGTGATTCTGGTCGCACTTCACCAGGGACTCACGCGGACGGCGAATTTCATAGAACGAAGAAAGCTGGCACATATTGGGTAAATACGGCGGAGTTCTGGCGGTTGTCCTGCTGGTTCAGGCTGCCTTGTTTTATTCCGCATCGCGCGGGGAAGGCACCCCCTCAATGGCCCCGCTTTCCGCTTTTCCGATTTCATTCGGCAACTGGAGCATGATCCGGGAAGGCGTCGTGGAAAAAGAGACGATGGATGTCCTTCGCGCCGACGATATTCTGACGCGCGTTTATAAGAACGACGCGATCCACGGAGGCGCCAGCCTTTTTATCGCCTATTTCAAGAGCCAGCGGGCGGGCCAGTCTCCGCACTCGCCGAAGAACTGCCTACCGGGAGCCGGTTGGCAGCCGGAACAGAACGGCACCATCGATATTCCGGTGGGATCGCGCAACCTGCACGTGAACCGATATGTCGTTTCGAACGGCAGCGATGTCAGTCTGGTGCTTTACTGGTACCAGTCGCAGGGGAGGGTGATTGCGGACGAATTCGCCGCCAAGTTTTATCTGGTGGAAGATTCGATCCGTTACCATCGCAGCGATACGGCGCTGGTGCGCGTGATCGTCGGTGTTCCGCAAGGGAAACAGGCCGAGGCGGACGCGACGGGGATCAATTTCGTACAGTCGGTGTTTCCGGTTACCCGGGCTTATTTGCCGGAATAGTTTTGTCAGCACACAGTGAAGATCGGCAGGCGCAAGCGCCTACCGCACACCTTTAATTTCGTGAACCCGGAGCTTCGGTGCGGCCAGCCAGCGGCTGGATCGCGGGGCCTCCGCAGACAGCGACGCCCGTCCGCGTCAAAGCCTGCAGGAAATTATTGAGCATCATGTAAAAGACCTGCTCAGTAAGCGGCTGTTTGCCGGGGAGCCGGAACGTCGCCGGCAGTTCCTTCGCGATGCGCATGCGCAGACAATTAGAGACGTTGCGGCCGGACCGGTCGCGTTTGTTCCCCACCGAAATCGGCGTCTGCATGACACCTCCGGTGCGCCCGTCGACGTAGAACTGGCAGCGGGAAAACCATCCCAGATTCGCGGGATCCGCCGCATCGAACAGCAACAGTGGTGTGTCGCGCGATTCCGCCGTGAGTTCCACCAGGATACTCCGCGGCGATTCTTTGAGCCGGGCTTCAAATCCGGCCTGCTGGGCAACCGCGTGAACGGTCGCCGAATCGATCTCCAGCAGTATCAGTTTGTGTCGGCCTGCCTGTAAAACCTGCATAATTATCTCAGGAAGCCGAAGCCTGCGGGGCTTGTTGTAAAGCCGCAAAATCCGCACAGGCGCTGTTGGCATCGGGGAAGAACTTAATCACCGTATCGAGTCTCGTGATCCGGAACAGATCCATCACGAGGCCATGCGCGCCCGCGACGCGCGCCTGCGCGCCGATCTGCGTGATCCTGCCAAAACAATACGCAATCTTACCGATCCCCGTGCTGTCGATGTAGTCCACCTTCGAAAGATCCATGACGATCTTCCGCGCTCCTTCATCGAGAATTTTCAACACAATTGCTTCAATCTGACCGCTCTCGCGCCCCAGCGTAATGCGCCCGGAAAGTTCCAGTACAACAATGTCCGCGCCGAATTTGCGCGTCGTCAGGCTGAGCGTCATCGCGAGAGTCCGATGTTTCAGGATACTAGATTGCAATCGGGACGGCGCGAAGGATCGCGGCAGGGGTTTCCTCGGGCACGGAATCGCCCTCGCCGGGCGCCAGAAAAAGATTGTCGTCGAGCGCGTGCTGCCGGGTGTACATATCCCAATAGCGGCCGCGGGCGGCGAACAGTTCGGAATGACGCCCCCTTTCGACGATTTTGCCCGCTTCGATCACGAGTATCTGATCGGCGCGGCGGATGGTGGAGAGCCGGTGCGCTATGACGAACGTGGTGCGGCCTTTCATCAGGTGCTGCAGGCCTTCCTGAATCATCGCTTCGGATTCGGAGTCGAGGCTGGAAGTAGCTTCGTCGAGAATCAGAATGCGGGGATCGGCCAGGATGGCGCGGGCGATCGACAGCCGCTGCCGCTGACCTCCGGAGAGCTTCACGCCGCGTTCTCCGACGATGGTGTCGTACTTTTCTTCGAGCGCTTCCGCAAACTCATCCACACGCGCCACGCGGCAGGCTTCCAGAAACTGGGCATCGGTGGCGTCGGGACGGGAGAACATCACGTTGTCGCGGATGGAACCGTCGAACAGGAAGGTCTCCTGCAGGACGACACCGAGATGCGAACGATAACTGTAGAGTTTGAGCGAATTCAGATCCTGGCCATCCACCAGAATTCTCCCCGCGCCCGGTTTGTAAAATGCGGCAATCAGGCCAATGGTGGTCGATTTCCCCGAACCCGAGGGTCCCACAAAAGCTGTGACGGTACCGGGCCGGGAGTCGAAGGAAATGCCGTGGAGAACGTTGGTGTTTTCCTTGTAGGCGAATTCCACGTTTTCGAAAGCGATGTGGCCGACGATGTTGCCGATTTCGCGGGTGCGCTCCGGATCGTCGTCCTCGCGCTTTTCGCGCAGAATTTCGCGCGTCCGTTCGAGACCGGCGAGGGCTTCGCTGAGCTGCGTCCCGATGTTGACGATGCCGATGACCGGCGCTACCAGAAATGCGAGCAGCGCCACAAATTTCACATATTCGCCGATGGTGAGCTTACCGCCCAGGATCTGGCTGGTGCCGACGTACATGACCAGCGCACCCACCACGCCCATAATCACAGTCGCGGATAACGACATCAGCGACATGGCGGTCAGGCTTTTGCGCACGTTTTCGAGGAGGCGCAGCGCACCGATGGAAAATGTCTTCGCTTCGCGATCCTCGGCGTGATAACCCTTGATTACGCGGACGCCGCCCAGAGATTCGGTGAGCCGGCCGGTGACTTCAGCGTTGATTTTGCCGCGCTCGCGGAAAATGGGGCGAATTGTCTTGAATGCGCGCTGCAGGGTCAGCCCGAAGCAGATCACCACAGCGATGGCGATGCCGGTCATCAGGGCGCTGATGCGAAGCAGGAGAACCAGAGAAATTACCGCCGTGAGCAGACCGCCGATGAATTCGATCAGCCCGGTGCCGATGAGATTCCTCATGCCCTCGACGTCAGACATGATGCGCGACACGAGTTGGCCGGTTTTGTTCGCGTCGAAGAAAGTCACGGAAAGGCGGCCGATATGCTGCTGGACTTTCTGCCGCAGTTCCGCGATCACCTTCTGGCCTTCGATGGAAAGTAACTGCGTTAGCGTGAAGGACGCGAGTCCCTGTAGTGCGGTGGCGCCAACGACACCGAGCACCAGGGGAAGCAACTTAGATGCCTCACGCTTACCGATTATGGTATCGAACAGATAGCCGGATGAGAGCGGCAGCACAAATCCGCTCAAACGGCTGACGATGATGAGGATAAAGCCGATAAACAACAGTCCGCGGCGCGGGCGGACGAGAGCCCAGACGTCCGGCCAGAGGTCGCGGAGGAGTTCGGACGGCGGTTTCTTCGGTTTTGTGGCGGAAGACATTTGTCTGTTTCGATTCCGGCCGCCCTCGGCGCGACTCGGACTAAAGGTGCCTAGTCTCAAATGGTTATTATCGCTTGTCGGGCGGGATGGATGGGTTGGGGTCGGGAGACGCGGACCCCGTTACCCTCTGTCTTTCCAAAGACCCGCCCCCCCTTAAACTGTTATATAACGAACATTTTCGCCCAGCCCTTCCTCTCGTTACTGTGACAAACTGAGTGCGTTCATGTTGCGGGCATGCCTTACCGGGTTGCTGCTTGCGCGGGTCGCATCGGGGCAGACTTCCTCCGACCCCGCGAAAGTCCTGGCCGATCTCAGGCAGTCCGCAGCCGACCTCACCGAAACCGTCAAACGCTTCCAAACTCACCTCGATAGCGAAATCGCCCTCCACGACCACGGCTACCGCACCGCCGCCGGCAAACGCGTCCCCGGCGCCGATTCCGACCTCTGTGCCGGCTACGTCGACAACGCCCAGTCCGCCATCCGCAAACTCTTCGCGGCCCGCATGATCGCCGCCCGACGCCCCGGTTACGAACCCGCCGCCCTGGCCGACGCCGACCGCATCCAGTACCTCATCGCCGAAGCCCGCCATCGCAACGACGACCTGCCTCCCGACCTCCGCGCCAACCTCTTCGCGCTTCGGGCCCGGCTGGCCCGAACCGACGTCATCATGGAATCGGAACGGTCCATTCGCGCCGCAGCCGCCCGCGCCGCCGCGAAAGCCGAGATCCTCGAAGCGCAGCTCGCCTGGGCCGACGGAGCCATCCTGGCCGACGACGCACAACCGCAGGAGAACTGCCAGCGCGCCACTAGCGCAATCGAACTCGTCCGCACACTGCAACGTGAAGCGCTCGCCGCACTCCCGCCGGATCTCTCCGCGCCCGAGGCCCAGTTCCCCGCCCTCGAAAAACATATGATCGTGCGCCTGCGCCGCCTGCCCGCCGGATATCGCCAGGAAATCTGGAAATTCGACGCGGGCGCGAAGGGAATACGCCAGGTAAAACGCACCGTAGTCATGCTGGATATCGATCCCCAAACCGGCGTGCAGTTACCCCTTTCGAGGGAAGTCAAATACTATCGGGCTGAAGCGGGCGAAAGTCTGGAAGAAATCTACGACGAATACGCCTCCCTAACCAATTGAGGCCGGGGGGCCGGCGGGAACCCGGATAACAATCGGATCCGGCTTTATCCGCTCCAATTCAGTCGAAATATCGACTGATAGCGACGCGACCACGGCAGACACCTCCGGTGGAAAGCGCCTGAGTAACCGGAAAACGCCCTTGCCATGAATGAGTTACGATCCCGGCGTCCGTTGGGATGCGACGTGCCCATTACGCACCGGATTCGCGGCTGCGGCGCCTGTCTCTCAAGCGCCGTTACCGCGCAATCCGCAGCAGAAGGATATCAATGCAAAAAGCCAGAACGTCGTTATATGCATTATTCATGCGCAATACAGCGGCAACAACCATGGTAGCTGTGGCTATCACAAGTAATGTCGCTTCGGCCCAAAATCCGCCCGCAACAATACCGGCCTACGCCCCGTGCAGTTCGAACGTAAATGTATTATCTTTACTGCCGACGCTGCCGGGCTCGCCACCGAACCCTAATGAGGATGGAGACACCCAGTTTCTGAACGCATACACAGTGGAAATGCAATTAATTCGACGGGCCTCAAACCTGCCAATGTAGCGCCGCTTTTCACCGATTTCACGTCGGCTAACATCGGCTTGCCGAAAAACATGGCGCTTCCGTATTATTGTGAAACCGCGCCGGACCAGTCCGGATATGTCGCCAATTCGCAGGGATTCTCATTCACGGACCTTGGTGTGGGGGCCATGCTGAGCGGAACCAGCAACCCGAATCCTATCCAGTGGGCGTCGCTGGCGCCGCTCTATAACGGAAAGTTCCAGGTGCCTACGCTGCGTAACGTCGACATGAGACCGAGCGCCGGTTTCGTGAAAGCCTATATGCACAACGGGTACCTGAAGAGTCTCCAGGACGTGGTGCACTTCTACAACACGTCGCAGTCGTTGCCTCGCTGCGCGCAGGGATCGCCGGGTGAGAAAGTTTCGTGCTGGCCGGCTCCGGAGGTTGCACAGAACATCTCGCCGCTGGTGGGCAATCTGGGTCTGACGAGCCAGCAGGAAGCGGATATCGTCGCGTTCCTGCAAACGCTCACCGATCGCGTGAGTTCGGCCGCGGAATCGTTCGTACAGCGGCCGCCGGGAGGTACGACTACGCCTCGGAAGCGATGACAGAAGTATCGGCAATTACCGGGGCGGCCTTATTCACAGGCCGCCCTTTCCGATACCTGCCGCCTTCTCGAACCGCGCCCTTCGATTCGATTCGAACGCCTGCCTTATCGCGATCATCAGTTCATCTTCGAGCACGGGCTTTGTCAGGAATTGCGCGGTGGGGATCGTCGCAGGACGATCGAGACTGCCGGACAGAAAGATGACCGGCAAGTTGTTACCCGACGCTTCGATTTCCCGGAGTACGGCGAGGCCATTCATACCCGGCATATTCCAGTCGAGGATAACGCAGGCGGCGGCCTCGGCGATGTAAGCGCCAAGAAATTCCGGACCCGATCCAAAGGCCTGTACAGACAGACCGACGGATTCGATCAGGGCGGTCAGACCCTCCCGCACCCCCAAGTCATCGTCAATCAGGTAAATTGTCTCGTCCGTAGAGGCCTCCTGTGTCGTCCGGTCGTCACGCTGTCGCTATTTCGACTTTACCGGGCGCATGCGCGTGCGCGTCCGCGGGAAGCGAGAACTCGAAAGAGGCACCGTGATCCGGATTGTTCCTGGCGGAGAGCTGGCCTCCGTGCGCAGCGACGATGTTCCGGCAAATCGAAAGCCCCATGCCCATGCCCTGCGGTTTGGTGGTATAGAAGGCATCGAAGAGACGGGCCGCACCCTGCGGGTCGAATCCGGTACCGGAATCCTGCACCGCTATCAAAATCCGTTCCCCATCGTGTAACCATTCGGAGCGAATGCCGAGAACGCGCGGACGCACGTTAACGGAATTCATGGATTCGATGGCATTCATAAAGAGGTTCAGCAGTACCTGCTGGAGCAGCACACGATCGCCGATCACCGGAGGCAGACCATCCGTCATCTGAATTTGAAGTTCGACTTCTGTCCGCGTAATCTCAGAACCCGCAAGCGTCAGGGTTCTCGAGATTAACTCGTTAAGATCGACCGGTTCCCGGCGGGGCGGCGACTTCTTCACCAAAGCGCGGATGTCGTGAATGACCTCGCTGGCGCGGGCGCTGTCGCGAATGATTCGCTCGACGGCGGTTCGCGCCCTGTCGATGTTTGGGGGCGCGGCGGCAAGCCAGTGCATGCAGGCGGTTCCGTTGGCTGCAATGCCGGTCAGGGGTTGAGTGACCTCGTGCGCGACTGAAGCGGCGAGTTCGCCCACTACCGTTACCCGTGTCACGCGGGCGAGTTCGGCCTGCGCGGCGAGGAGCGCCTCTTCGGCGCGCCGGCGTTCACTCATCTGCCGCCGCAATTCCAGATTGGAGGCCGTTAGTTCCCGGGTCCGCTCAACGACACGACGCTCCAGATCGCCGTTGAGCCGCAGGATTTCCGCCTTTGCTTGTTTGAGCTCCGACGTTTCCACCATTTCCCAGGCTTTATTTCGCCGGGCGATCGCAAATTGATGCGTGCGAGTCACATCGAGGATCTCCGCCGCAGCCGAGCCCGGAAGCGGATAGGTGCAAAGGGCAAGCATCGGCGAATCGCCGATGGAGTCGTTGACTTCCTTTTCGTAGTCGCAGAACTCCTTCCAATCGCGTTTGTCCAGCCATGCCGTGTCGGCGCTAAGCCGCAGACCCGCATAACCGCCGTTCAGAGCGCGATCCATTTTTTGCTTCCAGCCCCGGGTGACTTTTTCGAGGTCGAGATCGTCGCCAGTCATGTACCATTCGCGGCCGCGCACGATCTCGATACTACGGCTATCGAAATAGTCGTCGAACCCCCGGATAGCATGTTTCAGGCAATAGCGGACTTCATCTTCGCTGAGGGTATCCGCGATTGCCCAGATGCATAACTCCTTGTTCTCCAGACCTGCCTGAAAGTAGGGAACACAGGCATCGATCAGATCCTCTGCCGTTTCGTGGAAGAGAAAGAAATGGGTCCCCCAGGGGACATCGCCTACCATTCCGATTCCGGTCTGGCGCAATGGTTCAACCAACGGTGGCCTCCTTTAGTTGCAATTCAAACTGACTGGCGTGGGTGATCCTGTAGCAATTTTCTTGCCAGCGGCGGGTAAAGAGCCTCCGCATTGTTATAGTATCTGGATTATCGTCGTGAAGGGATTCGCTCTGTGCTGAAACGGGAAGAATGGTTACCGCTTGCGCGCAAGCTCGACTGGAACTTTAGTTTCACGACTGAACAAGAGGTCTTTCCCGCAGTGATCAGCGGTCAACCCTGGCTGCCACATGCGGAGTGGGAGGACTGGGACGAAGCCTTTAAGACGTCTTATCGCGAATACGTCGAAAACCAGCATGAAAAGGACGCGGCGGTCTATGCGGTGCGGGACGCGGTAGGCCGGCTGGAAAACATGGAGAACCTTGCGACTCCGTGGATCAACGGCCTGAAGGTGCATGCCGCGGCATTGGCTCTGGCCGAGTTCACCGGTACGATCGGCAATCTGCGGGGCGCGCGATTCGGCCGCGACAGCGCCTGGCGGGCTATGGCCTGTTTTGGCGCACTGGATGAGTTTCGCCATACCCAGATTCCGCTGATTCTGATGCATGAACTGGTCCGCTGGAACCCGCAGTTCGACTGGACGCACCGGTTTTATCACACCAATAACTGGTTCGCTATTGCGGCGCGGCACTTCTTCGATGAACTCACGCTGGGCCAGAACGCCATCGAGTTTCACATTGCCACTAATGTCGTTCTCGAAACCGGCTTTACTAACCTGCAGTTTGTAGGGCTCGCTTCACTGGCACGCGAAGCAGGCGATTACTTATTCGAAAAGATGGTCACCAGCATTCAGACGGACGAAGCGCGTCACGCTCAGATTGGCTATCCGGTGCTTGCGCTGGTAGTGAAACACGATCCCGAATACGCCCAGTACTTGATCGATAAGTGGTTCTGGCGAAACTGGCATATGTTCTCGATTCTTACCGGCGTCACGATGGATTATCTGACGAATGCCGGACAGCGATCCTCCTCCTTCAAGGAATTCATGGAAGAGTGGATCGTGGATCAGTTCTTCCGCACGCTGGATGAGTTCGGCCTGAAGAAGCCCTGGTATTGGGACATTTTCCTTGAGGAACTGGATATCTACCACCACATGATCTACGCGAGCGCGTACACCTACCGCGCCACGCTGTGGTTCGATTTTGTGATGCCGGGGCCTGAAGACCGAACGTGGCTTTCAGAGAAGTATCCGCGACATTGGCACGATATGGAAGCGGTGTGGGATCGCATTGGAGCGCGGTGGAGCGAGGTCGGTCCGGGGAGCGACAATGAGATGTTCGTACATGCGACGGCTCTGCCGACATTCTGCGATTTGTGCCAGCTTCCGCTGAGTGCCGGAACGCCGCGTAACAACACCGCCAATACGCTGACGTTTGAAGGCAGGAATTACATCTTCTGCTCGCAGCCCTGCCGCTGGATCTTTCTGCGTGAGCCCGAGAGGTATGCCGGCCACAAAGATCTGGTGAAGCGTGTCCTCAGCGGAGAAGCGCCTGCCGATTTTGGGGAATTAATCGGCAATTATTTTTCATTGACGCCGGAAACCTGGGGGAAAGACCTGCACTCCGGCAATTACAGCTGGCTTTCAAAACCGCGCTCCCGTGCGCATTGAAACGGAGGGACAGAACGGATGCTGCCGCTCTATGGATTCGTGGAGGGTGACACGATCGGGGTGTTGATTCTGGCGGACGAAACGGAGTCCGTTGGGTCGCTTGCGGGGAAATTACGCGAAGCAACCAGTTTGCGCGTCGACCCCGGAATGGACGGAGACATCGTTTATGAGGGAACGGCGCTGGATCCGGCGAGTACTTTGGCCGAGGCCGGCTTCAGATCGCTGCAGCGTTTCGACCTGAGAAGAAAGAATGGCATTTCGGAAAGTCGCGGCGCTTGACGATCTCTGGGCCGGCGAGATGATGGCGCTTGAGTCTGAGGGTCGACAGGTGCTGCTCGTCAATGTGAACGGGGGCATCCACGCGTATGCCGATTCGTGTCCCCATTTACGAACGCCGCTCAGTCAGGGTTCTCTGCGGCGGAACGTGTTGGCCTGTTCGACGCACGGCTGGGAATTCGATGCGGGCACGGGACAAGGGATCAATCCCGCGACCGCTTGTCTGCAATGCTTTGCCGTAAAGGTGGAGAACGGGGAAATCTATATCGATGTAGATGAGGTGAGTCGAAATGCCGGAAGCAACACCTGAAACCTACGATCATGTCGGGCCGGTTTTGCAGTCCGGCGCGCTGGCGAACGCGATCATAGCAGCTATCCGCGATCTGAATGACGACGTGATGGTGCTGGATCGGGGAGCCTATCTGCGGGTTTTGGCGCCGCGGAGGTGCAGCGTTACCCGAGTCGCCATTGAGAGTCGTCTGGGACGGCCGGTTCGCTTTCCCGGTGAGCTTGAGACAGTGATGGCGTCCTTCAAGGGTGCGATTCGCCTTAATGAGGATGAAGCCGTATGGGAGTTCCGGGCTTTGCGGCCGAGAGGGATGTCGGCATGACCCGGCAGAAGACGTATTGGCATCTGCTCGATAAGCGGCGGATGCCGGACGAATACGAAATCGTAACTTCCAGGCTTTTGTTGAATACGGGTGAAGGTTTTACGGGAAAGCGTTTTGAGCTGGATGTTCCGCTGCGGGATTGGTATGACCAATACCAGCAGGGGTCGCCGCTGAAGTGCAGTTCCTGGGAGAAATTCCGCGATCCGCGCGAGACCACTTACACCGGCTATACGGGACTTCAGAGGGAGAAGGAAATCTTCGTCGATGGCATTCTGGATGAGATTGAGACCACCGGTTACGACCGCGGCCTTTCCGCTTCATGGCTGGCGTTGTTCTCAACCCTGATTGCGCCCTTGCGCTATCCTGGCCATGCGTTGATGATGGTGGCCGCGTATGTGGCTCAGATGGCGCCCGGCGGACGCATTGTCGTCGCATCGACTTTTCAGGCAGGCGACGAGGCCCGCAGAGTGGAACGGCTGGCGTATCGTATCCGGCAGATCCAACTCGTTGTCCCCGGATTCGCGAGCGACAGCAAGCATCTTTGGGAACAGGACCCGCACTGGCAACCGCTGCGCGAGTATGTGGAGCGACTCCTCGTCACGTTCGATTGGGGCGAGGCGTTCGTGGCGCTGAATCTGGTTCTTAAGCCGATGATCGACGAACTGTTCCTCAGCCATGCGAGCGAACTTGCGCTCGGCGCGAGGGATCATTTGCTGGGGCGTATCTTCTATTCGCTGAATGAAGATAGCCGATGGCATCGCCAATGGAGCCAGGAGTTGATCCGGATTGCCGTTGAAGATACCCCTGGTAACCGGGGAGTCATTCACACCTGGATCGATAAATGGTACGTCAGAGGGCTGGCAGCGGTTGAGGCGCTCTCGCCGCTTTTCGAGAACATGTCCCGGGGACCCGGTCTGCCGCCGTTCCGCAACGTCGGACACGAGATCGATTCGTTCTGCGCGGGCCGCCTGAAAGCGATGGACATCCTCCCAGCGCGTTAACCGCGAATGGGCCAACACTTGCACATGAGGGAAAAAACTCATGCACGCAAGAACCCGTGGCCTATCGATAGCCTGCTGCTTTTTCTTTCCTGTTGGGGTGTTCTCTTCCGCCGCCCAAACACAGCTCGATACGGTTTCGGGCGGCGGCCGCATGCCCGCTTCGTTCGAACGCGACGTGGCTGCGGTAGAGGCCCATCTCGATCGCATCGAGGCCGACACTCTTCGCGGAATGAGCCAGTCGACGCTTGACAGGCAAGGCCAGATCCGTACGCTGGGAAAGCTTCTGATCTTCGACAAACACCTCTCGGTGAAAGAGAACGAAGCCTGCAGTTTCTGTCATACGCCTGAGACGGGGTTCACGGGGCCGATCGAGTCGCTGAACCTCAGTACCGTGTCCTATCCCGGCTCCGTAAGAACGCGCTTCAGCCAGCGGAAACCGCAGAGTTACATGTATGCGACGTTCGCTCCGGTGCTGCACTACAACGATCTGCAGGGCGATTTCGTGGGCGGCAACTTCTGGGACATGCGCGCGTCGGGATATCGTCTGCAGAACCCCAGCGCCGAGCAGGCACAGGGGCCGCCGACCAATCCCGTCGAAATGGGATTACCCGATTCCGCATGCATTGCATACCGACTGTCCCGCGTGCCGTACCGCAAACTCTTCGAGACCGTGTGGGGCGGCGATTCGTTCCATATCCAATGGCCTCCGGACATTGAACGCATCTGCGCCACGCCGGGTCCTCCCGCCGCGGACGATGAGTACCCGGTCCATCTTGCCGTGGCCGACCGTGAGCGGGCAAACCACGTGTACGACGAATTCGGGATGGCGGTGGCG
>Ga0302278_10004614_pt1 | contig 14136 bp, 10 predicted proteins | sample III_Bog_N3_2_FD_194543 | JGI IMG/M metagenome (GOLD analysis project Ga0302278, IMG submission 194543) | Peat permafrost microbial communities from Stordalen Mire near Abisko, Sweden - III_Bog_N3_2 | ecosystem: Environmental > Terrestrial > Soil > Wetlands > Peat | place: Sweden: Abisko... | reverse complement strand
GTGCGCGTTCAGGTCCATGTGAACCATGATGTTCTGTCCATCGACCGGCAGGTCAGGTCAATTCGCGTTCGTCGTCCGGACGGGACTGAACAGGATGTTCTCTACGAAAAGCTGATTCTGAGCCAGGGCGCCACGCCCATCATTCCGCCGATCCTTGGCGCGGACCTGTCCCACGTCTTTACCCTTCGCGACGTGCCCGGCATGGATCGAATTCTGGCCTTCATGGAAGCGCGCAAACCCAAGACAGCAGCCGTTATTGGCGGTGGGTTTATCGGTCTTGAGATGGCGGAGGCCTTTCATCGCCGCGGGATACATGTGACCGTGATCGAGAAGTTCCCCCACATCCTGCCACTGCTTGATCAGGATATGGCGGCGGATCTCGAAAGCCAGGTCAGGGGTAACAATTTCTCTCTCATGACCGGAAAAGAGGCACAACGCTTCACTGACAAGGGAGTGGAATTGTCTGGCGGCGAGTTGGTCCCGGCCGAACTGATCCTGCTGAGTGTGGGCGTGCGTGCCGAGGTTGAGCTGGCCCAGCGCGCAGGGCTCGAGATTGGCGTCACCGGCGGCGTCAAGGTGAATGCACGCATGGAGTCCTCCGACCCTGACATCTATGCTGTGGGCGACGCCGCAGAAACCACTCACATGGTCACCGGCGCGCGCACGCGCGTTCCGCTGGCTGGCCCAGCCAACCGCCAGGGGCGCATCGCAGGAGCCAACGCGGCAGGTGCGAGCTTCCTCTATTCCGGTGCGCTCGGAACCTCGATTGTCCGTGTCTTACATAGGACCGCGGCATTTACCGGCTTGAACCGTGCGCAGGCGGCCAAGGCAGGGCTCAGCTTCGTCACCAGCGTCACCAGAGATCTGAGCCATGCCGGCTACTATCCCGGCGCAAAGCCCATGTTGATCAAGATAGTCGCCGAAGAAGGAACCGGGCGTCTGCTCGGTGCGCAAATCGTTGGTCAGGACGGGGTGGATAAGCGCATCGATGTTCTTGCCACCGCGATTACCAGCCGGATGACGGTCTTCGACCTGGAGAGCCTCGATCTGGCCTACGCGCCTCCCTTCGGTTCGGCAAACGATCCGGTGAACACGGCCGGCTTTGTCGCCGGTCACATCGTCCGTGGAGACGTGGCGACCGTCTCGCCCGAAGATTGGAAACCGGACGACGAATTTCTGCTCGATGTCCGCGAACCCGAAGAGGTTGCCACGACCGGAATGCTCGCAGGCGCGGTCCACATCCCACTGGGAGAACTTCGGGATCGGCTTGGGGAACTACCGAACGATCAAAGAATCGTTGTGTACTGTCAGAAGGGTCTGCGCGGCTATCTGGCGGCTTGCGCGCTCAAGGGCAGCGGCTTTGAGGATGTTGTGAATCTGCGTGGTGGCTTTGCGGAAGCCAAATTGAACGGCTTCTGATGCCAACCGGGGGAAGCTGGTATGTGACCGATGCCAAGGCAGTAAATGCAGAGGGGAATCTGCTGGACGCTCATGGGGTATGACGGTTCTCAGGTCGCACCCCATGAGCAATCACCTTTACTGCCCCAGCGTTGCCACTTGTTTGATAGCTCCCCACTTGGGTTGCGTCTCGGTGCTGGTGGCTGGGTTGGCTGTCCAGCCGGTGTCGGCGTCGATATCGTAGCCGATGTCGGTGGTCAGGCCCCAGTTGTCTTCGGAGCAGAGCTTGAAGTAGAAGAAGGTTCCACCGCCATCGTTGATCCATGTGTCGAGCAGCGTGGTCACGATGCCGCGCATGGCTGGGGTGGTTTGCGCTGCGGTTGAGCCCGCGGTCTGGTAGGCTGCGCCCTGACCGCCTTCGTACGCGATTATGCCCCCCTTGAGCCCATACGTGGAAGCCGTGCTGGCGAGGCTTGCGATCCATGGGACGATGTTCGCCGTCTGGAATGCCTGCATACCGGCCAGAACCTGCGCGCTGGTAAGGGTGTTGCCGTTCGAGTCGCCGTTGAAGTCCACATAGGGAGCGCCGCCCACGGCCCACACATACTGGCTGGCGCCGCCCTGGCGGGTCTCGAGATAGTCGAGACCGACAAACGATCCGCTGTACGATATCTGGCTGCTCAGCACCGGCCTGTAGACGACGCCGAAGGCCGACGAACCGAAGACATTGGCGAAGGCATTGGCGATCAGCATGGTGCCTTTGGCCGCTATACGCATCTCTACGGTGTAGGTGCTGCCGGTGCTGTCCCAGTCGAGATCGGCGTCGCGGGCGGCGATGGCGGCGGCGGCCTGTTGCTGAGCCCATGTGGTCTGCGAACCTACACCCGACCAGAACTCATTGGAGTATTCAAGGTAGACGTGCAGGCCGGCGTTCAGTGGCGGGTTCACGGGGCCGCTGGCTGGTTGCGGGTTCGCGCCCGATGAGCCGCTTACGCCCGTGTATGGATTGCCGCTGGCGTCAGAGCCGTACTTGACCAGCAGCGCCAGATTGGTGGCCCATGCGGTGGAAGTGAACGCATACGTCCCGCCAAAGGCGAGGTGCGGAACGTTCAGCAAAAGATCCTTGCCGGTCTGGTTGGCCAGTTGAATGGCGTACTCGTAGCTGGCTCCGGTAATGTACTGCGGCTGCACGTTTTGCGAGGCGTGCCACGGCACTTGCTGCTGGCTGGCGTTGGTGGGAGTAGCGCGGTCGCTCCAGTTTTCCTCGGTCGAGCTGTCGGTGGAGAGATAATCCTTCACGCGGACTGCGGTGAAGTATTTGAGCCGTGCCAGAAAGCGATCGGTGAAGAGCGTACCGGCGGCATGGGGAGCGCCGGTGATGGTTGGCCGCATCAGTGAGACGTTGGTGACGCCGGTTCCCATGGCGCTAGTGGCGGTGCGTTTGGTGTTGGTGAAGACCAGGTAGAGATTCCGGTACGCAGAGCCGACAGTGACCGTGGCCGTGCTGGTGTTGTTAGCGCTGGAGTAGCTTACCGCGCCCACCTGCACGTTGGCATCGCCCCAGGCGGCCACGGTCGCCTGCCCGGTAAAGCTCAGCGCGTAGTTGCCGGCAGACCACGTTCCCTGATTGCCTGCGATGACCAGCACGCCGCCATCCTGTGCGGGCCAACCGTTGGCGTCCACAGTGGCCGTCTCGTCGTAAGGCGCGTTAACGCTGCCGAACTTTCGCGACTGCTTCATAGCGTCGGCAAATGGCTGGGTCCGATCCCAGTCGTTGATCCAGCCGATGTTCACGCCGAGGTTGGCCTTGGTCGCCTGAGTCACGGTGACCGTAGTGGTGGCCGTGGCCGTATTGCCGCTGGTGCTGGTCACGGTGAGCGTGTAGGTGGCGGTGGAGGCCGGGGAGACGCTTACCGGCGTTCCGCTGGTAAGGGCAACGTTGCCGGGGGTGAGGATGCCGGTTCCGCCGGAAAAGACGCCTGTGAGCTGCGTGGAAGAGCCCGAGGTGATGGTTGCCGGGCTGGCTGCAAAGCTGGCGATGGCGGGTGCGCCCAGAGCTGTGACAGTGATCGTGGTGGTGGCCGTGGCCGTATTGCCGCTGGTACTGGTCACGGTGAGCGTATAGGTGGTGGTGGAGGCGGGGGAAACGCTGACGGCTACGCCGCTGGTCACAGCCATATTTCCCGGCGTGATCACTCCTGTGCCGGAGGAGAAGTTGGCGGTGAGCTGCGCTGAACCGCCCGCAGCGATGTTGGCTGGGCTCGCCGTAAAGCTCTGGATGGAGGGTGTAATGCTCCCTTGTGCCAGGTAAGCAGACGATGCACAGCCAGCCAGACAGCAGAAAGCAACTGCGAGGGGCAGGAACCAGAGATCGGGGATGTGGGACCTGCGCATAGTTCTCCTCTGCTGCATGGTAGCGCGTATTACTTTCGTTTATCGACAGAGAAGTGTCGGTGGATGAATTTAGTGCGGCGCATTTAGATGCGCTGGTCCCGCGCAGTACTGCTATACTTGCCCCCAATGGAGTGTGCACCAATGGGCCCAGTAATCAGGCACCAGCAGACGTGGAAGCTGTTCGCGGTGATCGCGATTCTGGCGGCAGTTGCGCTGTTGCTGGTTCCTCAGGCGCACTCTACCCATACACTCGACTGGATAGTGCTGTTGCCGGTCTTTTTTGTCGGTTTGCTGCTGCCGTTTGTTCTGCCCGGCAGCATGGCTTGGCGGCGCACCTTCCGGCTGCCCCAGCCTCCAGCGCTTGCGCCCAGCTTCCAGCGCCCTCCACCTTCCCGCCATCGCTGATTTTTCTGTGAATTCTTTCGGGATCGCAGCAGCGCCTTTGGGACGCTAGCTTTCTTCTGTTTCAGGTGATTTTGTGGCCCGAGCGGCCCTCACTTCCAAGGCAATCGCAGGAACAGTGCCCCTGTTCTTCAGGCCGTTCGTGCCGCCCCTTCGGGGCTGCATCGTCGCAAGGCACGCATTCCCAGGATTCCCCCTTTCCCCTCGGCTTCGCTCGGGTTCAGGGTCCATCCTGGGCTATTTTCGGCTCATCCCTCCGGGATGAAAGGCGGCCAGTGGGCAGCTGATAGCAAGGGAATTGGGCAACTATTGATCCGGCCTTGAATAGTTTGTGGTTCCCCGCCCATTTCGCGATAAAGCTTGCGAAATGGATGGGGCACGGGGTTCTATTTGAGGGTTGGATCGATAAGTGCATGTTGTTGAGGTGCGCGAGCAGGTGTAGGCCGGCGACTCGAACAGCCCCGATCCGGCCCAATGCGGCCCTCATCCCATAGATAGGCCTGCTGCGCCAAACTTCACCATTTACACTGGTAGACGGAGATAGCTGTGTTTCTCGATAAAATCCTAACCAAAATCTTTGGTACCGCTAATGAACGGCTCATCAAGCGCCTGCTTCCGGTCGTGACCGCTATCGGCGAGCTTGAAGCTGACATTAAACAATTGAACGACGAAGAGTTACGCGCCAAGACGGTGGAGTTCCGCGCCCGCATTGCCGCCAAACTCGAAGGCATTACGGACAAGGATGAGGTCAAGGCGGCGGAAAAGCTTGCTTTGGACGAACTGCTGCCCGAGGCCTTTGCTGTGGTTCGCGAGGCGGGCTGGCGCAGCGTGAAGATGCGCCACTTCGACGTACAGCTGATCGGCGGCATGGTTCTGCACCAGGGCAAAATCTCTGAGATGCGGACCGGCGAAGGCAAAACGCTGGTGGCCACGCTAGCCTGCTACCTAAACGCGCTGGCTGGCCACGGCGTGCACGTGGTCACGGTGAACGACTACCTGGCCAAGCGCGACGCCGAGTGGATGGGCAAGATCTACGAGTTTCTCGGCCTAACGGTGGGCGTCATCGTCCACGACCTCGACGACGCCGAGCGCCGAGCCGCCTATGCGGCCGACATCACCTACGGCACCAACAACGAGTTCGGCTTCGACTATCTGCGCGACAACATGAAGTTCGAAATCGTGGACTGCGTGCAGCGCGGACACTACTACGCCATTGTGGACGAAGTGGATTCGATCCTGGTCGACGAGGCCCGTACGCCGCTCATCATCTCTGGCCCCACGGACCAGACCACCGACAAGTACGAGCGCGTGCGCAAGATCATTCCCCAACTCGAAATGGGCGAAGAGGTGGAGTGGAGCGACACGCATCGCCAGGCCCAGCTGGGCATCCGCCTCAACGAAGGCGAAAAGTTCTTCTCCGGCGACTACTTTGTAGACGAGAAGCAGCGCACCATCGGCGTGACCGACAGCGGCTGGGAGACGATCGAAAAGCTGCTCGGCATCGGCAACATTGCCGACGCTGAAAACTGGGAGCTGAAGCACTACGTCGAGACCGGTATCAAGGCTCACTCGCTCTACAAGCGCGACGTGGAATACGTGGTGAAGGACGGCGAAGTCATTATTGTGGACACCTTCACGGGCCGCCTGATGCCCGGCCGCCGCTGGTCTGACGGGCTGCACCAGTCCATCGAGGCCAAGGAAGGCGTGAAGATCCGCAAGGAAGACCAGACCCTTGCCACCATCACCTTCCAGAACTACTTCCGCCTGTATCAAAAGCTGAGCGGCATGACGGGCACGGCCGAGACCGAGGCCGCCGAATTCGACAAGATCTACAAACTCGAAATCGTCGTCATCCCCACCAACAAGCTGATGCGGCGCATCGAAAATCCCGACGTTGTGTACCGCACCGAAAAAGAAAAATACACGGCGGTAGCCAGCGACATTGCCACCCTGCATGAGCAGCAGCAGCCGGTGCTGGTGGGCACCACGTCAATTGAAAAGTCAGAGCGTCTGTCGGGCATTTTGCAGCGCAAGGGCGTACGGCATGTGGTGCTGAACGCCAAGTTCCACGAGCGCGAGGCAGAGATTGTGGCTCAGGCCGGCCGGTTGGGGATGGTGACCATCGCCACCAACATGGCAGGCCGCGGCACCGACATTCTGCTGGGCGGCAACGCCGAGTTCATGGCGCGCCAGGAGATGGTGAACAAGGGCCGTGCGCGCGCCATCAGCGTGGCCGAGGGCGCCATCAATCCCATGGCTCCTGCCGGCTTCCAGCGCTTTTACTATCAGGGCCAGGAGTTTGAGGTAGCCGAGCCCGAGTGGCTTGAGACTTACCAGGTGCACGCCGACGCGGCGGCTGAGAACCACGCCAAGGTGATCGAGGCCGGCGGTCTGTTCATCCTGGGTACGGAACGGCACGAGTCACGCCGCATCGACAATCAGCTGCGCGGACGCGCCGGCCGCCAGGGCGACCCCGGCGAGAGCCGTTTCTATCTCTCGCTTGAAGACGACTTGATGCGCATCTTCGCCAAGCAGTGGATTTCAACGCTGCTGGAGCGGCTGGGCATGGAAGAGGGCGTGCCTATTGAGTCGCGCATGATCTCCAAGCGCATCGAGGGCGCGCAGAAGGCTGTGGAAGCGCAGAACTTCGAGAGCCGCAAGCATCTGCTTGAATACGACGACGTGATGAACAAGCAGCGCGAGGCCGTTTACGGACTGCGCCGCCAACTGCTGGAAGGCGTGGAGCAGCGCGAGCTCATCGTCGAAGACTACATGGGCGGCATCCTTGGCACCCTGCTGGACGAGTTTGTCGACGAGAAGAAGCGCGCCGACCAGTGGAACCTGAAGGGCCTTGAAGAAAAGCTTGTGGACCACTTCGGTTTGAACACGGCCAAGGCCGGCATCAAGCCCGCCGAGCTGAGCCGCCACGAACTGGGCGACGCTATCTTTGAGGTACTGCGCGCCGACTACGAGGCCAAGGAAAAGATCCTGGGCGCAGAGACCATGCGCTATCACGAGCGGATGGTGATGCTGCGCGTGATCGACGGCCTGTGGAAGGATCATCTGCTGGCCATGGACCACCTGAAGGAAGGCATCAACCTGCGTGGTTATGCGCAGCGCGATCCACTGGTGGAGTACAAGCGTGAGTCGTTCGACATGTTCGAGGCGATGATGCTGAAGTTTCAGGAAGACACAGTTCGCTTCCTGTTCCGGATGCAGATCATCGGCCCGGACGGGATGCCGGTGGATGTGCCCGCGCCGTCTAGGACTGCCGTGCCGCAGGCTCCGCCTGTGGCCTCAGCCGACCAGCGCGGCACGCATGAGATTCCCATTCACACGCGCCAACCCTCCACCACCATCGACAGTCTGGAGCGGGAGTTCCAGCGCAAGAAGCAGCGGGAGTTGGAAGCAGCAAGCCGCTCAGGCGGCGAAGCCAGCCAGACCACGCAGCGCCGCACCGGCGAAAAGGTGGGCCGCAACGATCTGTGCCCCTGCGGCAGCGGCAAGAAGTACAAGAAGTGCCACGGCAAGGACGAGTAAGTCTGGCGCAGTCAGGGCATTGAATAGTGCACCGTCCCCCATCCATTTCGCAGGTATTACCGCGAAATGGATGGGGGACGGTGCTTCTTTTTGAGGACCGGATCAATAACCAAGAAGGCCCGGCGAGAAGCTCTCGCCGGGCCTTGCTTTTTGTTGATTCCGAGCCCCTGGCGCCGTGCGTCGGATACTGGCTGGTTAGCTCTTCTTCGGCGGCGCGGCCTCCCACTGAATCCAGACTGCTCGTCAGTGGTGGAGTTTTACTGACTGACGGAGAAGTTGACGGCGACGTCTACATGAGACTCGCTGCCGCCCGGCTCAAAGCGCCACTTGCGCACCGCGTCCTCGGCGGCAATGGACAGCATGTGATTGCCGCTGAGGGTCTTCACATCGGTGACCTTGCCGGTGGCGTCAACTGTGGCTTCCACCTTCACTTCTCCGCTGATCTTCATCCGCTTGGCGATCTCAGGGTACACGGGAGCCACGCGCTGCTTCACGGGGCGATCGTCGGCCGCACGCGCAGGCAGGGCAAAGGCAACCATGAGCGCCAGAGCGGCTACCTGAAACAGTCTCATTCCTGCGCGCCGCACGCTGCTGGAACGATCCTCTACAACAAAGTTGTTCAACATGGATTGAATCCTCCTGAGGATTGGAATCTCTCAATGGCTTTATCGGCGATGAACAAGTCTTCATGAGCCAAAATTAGATTTTTATTACGTCAGGCAGAAATGCCCAGCAACGGTACAGAAGATGAGTCCGCACACAAAATAACCGCGGCGCACAAGTATTGCAGCGTGCGCCGCGGTCCCTGGTCCCCGTCATTCTTAAACGGAGCCCTTAGAATTCAAGGTGATTCAACTGAACAACGCAAAACCTTTTTTCTTTTCTGGTTCCACGGATAAACCTGAGGCGGTGCGGGCCATGCGCCGGATGATGCGAGAGATGGAGTTATCCCCGGCCATCAGGGAGCTGGCGGTGTTCTGCATACGCTGCAGAATCAGGAAGTCGCTGGGAATTAGCCACTTAGGCGCCTTTGTGAGTGCTTTCTCAATGGCTTCATCGCTAATGGAAAACATCTTGGGCGCGTAGCGGTTGAGCACAACCTCGAGCTTGGCCACGTGAGAGGGCAGCAGGCCGGTGATGAGCCGGTTGGCGTTGCGCAGCTCGGGAATGCCGGCCTGGGCCACGAGGTAGATCTTGGCTGCTTTTTCAAACAGCATGGAACTGCTCAGATCAAGCCGGGAGCCGGCGTCAACCACCACATGATCGAAGTCGAGCGAGGCCACTGAGAGGAGCTTGTTGATGGCGTCGAGCGAGGTGTCAACGTGTGGAAATTTGCCTGGTGCCGCCAGCACAAAAAGGCCGGAGCTGTGCTGTACCAACAGCGTGGCCAGAAATGTGGAGTCGAGCCGATCGCTGGCTTCGAGCGCGTTCACGGTGGAGTAGCGCGCGGTAATGCCGAGGTCGAGCGCGGCATCGCCCAAGGGCAGATCGAGATCGATGAACAAGGTGCGTTTGGCCGATTCACGCGCCAGCGACACGGCAAAGTTGCAGGAAACGGTGGTGACGCCGGAACCGCCTTTGGCGCCCAGAAACACATGCAGATCGGCTGTTTTGCGGCGCATATCGGCGGCGGGCTGCATCTGCAGGCGAGCCGCGGCGCGCATCAGCGCCTCAGTGACTTCAGCGGGATCGAAGGGCATCAGGAGGAACTCGCGCGCCCCGGCCCGCATGGAGTTCATCAGCAGATCCTGGCAGGCATGAGCCGAGTAGACGATGACCGTGGCCTGGCTGACCGCGCACAGGCTCTCGACCATATCCAGGGCCTGGTCCGGGTCGCCGTCCAGGCTGATGGCCACCGTATCAAACCCCTGATCGATGAGCCACAGCGCGTCTTCGCGATTGGTAAGGTAGTCGGGAATTTGACGCACCGCTCCGGTGGCCGGACTGGTCATGACGCGAGCCGCGGCACGGCGCTGCTCATGGTCGGGGTCCACCACCGCAATGGAGATGCGCTGCAGGTTCAGCGCGTCCGACAGCTCCAGTCGCATGGTTCCGGTTGCATCGGGAATCTGAAGACTTGAACCCATCCCTCGCCTCTTTCTGTGTTTGGGGCCGGTGGCGCAACCGGGAAAGGCGGTGCGGCAGCGGCTAACCTGGGGCGGAACGCAGATTGGAATCCGCTCATGTGCTGTATCGGCGGTTGGAAAATCTTCATTAGTTTTCTTTGAGAATTGCACGCGCCCAGACAAAAGAACGCTCAGAGCAGCGGAAAACTCGAATTCTGGCATGTATTGACAGGGCACTGCTATACAGGCTGCGGGAAAACGACGTCCGCAAGTTCAACCTATTGATCCGGCCCTCAAATAGTGTCACGCTCTCCCACCCATTCCGCACAAAACGCGGAATGGATGGGCACCCAATATCAGTATTTATGGGCCGGATCAATAGTGGTGTCCGCCGGAAATAACATCCCCTATCTTCGGACGTTTATGAGTTGGTTAACCAAGCAAGTGTTCCCTCGGGGGCTAAAGCCCGGTTGATTTTACAGTTTTACGTACGGGCTAAAGCCCGTACCCTTCAAATTGGTTAAATGACCATCTCTGTGGCGGACACCACTAGTGTAGTATCTTGAAGATTTCATCTGTTTCATTGCCGCATTCCCGGCTACCGTGTAGCCCTGCTCGCCCTCGGGGGCTAAAGCCCCGCTCATTTTGGGGCGTTTACGGCACGACTGAAGTCGTGCCCTGACGCAAAACATAAACGACGATCTGCATGAGACATACCACTATAGATCCGGTCCTTCAATAGTGTGTAGGCTTCCCACCCATTTCGCGATAAAGCCTGCGAAATGGATGGGGCACAGTGCTTCTATTGGAGGGCCGGATCTATAGAGTCTTCGTACACCACCCACTGTGGCGATTGAAGACATGTCCACCACTTCCGCGCCGGTTGTTCGTACCAGACCCATCGGCGTCTCCTGCGTCTTCCGCAAGCCGGATATGCCGGCCTGAGCTGACGTGCACCCTCAACCGCCTGTCACTGAAGGAATTCTCTCTCTGTGTCGATAGACACGGTGAGGAGTCACAGGATGAATCTGAAGCAGATGACCGCCTGGGGACAGCCTCGGAATGGGACCACAGAGGACGCCGCTCTCACCAACTCCGTTCGATGCCTTACGCTATTGGTCGACGGAGCCGCACGGGGCGCACTGGAGATTGACGCTGCCTCTTACAGGCGCTTCCGCGTCAATCTCGACGAACTCGCCCGCAAGATTCCGGATCGCTTGCCCGATGAAGAAAAAATTGCCCTGATTCGCTGTATCAATCAGGAATTCGAGTCGTTCCGCAACGGCTCAGAAACCGCGCTCAGAGAGCGCATGTCTGCATGGCGCAGTGCCCTTACCCTGCTGGTGGATGAACTGCTGCACGACCTCGGCATCGACACCCAGTCACCCAAGGCTGCACCGCTGGTGCAACAGCTCAAACGGATCAGCACCACCGAAGAGATCGTCACCTGGCGCGAGTCCATAAACGCCTTCCTGCACCCCATGAACGCCATCAGCCCCGCCGAGGAACTCGCGGCCAGGCTGCGGACGGCAGACTGCTCCACCGCCAACGACAATGCCGCCGGACTGCGCGGCGGCGGCGCTGCCGTCGAACACGTGCGGCGCATCATGGACCACAACGCCGACGGCTTTATCGTCGTGTTCAATCTTTCCTGCCTGGAGATCATCAGCCAGCGCTTTGGCCCGGACGCGGTTGAAGACGCGCTCATGGCCGTCTCCGCCTACCTCACCGCCGGGTTGCAGAGCGACGACTCCATCTACCACTGGAGCGACTCGGCCCTGCTCGCCATACTGCAGGGAAGACCGAGTGAAATGATCCTCACCGCCGAGCTGGAGCGCATCATCTCCCAGAACCGGGAAAGCACTATCAACATGGCTGGCCGAGCCATCATGCTGCGCATTCCTCTTTCCTTCCAGATCACTGCCATCAACCGCCTGCGCACGCCGGAAGATCTGCTTCGCATCTCGGCGCGCCAGACAATCGCAAGGTGACCCATGAGCGACATACTTTCTCGTTCCCAAGACGCCGCCAGTCACATCCCGCAAGAGTTCCTAGACGAGCTCCCGCTGCCCTATCTAGAGATTGACTGCAATGGCTTTGTCACGCGAGCCAACCGCGCCACACGTGAACTGCATCCGCCCGAACGCGGCAACCTGATTGGCAACATGGCCTGGGAGCTGCTTCCCGCCGATGAGATCGCGGGAAGTTTTGCCGCCTACTGCGGGCTGCTCGAGTCCGGAGGAATCCCTGAGCCTGTTCACCGCTCTGTCTACGACAATTCAGGCCATTACCGCACGTACGAGTTTCATCGGTCGCTGATTCTGGACGCCAACGGCAAACCCGCCGGCATGCGCATGCTCGCCGTCAATATCAACGAATCCAAGAAGGCGCTCGAAGAGAGCCACCATTCCCTGCTTTGGCTGCGAAGCGTAATCGCCTCCATTCCAGAGGCGATCATCATCACCGACGCCTTCGGCTTCATCCGCGACATCAACCCTGCCGCAGAACTCCTGCTGGGCTGGAACAGCGTCGAGCTAATCGGCCATCTGGTAGACAAAAGCATCTCTCTGGAAATGAGTACAACTTCCGACGCAGCATTGCCGACCTTCAACCAGATGCTGGAATCCTCATCCCGCTGCGACATCACCGCACTCGATCAGCATAGCAATCCGCTGCATCTGGAGGTCTCCGCCTCGCCCATCACAGACACCGTGAACGGCCACATCTGCGGCGTTGTCTTTGTGCTGCGCAAACTTTGACCGAGGGCCGCAACGCACGATCCAGCAGATGCTCCCTCTGGATGGCCAAGCCAGCGCCCTTATTGATCCAGCCCTCAAAATAGGAGCACCGTGCCCCATCCATTTCGTAGGCTTTATCGCGAAGATGAATATCAAGCTAAATGTGTGGGAAGCCTACGCACTTTTCAAGGGCCGGCTCAATAACTGGCTTCAGCTCTCCTTGCGATACAGCAGATCGCGAATCGCACGCCTGCGCGCGGCGTTCATCTCTTCTTCGGCTCGCCTGTCAACAAGATCCCGCTCGCTCCCGGCCTCATCCGCGCGCTCCTCCGGCTCGCTGCACGACGGACAACGGTTGGCAAAGCCGGGCTTGTCTGGCTTCAGTTCAAACTCTTCGCTGCAAACAACACAAGTCCTGATCGGAAATCCCATGTGCGCCTCATCCTCGCACGGTCAATGCCGTGTCTGAATTTACTTTTACGTTTCCAATTGATGCACAGTCCGGCCCGGGCGTCGCACCTTGCGCACTATCTTTTTCACAAAAGGTTTCTTTATATGGGATGTGCGGCCCGAATCGGCAACGCTTCCTGCCCCACGCCTACCGCTTCAGACCCTCAAATCGAAACCGTGCCCCATCCATTGTGCAGGTTTTATCGCAAAATGGGTGGGAAGCCTACACTTTATCGAAGGGCCGGATCAATAACGCTTCCGATCCGCGCGGCCCGTTCCCAAAAGCCCTTCCAGCTCTTCCTTGAACTCCCGCACATCCTTGAAGTCCCGGTACACCGAAGCAAAGCGGATATACGCCACTGTGTCAAGCCCTTTCAGGTGCTCCATGATCAGCTCGCCGATCTCCGACGTGGTCCGCTCCCGTTCGGGCGCATCCACCAGGTAAGCCTCAGTGGCGTCCACAATCTTTTCCAGCTGGCTGGCCGGCACAGGACGTTTCTCGCAGGCCCGCAGCAACCCACTCAGAACCTTCTGCCGGTCGAACCGTTCGCGGCGACCGTCTTTCTTCACCACCATGTAAGGAATTTCGTCGATACGCTCGTAGGTGGTGAACCGCCGGTTGCAGCTCTCGCACTCACGCCGCCGCCGGATGGAATCGGCCTCTTTGCTCTCGCGCGAGTCAACCACGCGATCCTGCCCGAATCCGCAATAAGGACACTTCATGCTGGCAATTCTATGACATCGCGGCACAGGACAGAAGAATCGCGCCTCCGCAACCAACAACTTCTCGCCCGTAGCGCACAGCCCGCGCGCTCCAAACGCAACAACGGCTCACAAGCTTCAAGCCTGCGAGCCGCTGCCGGTGATCTGTTGGGATTGGACTGAGGCCCTCGCGCCGTGCCAGCGAGTAAGCCAGAGCCACGCCGAAGAACCCTCCGGCAGGTCTTATCTGGGGCTGTGGCAGCGCTCACCATCTGCGGCGAAACACTGCCCTGAGACGCGATGGCCTCAGGCCTCAGTCACCTCACGCGTTCTACAACTCGAACAGTCTTTTTGCATAGGCTGGATCGACCTCCTTTCCCGTGTGTTGAGAAAATAGCGTCAAACCGATGGGGAAGTCAAGAGGGGAATCTTCATGCGCCGCGCCC
>Ga0302278_10004606_pt1 | contig 14144 bp, 12 predicted proteins | sample III_Bog_N3_2_FD_194543 | JGI IMG/M metagenome (GOLD analysis project Ga0302278, IMG submission 194543) | Peat permafrost microbial communities from Stordalen Mire near Abisko, Sweden - III_Bog_N3_2 | ecosystem: Environmental > Terrestrial > Soil > Wetlands > Peat | place: Sweden: Abisko... | reverse complement strand
GTCGTCTCGGCTACAACGCATGTTCTCTACAAGGCAACCGATTTTTACGCACCTGAACATGAGCGCTCGGTATTGTGGAATGATCCCGCGTTGGGCATCGACTGGGGATTTACGGGCGAAACGGCCGGCGCCGCCATCGTCTCAGGAAAAGACCAGCTCGGTATCGTGTTTCAGGAAGCCGAGAAATTTGAATCGTCAGCCTGGGGTTAATTAGACTGCTTAATTAGCCTGGCTAGTTAAGCCGGAATTCCACCGCGATTGTCGTCTCCACTTCGACTGGCTTGCCGTTCGAAAGATACGGCTCAAATTTCCAAGACTGTACTGCATCTGTCGCAGATTTCACCAGCAGATCCGGGCCCGCGATCGGTCGCAAATGCTTCACGCTACCATCGGCAGCGATCCTGGCGTCCAACACGACGAGCCCTTCAGTCGCGGCTTCGCGCGCCGCCTCCGGATACACCGGCTCGACTTTCGTCAGAATCCGTTTCTCCATGGTTTCGGAAGAGACTCGTACGCTCGATTCAGCGGATCCCTCGTGCCTTTCTAATTCGTTCCACGAGCGTTGCCACTGCCAAACCGCCAAAGCCGCCAGCGTCAATAGGGCTGCAACGAGCAGGAAGAAACCACCGCGACCAAACCGAATTTTGCGCTTCGTTGCATTCGCCTCCCTCGCCGGAGCGGAAGCCTCGATCATCGCAACTTCTTCTTTTTTCGCTTCTACTTCTACCTCGAGCGGCGAATTGAATGCAGCACGGTAAATCCAATACCGAATCATCTCGCGTTGTTCCACCGAGAGCCCGACAAACTCGATGCCGCAGCGAAATCGCGACTGGTAGCGCACCACAGCCCGCGCCCGCACCGGCACACCAAGGTTCGGAAGTCGCAATTCCACTGCGACTTGTTGTCCGCTCGTCAGTTCTCCAGCAACTACCGCTCCCAGTCCTGCCTCGCTTATATCCATACAACGTCCGGGCAGATTTTCGGGAACGCCAGAACGAAGCACAATCAAGTCCAGCGGTACGTGGATCGGGTGCCGAGGGAAGCCGCGCTGCGGCGTTGCTTCGAACGCCAGCGATGGTGCTGCACTCATCAGACAACCTCCGCAAGATCAAATCTTTCTCATGCGGCTGGATTTAACGACGAACGCGGCGCTTGTTTGGAAACGTGAACCGAGTATAGCGGAAGGAAGCAAAAAAGAAGCTGAAATATTTCCGGAAATTGGAACTCTGCTGAAGCTTTCTCACGCCCTCAGCGAGCCGATTTTCAAGTGCTGTTATTCAACGCCACGGTTATTCCAAGTCACGCCAGTTCGGGCCCACCCCGATTTCAACGAGCAGCGGTACTTCAAGGGCATGCACGTTCTCCATATACTCGCGGACGAGCGGTTTCACGATTTCCACCTCGTGCTTCGGCACTTCGAATACAAGTTCATCGTGAACCTGCAAAGTCATCCGCGACTTCAGCCCGAGCTTCCGAATTTCGGCGTCGATCCGGATCATCGCCAGCTTGATCAAATCCGCGGCCGTTCCCTGCAGCGGAGTATTCACCGCCGTGCGCTCCGCAAACCCGCGCTGCGTGGCGTTCTTGCTGTTGATGTCCGGGATGGGACGTATCCGGCCAAACAGTGTTGTCACTCTTCCCTCGCGCCGAGTCTGTTCGAGCGTGGCATCGATGAACGCCCGTACCCCCGCATACTTTTCAAAATATGCATCGATAAATTTTCTGGCCTCACTCGACTCGATCCCTAAATTTTGCGACAGTCCGAATGCAGACAGGCCGTATACGATCCCGAAGTTCACAACTTTCGCCGCCCGACGATGTTCCGCCGTCACCATCAATGGAGGAACTCCAAACACCTGGGAAGCAGTCAGGGTATGAACGTCGTCCCCGCGCCGAAAGGCCTCAACCAACAACTTGTCTTTCGAATAGTGCGCCAGCAGACGCAATTCGACCTGCGAATAATCGGCTGCCAGCAACACGTAGCCGGGTTCCGCGATAAAGGCCGCCCGAATTTCGCGTCCCAGTTCCGTTCGAATCGGAATATTCTGCAGATTCGGATTCGCGGACGAGAGCCGACCGGTCGCGGTACCCGTCTGTCCAAACGTAGTATGCACCCGCCCGCTATCGCGCCGGATAAGCGCCGGTAACGCGTCCACGTATGTCGATTTCAGTTTCGTGAGTTGCCGGTATTCCAGTACCAGACGCGGGACTTCGTGCTCCGCGGCCAAACCCTCCAATACGTCGACCGCCGTGGAAATCTTTTTGCCCTTTCCGTATTTCACCGGAATCGGCAGCGCAAGCCGATTGAACAGCACATCTCCTAACTGCTTCGGCGAATTAATGTTGAACTCGAAATTGCAGCGTTGATAAATGTCGCGTGCTTTTGCGCCCGCTTCGCGCTGCAACTTGATCGACATTTCGTCGAGAGCCGCTAAATCAATTTTCACGCCCGCATTTTCCATGCGCGCGAGAACTGGGACAAGTGGAGCGTCGATCGTTTCGTAGACCGGTGTCAGCTTTTGCTCGTCGACTTCCCGGCGAAGTAAAGTCGCCAGTCTGCCGGTGATATCGGCAGCCTCCGCCAGGTTGCCGCTCAGCTTCATATTCAATCTTCGCAGAGCAACTTCCGGCAAAGCATGCGAAGAATAAGTCGGATCGAGCAGGTAAGAATACAACATCGGATCGTCGGTCACTCCAGCGAGTGCAATCGGCCCGTCCGAAAATTGGTCTGAAAAATAATGCAGCGCAGCTTTCAGGTCGTGGATCGATTTCGACGCCGCCGCATCCTCCAGCAATACCTTGACTCGCTGCGCAAGTTCCCGATCTTCGAGCGCGACCATCGCACCAACTCCCGCAGCATTCGAAATCGCGATGCGCTTCGAAGCCGCGACAGCGCTCTCGCTTTCCGCTTCGCCAGGCCCTGCGTCCGGAGGCCGCAAATCCAAGAGTCCCGACTGAGCGGGCTCAGGCTTATCCTCTTCCGCGCTTGCGTCGCCTTCGACATCTGGGCTCAGCGAGGGGTCAATTTCAATCGCGAACGCCAGCGGCGCCGCGTCAACATTTCCTACATATTCGTCAAATTCGGCGCGCGTCTTGATCTCCCGGTAATCACCATCTTTGACTTCAGTCACGGGGAGAAGTTCTTTCAACAGCGTAGTGAACTCGAGTTCGGCGAATAGTTCTCGCAGAGCTTGTTGATCCGGCTCACCCACCCTCATGGCCGACACATCGAATTCAACGGCCACATCGGTGTCGATGGTGACCAGTTGTTTGCTGTACAGAATGTTGTCCCGATTATTCTGCAGCGACTCGCGGTAGGTCTTCTTTTCGACTTCCGCGGCACGATCAAGCGCTGCTTCAACGCTGCCAAAGCGCCGAATCAAGTCAACGGACCCCTTATCCCCGATGCCGGGAGCTCCCGGGATGTTGTCCACCGAATCGCCGCGCAAGGCCATCACATCGACGACCCGTGAAGGAGGCACTCCCAGAATTTCTTCCACCTTCGCGGCATCGCAAATCAAATTGTCTTTCGGAGGATTCAGGACACAGACATGATCGTTGACCAGTTGCAGCATGTCTTTATCGCTCGAAACGACATAAACCGAATAAGATTCGGCCGCCGCTTTCCGCGCCAGAGTTCCGATCACGTCGTCCGCTTCGTATCCTTCCAACTGCAAGATTGGGATGCGGTATCCCTCGAGCGCGCGCCGAATGTAGGGAATCTGCTGCACCAGGTCGCCTGGCATTTCGGCGCGATTGGCCTTGTAGCCGCCGTATTGCGATTCTTTGAAGCTTTGTGTCTTGATGTCAAACTTGCGTATGGTGGTGATCGCTTCCGCCTGCTGATTGCGAATCGTCGGCGCGCCCACATCGAAAACCGCTGCCAGGTATTGCGGTGAAAAATCGTCGCGCAGCTTCCGCAGCATGTTGACGAAGACAAAAGTCGCCGCCGTCGGCAATCCCGTTTTCGTAGACATCGGACGCTGCCGCACCATCGCGTGATAGGCGCGAAAGATGAACGACATCGTGTCAATCAGAAAAATGCGCGGGCGGTCTTTGCTTATGCTTGGAACATCTATCTTTTGAAGAGCACCGGACGACGCAGCGGCGACGGCGTTTTCTCCAGGCGATGATTTTTTTTGGCGAGGCAATATGCCAAGTTTATCAGCTAAAATTCTTCAGCACAGTTGATCGCGTATGATATGGAGTTTTCGCGCTCGGCTCCGCTGAGCGCTGATGGTTGAGCGCGGGATGCTTCCTTTCAAATTGATCTACAGCGACGATTACTATCTTCCGATCGGCTCGCACGTGTTTCCCGCCGAAAAGTACAAGCGCATCCAGGAACGGCTGATCGCATCCGGAATTGCCGACCCCACCGATTTCGTTACCCCTCGTCCCGCGAGCGATCAGGATGTTCTGTTGGTGCATACTCCGCAGTACGTCGAAAAGCTGAAGACCGGCACGCTGAGCGGCCGCGAAGAATTGGAACTTGAAGTTCCCTATTCCTTGGAGCTGGTGCGCGCTTTCTGGTTGGCTGCCGGCGGCTCCATCCTCGCCGCCGATCATGCCCTCAACGACGGAATCGCCATCAGCATTGGGGGTGGATTTCATCACGCCTTCCCCGACCACGGCGAAGGTTTTTGCGTGATCCATGACGTCGGGATTGCCATTCGCCGGATGCAGCGCGATGACAAGATTCGCACCGCGATGACGGTTGATTGCGATGTCCATCAAGGCAACGGTACCGCGGCGATCTTTTCCGGTACTCGAACCACCAGCGAACCGCTTCCGCCGTTGCCGACTTCCGGGCTGCATCAATCCGCCGCCGCAACGATTCTTCCCAAAACCCGCATGCAGACCGGCTTTGCCGGAGACGTTTTCACCATCTCGTTGCATCAGGAAAATAATTATCCGGCTCGGAAACCGCACTCCTCGATTGACGTGGACCTCCCCGATGAAATTGGCGACGATTATTATCTGGCGTGGCTCGACAATGCGCTCAGTTCGGGCCTGCGTCAGTTTCATCCAGATTTGCTGTGTTATCTCGCAGGCGCCGATCCCTATCGCGAAGATCAACTGGGCGGCCTGTCGCTAACCATCGAAGGATTGAAAAAGCGCGACGAACTGGTTTTCCGCACCGCCCAGGCTCGTGGCATTCCCGTCATGGTCACGTTCGCTGGAGGCTATGCTCTGAAAGTGCAAGACACCATCACAATTCATACGAACACCATCATCGCGGCCAAAGAAGTATTTGGCGCGAAAAGCTAGTCGGACTGATCTCCGGCAACGACTTCCGGCAAAGACGTCCCGCGAAGATATACTCGACCGTATGGATGTCGCACCTTCTCAGCTTGCCCACCGCGAGTTGTACCACATACTGATCAGCGCCGTGGCTCCGCGGCCGATCGCCTGGGTCTCGACTCTGAGCGCATCCGGACACGCCAACCTCGCGCCCTTTTCGTTCTTCAACGCCGTGTGCGCCAAGCCTCCCCTGCTGGCCTTTGCGCCGGCGCTGCGCATGTCCGAAAAACCTCGGCGGGACGGAGAGACGTCAGCAGCCCCAAAAGACACACTGCGCAATATTCGCGAGACCGGTGAATTCGTGATCAACATAGTGACTTACGAATTGGGCGAAGCCATGAACCTGACGAGCGGAGACTATGACCCCTCCACCGACGAATTCGAGATCGCGAAATTGGCCTCAGCGCCTTCGCGAGTTGTGCGGCCTCGGCGCGTGGCCGACTCTCCCGTGACTTTCGAATGCAAGCTGCATCAAATTCTAGATTTCAATCCCGGACCCGAAGGAGGCAGTCTGGTAATCGGCGAAGTCGTCTCGATTCACATCGACGAACAGCACCTTAACGAAGGCCGTCTCGACCGCAATTCCCTCGATCTCATCGGGCGCATGGGCGGCATGCAGTACACGCGCACCACCCAACGGTTTGAGATGGCTAGGCCGAAGGTGGAGTAAGGCAGCCTGACGCGAACGACTTGCCGTGCGTTATGCTAATTGGTCGTAACGACGGGAATGTGAAAGCCAATCCAGTTTTTAGTCTGAAAGACAAATGTCTTCAAACGCACTTGACTACATTACGGTTAGAGGCTTCAAGAGCATCGCTTCAATTGAGAAGCTTCCGCTGCGGCCCATTAACGTTCTAATCGGTTCCAATGGCTCGGGAAAGTCTAACTTTATCGGTGTTTTTTCGTTTCTTCATGCAGTTCGCGAAGGACGATTACGCGACTACGTAGTCCAAGCGGGAGGCGCAGAAAAGATACTGCATTTCGGTTCTAAGCAAACAAATCAGATTGAGACTCGCTTGTCTTTTAGGGAAGAGGTCAATCAATATGAGCTCGTACTTTCCCCTACTCAGGATGACGGTCTATACCCTTCCTCCGAAACAGTTTTCTACTGGGACAAACAACGGTACCCCAAAAAACCATTCGACGACTCGCTCGCGTCACGTGAGCAAGGACGTGAGGCTGGCATCAGCGACTCCCGCCTTCAAAAAATTCCCGGGTGGGTGCGAGCCCGCCTTGGTGGCTGGCGGCTTTATCACATGCACGATACTAGTCTGTCTTCACCTATGCGTAAGACCGCGAAACTCAATGACAATCAATTTTTGCGTCCCGATGGTTCCAATCTGGCCGCTTTTCTCTACTTTCTGCAAGAACGGCATCAGACTTCTTACACCCTCATCCGCCGGACAGTCCAGCGGGTGGCACCTTTCTTTGACAACTTCCGATTAGCTCCGTCTAGACTGAAACCTGATGACATCATGCTTGAATGGAAACACCAGAATTCGGATCAATATTTTGACGCGGGATCGTTCTCCGATGGCACTCTTCGGTTTATTGCTCTAGCCACGCTGTTTCTCCAGCCTAAGGAATTCTTGCCGTCAGTGATCCTTGTCGACGAACCGGAACTGGGCTTGCACCCCTATGCCATCGAGATGCTGGCTTCTTTGATTCGGCAAGCCTCGACGAGCACACAAGTGATCGTCTCTACACAATCGTCCCTACTGTTAGATCATTTTGATCCGGAAGACGTGCTCGTGGCCAATCGTGTGGACGGTGGTACTCAGATCGCGCGCCTCGAACCTTCGCGGCTTAGAGAATGGCTGGAAGACTACAGCCTCGGTCAGCTTTGGGAGAAAAACGAACTGACGGGAAGGCCACTTTCAACGTAGCTATGGCTCGCTTGCTGATTCACGTTGAAGGCCAGACCGAAGAGAGCTTCGTGAATGAGGTTCTTCGGGATCACCTAGTCAATGCAGGCTATCAATCGGTGAGCGCCCGGATCGTCGGCAACGCCCGTTTGCGCCAGCGAAGAGGAGGCATCCGACCGTGGCCTTCCGTCAGAAAGGACATAATCAACCATCTCCTCGAAGATCCTGGCTGCATCGCAACCACGATGGTTGATTTTTACGCTTTGCCTCAAAATGGAGATGGAGCATGGCCTGGCCGCGCGACGGCCTTAGGGCGACAGGCAGCGATTAAAGCGTTGCACGTGGAAAAGGCGCTCGCCGAGGATATATCGATAAAGATTGGATCAAGTTTCAATCCTAAGCGCTTTGTGCCTTTCGTAGTAATGCACGAGTTCGAGGGCTTATTGTTCAGTGATTGCGCGGCATTCGGCCAAGGGATCGGTCGACCGGATTTGGAAGTTCAATTCCAACAGATTCGGAATGACTTTGACACACCAGAGGATATTAACGACTCTCCGATTACTTGCCCCTCCATGAGGGTGAAGAACCTGGTGCCCGTTTATGAGAAGCCTCTCTACGGCACCCTTGCTTCGCTGGAGGTTGGGCTGCCACGAATTCGGTCGCAGTGCTCTCATTTTGATAGCTGGCTGCGGCAGTTGGAATCACTACCCGATCTTGGTGATTAGCCGGTATCGCTATGGCATCCGAATGTTTAGGACTCCAACTGCTAAAATGAAAACCTATCTCTATGTTCGAGAATCTTCAGGAAAAATTACAGCGCGCCTTTAAGTCCCTTCGCGGACAAGCCGTCCTTACCGAAGAAAATATCTCCGAGGCGCTGAAACAGATCCGTCTCGCGTTACTCGAGGCCGACGTCAACTTCAAGGTCGTCAAAGAGCTGATCGACCGCATCCAAGCGAAGGCCATCGGACAGGAAGTGTTAACCGCGCTTTCTCCCGGCGAGCAGGTGATTAAGATCGTTCGCGACGAACTCGTTGCGACTCTCGGCACAGACACCGCCAAGTTGAAGTTCGCCTCGCAGCCTCCAACCGTTGTGTTGATGGCGGGATTGCAGGGCTCGGGCAAAACGACGACCTCGGGCAAACTGGCCAACTGGCTGAAAAACGGCGGACACCGCCCTTTGCTGGTTTCGGTCGACGTGTATCGTCCGGCGGCACGCGAGCAACTCAAAGTCGTGGCGGCGGCGATCAAGGCCAACATTTACGAAGGCACGGTTGGCGAGGCAAATACCGCGACCGTCGAGCGTCTCGCAAAAGAGGCGCGGCGCGAGGCCATCAACTCCGGATGCGACGTACTCATCGTCGATACCGCAGGACGTCTTCACATCGACGACCAGTTGATGGATGAGATGCAGTCTTTGAAGCGTCTGCTCAATCCGCAGGAAATCTTATTCGTCGCCGATTCCATGACTGGACAGGACGCGGTCAACTCGGCTGACGAATTCCATAAAAAACTCACACTCACCGGCGTTGTGCTTACGAAGATGGACGGTGACGCGCGCGGTGGCGCGGCGCTTTCCATCCGCCAGGTTACCGGGCAGCCCATCAAATTCATCGGCGTCGGCGAAAAATACGATGCTCTCGAACCCTTCCATCCCGACCGCATCGTCTCGCGCATCCTCGGAATGGGCGACATCATGTCGCTGATCGAAAAGGCCGAGTCCCAGATCGATAAGAAGAAAGCCAGTGAACTCGCAACAAAGGCGCTCAGCGGCGACGGTTTTTCGCTCGAAGATTTCCGCGACCAGTTGCGGCAGGTGCGCAAAATGGGTTCGCTGCAAAGTATCATCGGCATGCTCCCCAGCGTGGGCGCATTTTCCGGACTGCAGAAGGCCGCCGACAAAGTCGACGAGAAACAGATCAACCGCGTCGAGGCCATCATCAATTCCATGACGGGATTCGAGCGCAATCATCACGAGTCCATCAACGGCAGCCGCCGCAAACGCATCGCGCGCGGCTCCGGCACCAGCGTTCAGGAAGTCAACAATCTGCTTCGCCAGTACGCGCAGATGAAAAAAATGTTCAAGCAGATGGGCAAGCCGAGCTTTGCGCGGAGAATGGCGGGCATGAAGTTTCCGGGGATGTAGGCGGTCGTCGGTCGCTCGTCGGTCGTCGGTCCGGGGTTGAGAAGCTCGCGACACTACGAATACTGGCGGATCGAGCTACTCCACGGGCGCTGGTAGATCGCAGCAGCTTTCCGAACGACGAACGACTAGCGACCAACGACTAACTTCCATGAAGTGGCGATCTCTCCAGGAATCCGGGGCCTACAGCGACATGCGGCCGCTGCGGGAAATTTTTGCGGAACGCAAAGAAGCCATCGCCAAGTACGTTCCGGCGGACGTGCAGGCGGTTCATGCTCGGGCCGTCGACGGCCTCAAGGCTCAGGGACTTGCCTCCACGGCGCTCGGCATCTTTTGTGTCGGCGCGAAATCACCTTCGTTCGAACTTCCCGATCAAAATGGCAGGCCTGTTTCTTCCGCGAATCTTCTAGCTAAAGGACGGCTCGTGCTCTCGTTTATTCGCGGGCGCTGGTGTCCGTTCTGCGTTGGGCAGATGGAAGCCATGAACTACATTGCCGCGCAGATCGAAGCCTCCGGAGCGACGATGGTGGCGGTCTCTCCGCAGACCGAGAAGCAGTCTTACTTCATGCGCGACCAGCACAAGCTTGCTTTCCCCTTGCTGGTGGATGCCGGCAACCAACTGGCCCGCGAGTTTTTGCTCGTCTACCGTGTCTCCGAAGAACAGCAGGGGCTTTATCGCAGTACCTTCGTCAACCTGCCGCACGTTAATGGAGACTCGAGTTGGGAGTTACCGATTCCGGCGACCTTTGTGATCGATGGCAAGACGGACCGCGACATCCTGTTCGCCTCGGCGAATGAGGACTACATGGATCGGCCGGAGCCGTTGGAGATCCTGTCGGTGGTTGAGAGTGGCGGCTGAGATCTTGACTCGTGTGCGTGGCATTACTGGAACGGGATTTCGACTTCGGAATAGCTTCCTGGCGTGGCTGAATCCACAGCGGCTACAACCCTTTCAAGGTAGCGGCGTAGGGTTGGCCGTTGCTGATTGCCGATGACCACGAACGCGATTTTTCTGCCCCGTTAGGTTTTGCTGATAACGAATATTCTTGTCAGTCGTTAGCAAGAGGTCAAAACCCTCCGCCTCCGCAGCTGCGATCAGTTCGCCGTTCACCAGCCGATCCCATCCGCGTTCGATTGCTTCAACAACGATGTGGCCCTTGAGGGCATGTCGAAGCGGGGCGGGAGTGCCGTTATCGAAGAGTATGAGCATCGGCCACTGGGGCGGGCGGCGGGGCGGGAGGCGCGTCCAAGCTGCGCGCCGCGAATTCGATTACCGTTACAACCTGTTCATGCCACAAATGGAACCACTCCATGATCTCGTTGATCGAGGCTCCCACTTCCAGATTGTCAAAGACGACGGAGACAGGCGTCCGCGTATCCCGGAATACTCACGCGCCACTGCGCTTGCCGGGAATGCTCTCCACGGCCGGACATTGTGACCAATCGAGAGCTGGCATGTTCTTACCCGTTTTCATCGTAGCTTGTGACGCAAGTTTTTTTGCCACCATCACCGCCAATCTTGCGCGCCGTGATAGATATGCAGGATTTAGACGGCGTCCGCTTTCACGGAATAGACCACGACGTAAGGGAGAGGCGTAAGCGCCAGTTCTTTTGTGCCGTTTCGGTGCCCTGGCCTGCCTCGGTTCGGTGAGGTCTTCAGAAGGCGGATACGCTGGTAAATTGCCCGCACGGTCGGTTCTGCGAAATGCGGATAGTGCTCTTGCAGATAGTTCTTGATGTTCTGTAGATCCTCAGCGGCGGGAACAGTCCAACGGATGCGCATTGGGCCTTGCGCGTTTAGGCTTTGCTCGTTTGCACCTTGAACATGGCTTCAAGTCGGGCATCCATTTCTTCTTCTTCGATAAATTCGCCGCGTTCGGCAGCCGCCAATCCTTTTTCTACGGCAGCCAGGAACCGAGCTTCTTCGCCGAGATAACGGACAACAACATTCGTCACCAAGCGCTCGGGGACGGTCCCTGCTTTAGTGGCGACCTCCGCGATCTGCGCTTGTTGTTCGGGGGTGAAGTGCACTTCCATAGGCTTTAGGGTACGAAAAAACGTCGCTTGCAGCAAGAGAAATGGCGGCATACAACCCTAGATTGACACCACCGTGGAATCCCATGTCTCGAAAAGCGCGAGACTTGGTCACCCGGCCCGGCTTCTAGGCCGCAAGGCACGCCCGGCAACCTAAAGGATGACTGACGCCAGTTCTCGCCCCCTGATTACGATCTTCTCGACGTCCCCAGGCACCACCGTCTCCTTCGGGTGGGCGCAGTGATTCCCGATCTTGAAGAGTAGCTCCCACTCAGATTTCTGGATAGCCGTGATCACATTCTGCTTTGCTAACGCGTTAAGCGCGTCCTGTGCTGCCGGCTTCTTGGTCGGTGGTTTAGGCTTCACTTCAACCGAGTGTTCAGCGGCAACCGTAAATAGATGTCGCTCCAGCGCGACTCTAGCCACGACTCCACTGGCGCGGAGAACTGCTTCGTTTCCTTGGGATTGATTGAAAAGTTCGAATGCTGTATCGAACTCGTCTGCCGCGATTGCGAAGCTCAATTGCGACACAACCGGAAGCTCCCTAGACAAGACTTCGTCCAGGAGCGAGCGCACAAGCGCCTGCGCCCCCTTGAGCCGCTCCGCGAAATCGTCGTAAAAATCGTTGTCAAAGAGGATCATCACTCCTGCGGCCGCAGTGTCCTTGAAAATTGCGGTGTAGAAACTCTCAAACTCTTCCAGTCCCGAGAAGTTCTGTTGAGCGAGGAGTTCTCGGGCACCACGGTACCAGCGTTGCGCGATAAGCGATAATCTCGGGTTAGCCAGTCTTGGACGTTGCATCGCGAGATCCGCTATCTCGTTTGCGAGCAGTTCCAGTTCCCGGATTCGTGTCTCGAGTTGCACCAACTTTGTTTGCATAGCGTGATCTCAGAGGGACGACAGTTTGCGACCTGACTCTACTGAATCCGTCCATCGCAGTTTAGCATCTAAACCTTGACAATGATTCACTCAGGTTATAGGATGACCTAGAGTGTAATCATCATCGCATTGATTTTAAAGCACTTATTTTAGTGGAGGATGTTTATGGGAAAGATTATCGGAATTGACTTGGGTACCACCAACTCCTGCGTTGCGGTTATGGAGGGCGGCGAGCCCAAGGTTATCCCCAATGAAGAAGGTGGCAGAACTACGCCTTCCATCGTTGGATTCACCAAGACTGGCGAACGGCTGGTCGGGCAGGTCGCCAAACGGCAGGCCATTACCAATCCGGAAAACACCGTTTTCTCGATTAAGCGCTTTATGGGACGCCGCTATGACGAAGTGAGCGAAGAATTGAAGATGGTTCCCTACAAAGTGGAACGCGACGGCGACAACGTTGCCATCGTGGCCCAGGGGAAGAAGTTCACTCCGCCTGAAATCTCGGCGATGATTCTGCAAAAGCTGAAGAAGGCCGCAGAAGACTACCTCGGCGAGAAAGTCACCGAAGCCGTCATCACCGTTCCCGCGTATTTCAACGACGCGCAACGGCAGGCCACCAAGGATGCCGGCAAGATTGCGGGACTCGATGTAAAGCGCATTATCAACGAACCTACCGCAGCCGCTCTGGCCTATGGGCTCGACAAGGGCAAGGACGAAACCATCGCGGTCTACGACTTTGGCGGCGGTACGTTCGATATTTCGGTCCTCGAAGTCGGCGAAGGCGTGATTGAAGTCAAGGCCACCAATGGCGACACACACCTTGGCGGCGACAACATCGACCAGCGCCTGGTTGATTGGCTGATCGATGAGTTCAAGAAGAATGAAGGCCTCGATCTCCGCGGCAAGGGCAACGAAATGGCCCTGCAGCGTCTGCGCGATGCCGCCGAACGAGCCAAGATCGAACTCTCTACGACCATGGAGACCGAGATCAATCTGCCCTTTATCACGGCGGATGCGTCCGGGCCGAAGCACCTGGTCGTAAAGCTGACTCGCGCCAAGCTCGAGACGATGATTGAAGATATTTTGCAGCGCTCGGTTGGTCCGTCGAAGCAGTGTTTAAAAGATGCCGGCGTCGACGCCAGCAAGATTAACGAAGTGGTGCTGGTCGGCGGCCAGACTCGTATGCCGCGCATCCAGCAGATCGTGAAAGAAGTGTTTGGACGCGAAGGACATAAGGGTGTCAATCCGGATGAAGTCGTAGCCATTGGCGCGGCGATTCAGGGTGGCGTGCTCGGCGGCGAAGTGAAGGACTTGCTTCTGCTCGACGTGACTCCGCTGACTTTGTCGATCGAAACGCTGGGCGGCGTGGCTACCCCGATGATTCCGCGCAACACTACGATTCCGACGAAGAAAACAGAGACGTTTTCGACGGCGGCTGACAGCCAGACTTCGGTTGAAGTCCACGTGCTCCAGGGCGAACGTCCGCTGGCCGCGCAGAACCGGACGCTGGGCAAGTTCCATTTGACCGGACTGCCACCGGCGCCTCGCGGAATTCCGCAAATCGAAGTCACATTCGACATCGACGCAAACGGCATTCTGAACGTGACAGCGAAAGACAACGCCACAGGCAAGGATCAGAAGATCACGATCACTTCGTCCTCCGGCTTGTCGAAAGAAGAAGTCGAGCGCATGGCCAAAGAAGCCGATGCTCACTCCGCCGAAGACAAAACGCGGCGCGAAGAGATCGAAGCCAAGAATCAGCTCGACTCGATGGTCTACAACATCGAGAAGATGCTGAAGGAACATGGCGACAAGATCTCGGGATCCGAACGCGGAGATGTCGAAAACGCATTGGCGGATGCCAAGAAAGCAATCGAGGGCGGCGACAAAGCCGCCATGGATTCGGCGCGCGAGAAGCTGAC
>Ga0302278_10004604_pt1 | contig 14150 bp, 12 predicted proteins | sample III_Bog_N3_2_FD_194543 | JGI IMG/M metagenome (GOLD analysis project Ga0302278, IMG submission 194543) | Peat permafrost microbial communities from Stordalen Mire near Abisko, Sweden - III_Bog_N3_2 | ecosystem: Environmental > Terrestrial > Soil > Wetlands > Peat | place: Sweden: Abisko... | reverse complement strand
GACGGCGAGCAATGCGCTCACGCACCAGCGGTAGCGCGCGACCGGGTCGGCATTGCTCCGAAACATGAAATACAGCCCGCCGGCGGCGAGACCGCCGAGCCACAAGGTGTGCAGAAGGGCACTGACGACATAGGTCCATTCCTCCGAGGCAAGCGAATGCAAAAGCGCGTTCATGAAGCTTTCTTTTTGACCAGCGCACGCTTGCCGGGACCAGCTCCATTTTCGTGTCGGGCGATGATCTCCTTGATTTCATCCAGTTCCTCGCGGCTGACTTTCTGCTCCGCCAGAAGAAGTTGCAAGGTGGTCGCGGTGCTGCCGCCGAAAACCTGGGACACCAGGCTGCGCAACCAGGGGCCGGTCACCTTCTGGCGCGAAACCCGGGCCTGATAAACGTGGGTGTTGCCCTCGGTGACGTGCGACAACAGACCCTTTTTCTCCATCACCTGCATGACCGAGAGGATGGTGGTATAGGCGCGCGCCTTGCGGTCGGGCATCACCTCCATCACCTCACGCACGGTGGAAGCGCCGCGTTGCCACAAGACCGACAAGACCTGCATTTCCAATCGGGAAGGTTCGCGATAGTACATGGGTTTGATCTACTGTACCGTTAGTATCTACTATATGCATAGTACTGTCAAGGGGATTAAGCGGGCGGCTGCCAGTTGTCGGGCCAAGGCAAAACGAGCAGGCGTTTGTCTTTGGCCGAAGACCTGCCTGGATGGTGACCCTGACCAGCGCGGAAGCGGACAGTTCCGGGGAGCCCGGTGTGAAAAGACCGCGCGCCGGGATCGGTGTGAGGGCGGTCCGCCAACCGGCCGTTCCAGCTTGCAGGCCGAAACTTTACGCCATGCGGGGTGTTGTCAGCCACGAAACTAAAAATGAATGAGCCGTAAATTTCAGACAGGAAGCAAGTGAGGGTTTTAAAATTTAGAAACGTCCTGGCGCTATTCGGATTTGACCGGGCCACCTCACGAACCTTCGACCGCAGGGGTGCGCGAGCCATGGCTCAAAGCTCGCCCCCCGGCTCGTTTTAACTCGCTGCGGAGCTGACATACGGCAGACCAACAACCAAGCCCAGCGGTTAAAAGCCTTTGGGCACAATGCCGCCACAACCGCCGCCAGGAATTGACGCCGACCCGGTTCCGGCGCACACTGGTTGGGTTCAAAAATGGTCAGCAAAATGTGCCAACTCGAACGCGCCATCACCGACGGTCACGCCCAAAAGACCGGCCGGTTGAAGCGACGCTCAGGGCACCGTCCCCTGCCCCAATGAACTCGCAAAGTGAATTGGATTTCGGGAACGAGGGCGCGGGTGAGGGTTACGCCAACTGGCTTGCCCAACGCAAACTGGCGGTCGGCGAACTGGCCCGACTGATGAATCTACCGCTGGAGCATCAAGTCGAAGTGTGGCTGGTCGGAGGCATCCGCCTGCGCGGCAAGTTACGATTACAGGAAGAACGGCTTTTTTATGTTAAGGACGAGGTGCCTCAGCTCACACTTTTAGTCGAGGGGGTGCCCTTTTCGATTCCGGAAATGGAATCCTGCGTCCGGCTGGACTGACGGACAACCATTAATTAAAAGGACGTAAGGCTAGGACACCCATGATTTACCAGGGTTTCATTGGCTTTTAAAGTGGTGGGTTGGCGGGGACTCGAACCCCGGACCAATGCCTTAAAAGGGCACTGCTCTACCAACTGAGCTACCAACCCAACAGGGCGCAGGAGAGTATAGCAAAACCGCCCGAACACAAGATCAATCCGCTCAAAAAACGGGTTGGCTCATGCGCCATAATGGCACCGCAAAAACCGCTTCCATCAGAACCGAATTTGGAGCAGCCTGATCGCCCGTACGGGCGGCGACGCCTGCCGGGAAAAAGCCTAGCCATGAGTGAGTACCAATATTACGAGTTCGCAGCCATTGACGGACCAATCTCCGACGAGGGCATGCGGTATGCCAGGGGGTGTTCCACCCGCGCCAGCGTGTCCCGCATGCGCTGGCAGAACACCTATACCTTTGGCGATTTCCACGGCAGCGTTGAAACGCTGCTCAAGTATTACGACGCCCACTTCTACATCGCCAACTGGGGCTCGGTTCGTCTGGGGCTGGCCCTGCCAAACGGCGCGCTTCCCACGGAGGCCATCCGGCCATACCTTCGGAAAGGCAGACCGTACGAGAACACTTTGAAGGTCAAGGAAATCGGCGACCGGTGCATTGTCTGGTGGAATCGCAATCAAGAGGAGGGATGGGGCTGGACGGACGGCGAGGGTCTCATCGACGAACTCATGGGAATTCGCGAGGAACTGATGCGCGGCGATTACCGGGCCTTGTTTCTGGGATGGCTGGCGGATTTCAATCCGGAGGAATATGGTAATCCCAAGGACGGCAAGGCGGTCATGCCGCCGGTTCCCGCCGGACTCAATCAGCTAAGTCCCGCGCTGGAGGCGCTGCTCGAACACTTTCCTGTGGATCATGATGCGCTCGCGGTAGCGGCCGGACATTCCCAAGCCAGCATCCCGGACCGCATCCCCATGGCCTCGGTTCTTGAGGAACTCACCTTGTCCGAATTGCGGGCGTTGCTGGCACGGGTGGCCGATGGTGGTGGGCCGGGCGTGATGAACGAATTAATCCGCCGGACGCATCCACGGGTGCAAAAGGTAGCCGACCAGACGATGAAATGCGGGGATTTTGCCACAAAAACGCTTGAGACCCGGGAGGTGAGCCGGAAAAAGCAGGCCGCAGTGGCGGCGGCAACGCGGCAACGCGAGGCAGAGCTGCGCAGACAGCACCTTGCTTCCATAATGCAGCGCGCAGACGCCATATGGTCCGGCCTCGACTCGCTCATGGATCAGAAAATCGCCTCGGCCTACGATCAAGCGGCTTTGCGGTTGGAGGAACTGCGGGACGCCTATGCAGAGGCCGGTGACACCGGTGGCTTCCAGCAGAGGCTCGCCGCATTCCGGCTCCGCTACTCAAACCGACCGGCCATGCTTCGGCGGCTCAAAGAGCCGTAACCGCGCCATGCGCCATCAATTGCAACCACCATTGCTTTTGCTCGGAAATTCCGGCAGGGTCAAAGACACCAGCAGCCAATGACACCAAAACGCAAGCCGCACCACCGGAGCGTGCCCCCGGCCAAGATTGATGAAATGATCGAGGAAGCCACCGTGGACGCCTATGGAGAATCCGAGCAAGTCACGGGCTTCTTCACCCTGCTGGAAGAGCAGCTCAAACGCCCCTTTAAGACTGAAATGCTGGGAGTGGAAGTCACCGTCGTGCAACTTAACATGACTGATGACGAACAGATCGTGGCCGTGTGCTCACGCGGCAAATCGCGGCAACGCATTCCGATCCTGGATTTGCCCCTGCCCAATCCTCCACCCGAAGGTTGGGAGTGGATCGAGGCGTTTCGCCACTGGGGGCGCGGCAGATGACCATGGTACAGAAACCCGCCCAGGTTAACCCTGACAAGTTCCGGGCGGAGGGTCTTTATTGAGAGCACAGGAGACGGGATCACTGGCTCACAGGATCAATCAGCTTATAAAAGCAGTTGACATTCTGACGGTCGGCGCGAGAAAATTACTTGTAATCAGGGTTTGCCCAAAGGGCTTTATCGGCAAACCCCCGGACAAAAGGACAACAACCAACAACTGACGGGGAAATTGTGGCTAAAGAATTCAGGGAACTTTCCAAGGTGGAGGTCGCCGACACGTCCGGCGAACGGGTCAAGGCCCTGGCGATTTGCCTTCCGGGAGCCAGGGAATTGGGATTGCAGCTGGCAATGATTTTGCAACCGGCGCAAAACGTGGATTTAACCCTCGAAGACCCGCCCCCGGCGACGCAGGCACGCACGCGGTCATTGCTGGCGGCGGCATTTTCGAAGTCTCAACCGCAGGTGGTGTTGCTATGCCTGCCAGGTGGTGGCGCCACGAAATCGGGGCTGAAGGAGCTGGCCGGGCTGGTGTTTGAAGCCCAGGAGGGCAGCCGGACAAAGCCGGCCATCATCGGGATTTTTGAAAGACCTGACCCGAATGACCCGCACGGATTGATCGCCATGGGCGCGGTGGATTTCTGTGTGGCGCCGCTACGGGTTGAGGAGCTGCTGCCGCGCCTGATGCGGTGGGCTTCAGCAATCACCAAAACCCAGGAGTTGACGCGGGAGCTGGAAGAAAAACTGGGCTTGCAACGGTGCGTGGGAGTGAGCCGGGCGTTTCGGGAGGCGCTGCAGACGCTGCCCCGGCTGGCGCGCTGCGACGCCAGCGTATTGATCCTGGGAGAGACGGGCACGGGGAAGGAAATGTGCGCGCGGGCGATTCACCAGCTTGGCCGGCGCGCGGATCATCCCTTCATCCCGGTGAACTGCGGGGCCATTCCATCGGAACTGGTGGAAAACGAATTGTTTGGGCATGACGCCGGGGCGTTTACGGGCGCGGCCTCGTCGGTCCGGGGGCTGGTGCATGATGCCGAGGGCGGAACGCTGTTCCTGGACGAGATTGATTCCCTGCCGCTGGGAGTGCAGGTGAAATTTCTGCGCTTCATCCAGGACCAGGAATACCGGCCGCTGGGGGGGCGGAAGACCTTGCAAGCGGATGTGCGGATCATCACGGCTTGCAATGCGGATCTGGAAGCGATGGCTCACAGCGGGAAGTTTCGCGCGGACTTGTTTTATCGCCTGAACATTTTGCCATTGAAGCTGCCGGCGTTGCGGGAGCGGCGGGAGGACATTCCGGTTTTGGCGCGGCATTTTGTGGAGAAATTCGCGGACGAACTGGCGATGCCGGCGCGGGAGATTTCCCGCGCGGCGCTGGAAAAACTGCAGCGCCATGCCTGGCCAGGCAATGTCCGGGAATTGGAGAACATCATTGAGCGGGCGATGGTGCTTTCGGAAAACCCGCTCCTCATGGCGGAGGACATCCGCCTGCCGGGGAACCAGCCGTCCCCGGAGAAAATGTCGTTCAAGGCGCTGAAAGCGCGGGCGATCGCGGAATTTGAGACCGAGTACATCCGGCACCTGTTGGAGCTCAGCCACAACAACATCAGCCTGGCGGCCCGCGCGGCCCAGAAGAACCGGCGGGCGTTCTGGCAACTCATGCGCAAGCACAACATGGTGGCACCCGGCGTGGCCGAAGCGGACGCCACACGTGGACAAACGCGCGCACCGGCCCGGACATTTTTGTCCTAGCCAATTTTCGCGCCAATGCGGGGCGGGCGAACAAGGGTTCGCCAGAAGGGAGGATCATTTTAACCGAGGGACCCGCTGGATACCGGCAAAAACCGGGCAAATTCGACTGGCGCGGCAGATGCTTACCCTGTGCTGAAAAAACTCAGCCGACCTTGAAAAACGAGTCGCCAATTGAGCGGCAGATTCTGGATTATTTATCCAAGCATCCGGCCGCGCAAGATACTCTGCGCGGGATTGTCGAGTGGTGGTTGCTGAAGCAAAAAATCGAGCAAAGCACGGCGGATGTGGAAGCGGCGGTGAAAGTGTTGGTGGCCAGGGGAAAGTTGGCGGTAAGAACCGGGCCCGACCGCCGGGAATTTTACCGCCGACAGCAGTAGTCCGGGAAAAACCGGGCGAATGATAATGGATCGACTGAGGGATGCCTGCGGGAAAAGGCTGACAACAAACGGGAATAACATTTGACGCCGGTGACGGAGGCGCGGAAAAGGGCCGGGTGCCCGCGCGTTTCAGCGCGTTTGCAATAGGCCGCTGTTTCCGCACCGGTAACGAACCAAACAACAACCGACCAAGAACAAGGAGAGACATCATGCCAGTCACACCCACATATCCCGGCGTATACGTCGAGGAACTTCAGAGTCCGGTGCATACGATCACCGGCGTCGCGACTTCCATCGCCGCCTTTGTCGGTTATACAGACAGCGGCATTGACAAGCGGGCCACGGAAATCTTCAGCTTCAGTGATTTTGAGCGCAGCTTTGGCGGACTGGCTTCGGACAGCGAGCTGAGTTACGCCGTCCAGCAATTCTTTCTCAACGGGGGCACGGATGCCTTTGTCGTGCGCGTGCCGAAACACGGCTCCACGGCGGCCACCGTCACGTTGCTGAGCGGGATTGGCGGGGCCACCTCGCTCGTCGCCACCATGCTCAGCAACGGAAGCTGGTCGGACCAGGTGATCATTGATGTGGACTACGATGGGGTCTCCGACACCAACAGTTTCAATCTGACGATCACCAATCTCGCCGACGGAACCATTGAGAGTTTCGACGACGTGACCATCGACAACAGCAAGAGCGATTTTGTCATGAACATGGTGAACGATCCGGACACCGGCTCCCAACTCGTAAACGTCACCGTGCCCACCGCGCCATCGGGTGGTCCGGCGATTGTCCGCCCGGCAGCCACCGGAATCACGGGTGCCGACATTACCGCCGCCACGCTCGGCGGCCTGAGCAGCGCCAAAACCTATAGCGTCAACCTCCAGCTCGACATGCCGTTTCCAACGGGCACGACCGCGTGGCCCGACATTGTCGTCATCCCCCAAAACGGCAACCTCCCGGGCTCGATTGCTTCCCTGAGCGCGCAACTGCAGGGCGCGGCGAGCGCCGCGTTATCCACCTTGTTTCCCGGGGCAACCGTGCAATGCGTACCCAGCTCCAGCGGCAAGGGATTGCGCGTGCGCGCCTCGATTCCCAACGCGCTGGATGTGCGGATCACTTTCGGCTCGCCGACGATACCAAACCCCAACCCGGCCGGCATTACGGACGCCTCGGGCCTCTTCGGTCTGGCCGCGCCGGTCACGCCGGCAAACGTTTCTCATTATTGGCCGGACAGCCAGCGTTCCACCTGGACGGGCGGTCCGGCGGCACCGTTCACCGTTTATGCGGAGGCCAGCCCGACCGCCGGCACCGACGGGTCGGGCCTGCCGACCGCCGCGGATTTGATCGGCGATCCCCTCCAATTTTCCGGCATTTACGCGCTGGAGAAGGTGGATCTGTTTAACCTGCTTTGCCTTCCTGATGCCACCCGTGCCCTGGCCGGCAATCCGAGCCAATTGGACACGAATCTGAGTGTGACCGATCCCAACACCGTTTTCAGCAGCGCGCTGGCCTACTGCAAGACCCGGCGCGCTTTTCTCCTGATTGATCCGCCCCCCTCCGTCAAAGATGTGCCGTCCGCGCGGGACTGGATTACGAGCGGATTAACGGTGAAAGATCCGGCGGGCAGCGCGGCGGCTTATTTTCCACGGCTCAAGCTGCCGGATCCGCTGAACAACTCCCAAATGCGAACCTTTGCCCCCTGCGGAGTGGTGGCCGGAGTGTACGCGGCGATCGACGGCTCGCGCGGGGTCTGGAAGGCGCCGGCCGGAATTGAAGCAACGTTGGAAGGGGTGCAAGGTTTGGTTTACAAACTGACAGACAACGAAAATGGCGTGCTTAATCCCCTCGGACTGAATTGTTTTCGGAACTTTCCGGTTTACGGCCTCATTTCCTGGGGCGCCCGAACCATTGCCGGCGCGGATGCCATGGCCAGCCAATGGAAATATGTGCCGGTTCGGCGGCTCGCATTATTCTTGGAGGAAAGCCTGTATCGCGGTTCCAAGTGGGTGGTGTTTGAGCCCAATGACGAGCCGCTGTGGTCGGCCATCCGGTTAAATATCGGATCCTTCATGCAGACCCTTTTCCGGCAGGGCGCGTTTCAGGGTTCAACGCCCAAAGACGCCTACTTTGTGAAGTGCGACAGCGAAACCACCACGCAAGACGACATCAACTCGGGGGTCGTCAACATCGTGGTGGGCTTCGCCCCGTTGAAGCCGGCCGAATTTGTCGTCCTTCAAATCCAACAAATGGCCGGTCAAATTGGCTCTTAAACCAGGAGAATATATATGGAATTCACAGTCAATCCGCTACGCTTTGACCCCTACAAAAATTTCAAGTTCCGGGTCAAGACCAGCGACGGCGCCTATGTCCTGGGCATCAGCAAGGTCAGCGGCCTGAAACGGACGACCGAAGTCGTGAAGCATCGCGACGGCGGCGACCCGAGCAGCAGCCGCAAATCGCCAGGTCGCACTGAATACGATGCCATCACGCTGGAGCGCGGCGTGACACATGACACGGACTTCGAAATATGGGCCAACAAAGTCTGGAACTATGGCAACACCCTTGGCCAGGAGGTTTCACTCCAGGATTTCCGCAAGGACCTGATCATTGAACTCTACAATGAAACCGGCCAGAAAGTGATCGCGTACAAAGTCTATCGTTGCTGGGTGTCCGAATGGCTGGCCCTGCCGGACCTGGATGCCAACGCCAACGCGATCGCGGTCCAACACATCAAGCTGGAAAACGAGGGCTGGGAGCGTGAGCTGGAGACCAAGGAGCCGAAAGAGACGGTGTTCACTCCGCCGTCCTGATTTCATGCGCCAATTCACCGCCACCGAACTGCTGGGCACCTGGGAGCAGGGTCTGCCGCAGCCGCCATCGTTTAGGGCGCTGACGTTGCTGTCGCTGGCGGGGTCCGGCACGCCGCCGGAAAAATTGGCGGAGTTGCCCCTGGGTTGGCGCGATGCCGAGCTGCTGCGGCTGCGCGAGGCGGCCTTCGGCCCCCGGATCAAGGGGATGGCGGCCTGCCCGATGTGCGCCCAGGAATTGGAGCTGAACTTCAATGTATCGGACATCCAGGTAACGCTGCCCGCGACCCCTCCTGACGCCCTCGGGTTGAACTTGGACGGCCATGAAGTCCGTTTTCGCCTGCCCAACAGCCGCGACCTCATGGCGCTGCCGGGCGATGGCGACGAGGCCGGGCTGAAGGAATGGCTGCTTCAACGTTGTGTGTTGGAGGCGAAATGCGACGGCCGCCCGACCGCGAGTCACGAGTTGCCCGCCGATATCCAGCAGGCCATTTCGGAGCGGATGGCCGAGGCGGACCCGCAAGCGGACCTGAGGTTGAAGCTCACCTGTCCGCAATGCGGCCATGGCTGGCATTCGCCGATCGACATCGCGGCCTTTCTCTGGGGCGAGTTGCATGCCTGGTCGGTGCGGCTGCTCCGCGAGGCGCATGTCATTGCCTCAACCTATGGCTGGCCTGAGGCGGACATTCTGGCGATGAGTCCGTGGCGGCGGCAGGCCTATCTGGATTTAATCGGGACTTGACCAGATCATGAGTGATTACCTCGGCCACGTCGTGGCGCGAACCCTGGCCCCGGTCAACGGGGTGCGTCCACAACTGCCGTCATTATTTGAACCGCCGTCGGTTAATCCTGGACTCAGGCCGCGCGCGGGTGTCGATTTTGAAAGTTCGGGCGAGGTTTCGTCGAGGCCAGCCGCTCCACGCCCGATCGCGGTGGAGCAGGCGGACTCAGACCGTCCCCGTTTGCAAGCGGCCACCCACCACGGTCATGATTTGGATTCCATTGCGCCGACCCGGACCAACCCGCTGCCTGCCCGGCCAACGGAGGTTTCCGGCGAGCGCGCTGGCCAGAGGGTTGAGAGCAAACTGACCCCGGCCGGGATTTCGCAGCCAAAGGTTCCGGCCCCGCCAGCGCCCCGCGTTTCCCCCCTCGACGAGCAACACCAGGAGACCTCACGGCCGCTGCCACCCCACCCCGGCGCAGTTTCGAAGCAGTCGCACGATCAGGCCGAAGCGGTCGGCAGCGTTTCACATCAGCCGCCCCAGTCCATTTTTCCCCGGCCCGCGTTTGAGGTCGCACCGCCCCGGGCGACCGCGGTGCCGGGAATCACCCCGGCGGTTCGCGCGCCGACGGCCCAAGGGACGCCGCAACCGCCCGCGCCGGCCGGCGCGGCGCCGCGCGTAACCATTCAACCGTCCGCCATCCGGCCGGGGCCGCAGACTCCGCGCCCCCGGCAGACCGTTCCGATTTCCGCGCCCAAAGAATCGCATACGATCAACGTCACCATTGGCCGGATCGAAGTCCGGGCCATGCCCGCGCCCGGTCAGCCGGCGCGCCGCGCCGCGCCGCGGGTGCCAGGAATAAAATTGGAAGAACACCTGCGGCGGCGCTCGGCGGGAGGACAAGCATGAGCAACCCTTTGGCCATTGCGGCGGTGACCGCGACGTTACAGCAGATGTTGAACAACTCGAATACCGGGGTCGGGTCAAATCTGCCGTCCAGCCTGCCCACCAGCCTGAACTTAAACAGCATTTCGGTGACGACCAAACCACCGGACCGGGCGCGCCAGGCAGGAGACACGACCAATCAGCTCAACCTTTTCCTCTACCAGACCGTCCCCAATGCCGCCTGGCGGAACATGAGCCTGCCCCGCCAAAACCAACCCGGGGACACGGGCCTTCCGCCGGTGGCGCTGACGCTGCACTATCTGCTCAGCGCGTATGCGAGCGGGGACGATGACGTGGCCGCCCATATTTTGCTGGGCCAGGCCCTGCGCATATTCAACGACAACGCCGTTCTGAACCAGGACGACATCCGGAACGCGCTGCCGGGAAACGATCTTTACGCGCAAATCGAGCGTGTGCGCATCACCCCGCAGACGTTTTCCATCGAGGAAATCTCGAAGCTGTGGACGGCCTTCGCGACCAGTTACCGGGTCTCCTCCGCCTTCGAAGTCTCGGTCGTATTAATCGAATCCAAGCGCCCGTCACGAACGCCGCAACCCGTGCTCAGCCGGGGCAAGCAGGATTGCGGTGTGCAGGTGCTGGCCGGGTCCAGCCTGCCGGTGCTCGAGTCCGTGGCGATGCCGAACCAGCAAAGCAGCGCGATATTGGGCGACCAGCCCGTCCTGACCGGCCAGAATCTGGCCGGCTTTGCGGCCGTCCGCTTCACGCTGGCCAGCACTTTGTTGCCGGCCTACCCGCCTATTCTGCTGACCCCGCCGGCGGCGCAGGCGGTCGATCAGACCATTACGGTTAATCTGCCCGCGGCCGGTTCGGCCGCCGGCGCCGCCTGGGTGGCGGGCATTTATTCCGTGGCGGTTCTGGTCAAACAAAGCGCGGGAGGCGAGGCGCAGAGCTGGAGTTCCAACGAGCTGGCCTTCCTGCTGGCACCGACGATTGTCAGCTTCACGAACCTCGCGGCGGGCAACGTGCTGGCGCATGATGCCGGCACCGGGAACGCAACCCTGACCCTGACCTGCAGTCCGGCGGTGGCGCTGGCTCCGTATGATTCGACCACGGACACGGTGACCATGCGTTTCGCGCAGCAAGTCCTGCTGTTGCTCATTCCCCTGGCAGCGGCGCCGGCCCTGCAAATCTCACCGCAACCGCCGGCTACTCCGGCGACCCCGCCGGCCAGTGTGACCGACCTGACGTTCATATTTCCGGTCGCCGCCTCGCAACTTGGCAAATATTGGGTGCGCTTGCGCGTGGACGGCGCCGATCTGCCGCTGGTGAACCGGTCGGTGTCGCCGCCGCAGTTTGACGTGTCGCAACAAATCACGCTGACGTAAAATGAGCGACCTTAAATCATGGCAGGAGAACAATGCGCGCGAGCTTGCGGCCGCACTGGCCCGGCTGCGTGACCGGCTTGAACGGTTTGCGCAGCCGCCCGTACGGCCGGCAAAATCCGACCACCTCACCCCGGCGCCGTTGTCGGCGATGCCGCCGCCACCGACAACCGCCCCCAAAGCCGTGCCGCCGCCGGCAGCGCCCAAGATCTTCACCCGCGCCTCCATGCTGCGACTGCTGGCCCAGCCCGTTGCCCCGGAGGAACCGGCGGCTGAAATCGCCGCCCAACCCCCCGCCGCCCAAACCGTCAAACCCGCCGCCAATGCCGCGCTACCCGCTGAGGAAAAACCACCGATGTTCACGGTGGACGACGCGCCGGCGAGTAATTTTCCTCCGGCCTTGGATCAGCTCGGCGAGCATCTCAATTTATCGTCGTTTGAAAAAAATGTGGTGCTGCTGTGCGCGGCCATGGAACTGGACACGCGCGTGGCTGGCTTGTGCGCGCGCGCGCAGGATGATCCGCACAAGCCGTATCCCACCTTTGCGCTGGCCCTGGCCCTGTTCGATGATCCGGCATGGGAGGCCGTGGCGCCGCAGAGTCCGCTCCGTTACTGGCGTCTGATCGAGATCATTCAATTGGAGGCGCAGCCGTTGACGGCCAGCGCCTTGCGGGCCGATGAAAGGATAGTCAGTTATCTGAAGGGATTGGATTACCTTGATGGCCGGCTGCGCTCCTATTTACTGGCCCTGGATCTTGAAGCGGGACCGCTGGCGCTGGCACGATCGCAGGAGGCATTGGTGGAGACCATTCTCCGCCGCTGGCAACAAGTCGCGGCCAACAGTCCGCTGCCGGTGGTGCAACTGGCCGGTGCCGACCCCATCAGCAAACAACTGGTCGCCTGCCAGGCGGTCGCCCAGTTAAACCGGGGGTTGTACCGCCTGAAGGTTGAAATGCTGCCGACGTCCCCGGCGGAAACGGAAATCCTCGCCCGGCTATGGCAGCGGGAAGGCCGGCTGTCGCCGCTCGCGTTGTATCTGGATGCGGAGGAACTGGACGACCCGGCCACCGAGGCCTATCGCACGCTCAGCCGTTTTCTCTCCCGGGGCGACGGGGTTTTTTTCGTGGGCGTGCGCGAAGTGCTGCCCCGGCTGGGCCGCAGCCATATCGCGTTGGACGTCACCAAGCCGACGGCCGCCGAACAGCAGGACGTCTGGACGCAGGCGCTGGGTGGCGATGCCGCCGGCACCGCCGCCGATCTGGCCGCCCAGTTCAATCTAAACCTGCCGGGCATTGTGAAGCTGGCACAACAGGCCCATATCGAATCGCAGTCCACCTCGACGCCGCTCGCGGACAACGCCTGGGATGCCTGTTGTGCCGCCGAACGTCCCCGGCTCGACGCGCTGGCCCAACGGCTGGCGCCCAAAACGAGCTGGGACGATCTGGTGCTGCCCGCCGTGGAGATGAACCTGTTGCATCAACTGGCCGCGCAGGTGGGCCAGCGCAATAAAGTGTACGTTGACTGGGGATTCGCCGGCAAATTGACGCGCGGCCTCGGCATCAGCGCCCTCTTCGCCGGGGACAGCGGCACGGGCAAAACGCTGGCGGCCGAGGTCATTGCCAACGATCTGCGGCTGAACCTCTACCGCATCGACCTCTCCGCCGTGGTGAGCAAGTACATTGGCGAGACGGAAAAAAACCTGCGCCGCCTCTTTGACGCGGCGGAGAATGGCGGCGCGATCCTCTTTTTCGACGAAGCCGATGCGCTGTTCGGCAAACGGAGCGAGGTCAAGGACAGCCACGACCGGTATGCCAACATTGAAATCAATTATCTGCTGCAACGGCTGGAATCGTACCGGGGCCTGGCCATTCTCGCGACCAACCAGAAGAGCGCCGTGGACCCGGCATTCCTGCGCCGCCTGCGGTTTGTGATCGACTTTCCCACCCCCGGCCCGGCGGACCGCCGCCGGCTCTGGGAAAGGGTGTTCCGGCAAAGCGAGGCCGCCCGCCAGCAACCCGCCCCGCCGCTGGACCGGCTCGATTATGACCGGCTCGCACGCCTGAACATGGCTGGCGGCGACATCCAGAACACGGCCTTGAATGCAACCTTCATGGCGGCGCGCAACGGTTCCAAGGTCACCATGTCCCTGATTCTTCAGGCCGCCCGCACCGAATCGCTCAAGCGCGGCAACAAGATCGCGGAAAATGAATTCCGCTGGCAGGAGCCCCCGCCCCCGCTGCCACGGCCGGAGGCCAAAAAACCTGAGCTGACGCCCGCATGAACCTCAATGTCCACATTGAACGGCTGGTTTTGGAGGGGCTGCCCGTCACGCCGGCCCAAAGCGCGCGCGTGCTGGCCGCGGTTCAAAACGAGCTGGCACAGGCGCTGGCCGAACCAAGAAAACATCCGACACCTGTGGGCGGCACGCAACACCGGGCGGTTCACACGATTCATCTGGCCCCCGGCGGCAGCCCGGCCCGGTTGGGCCGCCAGATTGCCCGCGCCGTTCACGCTGCCTTGCCGCCCGGGGCAACGAAGCTGCCGGCGCCTGTGTCATCAGGAGGCACGGTCGCATGAGTTCGTTCCAGTCTCCCATTGCGAAATCGGCGACGGCAGCCACGCCGTCTTTTACCGCCGTCCCGAGCCCGCTGCTGCAACGAAAGCACACGGGCCGGGAAAAGAGTTCCGGCAGTGATGAACAGGCCGAGGAGCACAAGAAAAAACTGGAAAGAAGCCACGCCGGTGTTTTGCAGCGGCGGGCCGCCGCCTCCGACCAG
>Ga0302278_10004595_pt1 | contig 14167 bp, 11 predicted proteins | sample III_Bog_N3_2_FD_194543 | JGI IMG/M metagenome (GOLD analysis project Ga0302278, IMG submission 194543) | Peat permafrost microbial communities from Stordalen Mire near Abisko, Sweden - III_Bog_N3_2 | ecosystem: Environmental > Terrestrial > Soil > Wetlands > Peat | place: Sweden: Abisko... | reverse complement strand
CTACTTACAGTAACCAACAAGGGGAATCTTACCATGAAAATTATCGTTCGCTCTCTCGTCATCGCCCTCGCCCTAACCGGCGCAATCGCCACCACCTATGCCAATGCGTCCTCCGCCAAGGCCACGGTCAGCGTTGCCAAGACGAGCGCGGCGCCAATCCCGAACTGCCCGCCGAACGACCCCAACGGCTGCGGCATCTACGACGGTAACTAAAAAATATTACTTTAGAGTGTTGTTGACGCGCCCCTGGATGAGGTATCCTCTACTTGTCCAGGGGTGTCTGCGTATGACCTCGATGCCGTTTCTCAGATTGCTCACTAGCCTCGAAATCGCTTTATGCCTCGCGGCTCTGTGCGCAATAATGGCAAAGAAGCAGTGGACTCAGTATCGGGCGCTCTGCGTCTTCCTTGCGGTTCGGGCCTTATCCAGCTCGGCCCTCGTCTATATTCTTCATCCAGTCTTTCATCCGCTCAGTGCACGCGTCGGATACCCCATATATTTCTATACGTACTGGATCAGCTTTGCGGTCGAGTCGATCCTTGCCCTCATCGTTGTCTACAGCGTCTTCCGGCTTGCCATGGCTCCGCTCAAGGGTCTTCAGCAGCTCGGAATGCTGGTCTTTCGCTGGGCTGCATCCATCTCGGTCGCCGTGGCGCTCGGGTCGGCATTCGCCCCGGAGATGACGCGTACCAAGTACCTCATCGCCGCCATCTCGCAACTGCAGCGTACCCAGAGCATCCTCACCCTCTGCCTGCTGGTCTTTGTCTGCTTCGCCATTCTTCCCATGGGCCTCAACTATGGCAGCCGCATCTTCGGCGTCAGCCTCGGCCTCGGCATCTTGGCCACCAACGACCTGGTGCAATCTGCGTGGCTCACCCTCAATCCAGGTATGCATTCGGCACGCAACGTGGTCAACGGCGTCGTCATCTGCCTTGTTCTCGCCACCTGGGGCGCCTACTTCGCCCTGCCCGAGCCGAAGCGCCGTCTCATCGTCCTGCCCACCACGTCACCTTTCCTGCGCTGGAACCAGATCTCGCAGGTCCTGGGCGACGCCCCCGGCTTCGTAGCGATCGGCGGATTGCCACCCGAGCTCCTCGCACCCGCGGAGATCGAGGTCATGCAGCGCGCCTCGCTCAAGATGACAACACCCTTTCCCAGGTCGATGAGCGCTTAATACGCGCCTGTTGCCCGTTCCAAATAAAACACCCATACCGGTCTCCGGCATGGGTGTTTCTCTTTACACTCATCTTCGCTCAATGCTACCGGCGAACAGGCCTGCGATGACGGCGGTGCCGTGGCTGAGGCCGGTGGTGATCTCCCTGCCCAACCTTCACCACAATCTGTGCATCCGCCTGCGGCGGCGTATATACGCCGGCAAACACAAACAACATTGCCAATCCAAGCAACCAACGTCTCATTTGAAGCTTCATCTACATCCTCAATCCTGCTCCGCCTAATACAGGCCAGCACTCCATAAGATGCAGAATCGTCCCCGCGCGGCCATGTCGTCGTAGTATTGACAAGCCCACACCCCTCATCTTCGTTTTACCGCACCACCCCAACCTGCTCCATCGGCCAGTAGACGAAGACCGCCTTGCCATAGATCAGCTCGCGGTCCACCGGCCCAAAGTCGCGGCTGTCGCTGGAGATCGACCGGTGGTCGCCCATCACGAAGTACTCCTTGGGCGGCATCACCATCTCCGTCTGCGACCGGTCGTCGGCGAATCGGCTTTGCAGATACGGCTCCTTCAGCGGCACGCCGTTCACAACCACCTGCCCCTGGTCGATCCTCAGCCTGTCCCCCGGTACAGCGATCACCCGCTTGATGTAGCTCTTCGCGTGGTCGCGCGGATACTGGAACACCACCACATCGCCCGCGTGGATCTCGCCCACGCGATACGCAATCTTGTTGATGAACAGCCGGTCCTGGTCTTCCAGCACCGGCAACATGCTGGTTCCCTCCACCCGCACGGGCTGGTACAGAAAGATAATGATGAACGCAGACACCGCAACCGACACCACCAGGTCGCGCAGCCACGAGTGCCAGCCCGTCGCTACGCTGGATCTACCACCGTTCCCTTCCCCAGTCTGCGTCTCCACCGGCCGCTCGTCCCCCACTCGTTCTTCGTCGATCACGCTCTCTCCTCGCACCCTTGTCTCTGTTAGTTAGACGCAGCAGCCCCGCTCCTGGGACTCACCATTTCACCACTCTTCGGCCCCAGCCCCAGTCCCGGCACCAGCGTCTTTCCGTCGATCCCCGTCGGCGACCACGACTCCACGATCGCCCGCGCCAGCTTCGCGATCGTCACCTCGCCCTCGTTCTCCGCCGTCCAACTCGTGTCCGCGTTCTCGTAGGTAAAGATCGAGATCACCATCGGCCCCGTCTTTCCCGCCACGATCGCCACATCCGCCCGCACCGCGTTCAGGCTGCCCGTCTTGCTGGCAATCCCCGATCCCGTCTCCGTCGCGTCCAGCTTCTCCAGATAACGCGGAATCGTATCGCGATAGAACTGGTTGCGCAGCATCTTCATCGCCACCCCGCAGATTGCCGAGTCCTTCTCCGAAATCGTCCCAGCCACTTCGGCCGGTTCCGCCAACTCGCCCCGTTTCTCCAGTTCACAAAGTCCGATCCGCTCCATCACCCGCGCCATCTCCCGCGGCGTCGACTTGCCCAGCCCGTACTTCGCCTGGTCCGCAGGCATCGGCCCGGTCGCCGGCTTTCCGATCTTCTTATAAAGATGCGTGTCCTTCAGCCCCATCCACTCCGCGCGCGCATTCACCGCATCCAGCCCAATCCTGTCGATCGCCAGGTTGGTCGCCGTGTTGTCGCTCATCACGATCATCAGCGTCAGCACGTCCTTCAGCGTCAGGGTCTGCGGCGCATCCAGAAACAACAGAATCCCCGAGCCGCTCACCGCATCTCCCGGTTGCAGCGTGATCTTGTCGTCCCAGCGCGCCTTGCCCTCGCGCACCTGCTCCATCGCCTCAAACAGGATCGTCAGTTTGATCACCGACGCCGTCTGCACCACCGTATCCGCGTCCAGCGATACCTCCCTACCGGTGTTCAGTTGCGTGGCATACATCGCCACCTTGCCGTGGTGCGCCTTCGCAATCTCGCGCAACCGTGCTTCCAACGCGGAGTCCGCATCCTCCGTAGTCTTCGACGACACCACCGGCCCCGCCGCCGCAGCTCCCCGCGCCTGCTCCTGCGCCACTCCGCCCTCGGCCCCGCACAACGAGACAGCCAGCGCAAATCCCAGTACAACTCCAGGAACTCTCATCTTCTGCATGGTACATTCACCACCGTAGGACGCACTACCCCTGTCTCGCATCTCCGCGCATCCCCTGCCCTGCCCAGAACGCATTTTCTCCCGAAAAAATCGTCTCCAATCCGCCTCGTCATGGGACATTTTGCCATGCACAAACGTATACTAGGTAATGGGAGTTCTGGCGCATTTCATATCGTGTCGGGTACTCGACCATCAAGCAGTCTAAATATCATCAACCCACGGCGGCAGCAACTTATGGCAACACTCACCATGATGGAACAAACGGACACGTCAAAACCTAACTTGCACGTCGTGGACGGCCCCCACGACCTCACCACCGAAACCTCCAACATCGCGTCCGAGGGCTTCGATACCAAGTCTGCGATCGATATCGCCCGCATCATCAGCCACGAAGACGCCAAGGTCGCCTCCGCCGTCCGCAAGGCCCTACCAGAGATCGCGGTAGTCATCGACATCGTAGCCCGCGCGCTGCGCGATGGCGGTCGTCTCATATACGTCGGCGCAGGCTCCAGCGGTCGCATTGCAGCGCTCGACGCATCGGAGTGTCCGTCCAGCTACTCCACTCTCCCCGCGCAGGTGCAATACATCATGGCCGGCGGCCCAAAGGCCCTCGCCTCCGCATCCGACGTCAACGAAGACTCCCCCGAGCTCGGCCAGCGCGACATCGCGCGCCGCCGTCCCACCCGCAAGGACATCATCCTCGGCGTCTCCGCCTCCGGCAGCACGCCCTACGTCGTCGGCGCGGTCGAGTACGCCCGCGCCCGCGGTGCCATCACCGCCGCCATCACATGCAACCACAACACACCCCTCGCCGACGTCTCCGACACCACCATCGTCGTCGAAGTCGGCCCCGAGGTCGTCTCCGGTTCCACCCGCATGAAGGCAGGAACCGCGCAAAAAATGGTCTGCAACATGATCACCACCGGAGCCATGACCCGCCTGGGTTACGTCTACGACAACCTCATGGTCAACGTCCACATGAAGAACGCCAAGCTCGTCGAGCGCGGCATCCGCGTCCTCATGCACGTCTGCAACATCGACCGAGACTCCGCCATCCGCACCATCAAGTCCGCCGGCAAATCCATCCCCATCGCAGTCGTCATGCTCAAGGCCAACGTAGACAAGATGGAAGCCGTCCGCCGCCTCGCCCAGTCCGACGGCAACGTCCGCCTCGCCATCGACGACTCCCGCCTCGAACTCTAAACAGCAAACTGCAAGGCGTAAAGTCCAAGTAAAATCAGCGAATGAGTGCAGCTTCGACAGGTCGCGTCCGCTCGGCCACCGCCGCCGCGCTCTTCCTCTTTTCCGCTGCCTTCACCCTCTGGCAGAACGCCCGCGTCGCCGTCCTCTGGGACCTCAGCTACCTCCTCGACACCAGCTTCCGCATCTCGCTCCACCAGCTCCCCTACCGCGACTTCCCTCTCGCCCACGCGCCGCTCACCTTTCTCCTGCACGCCGCCATCATCCGCATCTTCGGCCGCGCCGTTCTCCCGCACATCCTCTGCGCCGCCCTCGAAGCGGGTCTCGCAACCCTCCTCACCTGGCGCATCCTCCTCCGCCTGCTCAAGCCGTTCGCCGAACGCGCATTCCTCATCGCCACACTCCTCGCCGCCCCGCTCATCTTCCTCGGCATCTACGGCGTCTACCCCCACGCCATCTACGACAGCGACTGCATCCTCGCCGTCCTCGTCGCCATCACCCTCCTTCAGCGCGCAAACGACTCCGCGCCCCGCAACGCACTCGCCGGAGCAGCCTCGGTTCTCCCGCTCTTCTTCAAGCAGAACATCGGACTTCCCTTCCTGCTCATCGCGCTCGCCGCCGTCGCAACGCTCGCCATCGCCCGCCGACTGCAACGCGCCAGTCCCGCTCCGCAGCTCTGCTTCTTCGCCGGTGCCGCCGCCGCACTCGCCGCCGCACTGCTCCTCATCCACACGACCGTCGGCCTGCACAACTACGTCGCCTGGACCATCACCTTCGCCGCTCAGCGCCGTCTTCCCGGCCTTGGCCTCATCCTCGCCATCTACCACCAGTCCTCGCTTCTCTGGACCATCCCCGCCGCCCTCATTGCCCTCGCACTCCTCCGCCGCGACAAGCGGGAAGTAAAATTCCGGGTGCCCCATCCATTCCGCGTTCTTGGCGGAATGGGTGGGAGTCAAGTCGCGTCGATCATCGCCCTCCTTCTTCTCGCCGCGCCCTTCCTCTGGACCATCGTCTCTCTCGCCATCAACACCGACCCCTCCGACCGCGCCGGCCAGCTTCTCTCCCTCTGGCCTCATCTCCTGGTCCTCGCCGTGATCTACGCTCTCTGGTGCTTGTGCCACGTTCCTTCCTTCAACACACTTCTTCCTCTCATCCTTCTCGCCACCATCCACGGCGCCTTTCTCTCCCAGCAGCTCTGGGGATCCACCTACGCCATCTGGCCTCTCCTCATGCTTCTCATCGCCGCGCTTCTCACGCAGATTCCCACCATCGCTCGCCCGCTCGCTATCGTCATCTCGGCGACGTTCCTCATCTGCGGCGCTCTCTACGCCACCAGCCACGAGCGCCTAAGCTACATCCAACTCGACGGCCCTCTCGCCCGCGCAACCCTCCCCGAACTCCGCGGCCTCGCCACTCCCGGCCCCTGGCTCCCCGCATTTGAAGAGCTCATCCGCGTCACCAACGCCGAGATTCCCTCCAACGACGCAATCCTCCTCATCCCCGGCGAGAACCCCTTCTACTTCGCCACGGGCCGAACTCCGCACTTCCCCATCCTTCTCTTCGACCCGGCCACCAACCCCTACACCCCCGCGCAAATCCTCGCCCAATCCCGCGCCCGCAACGTCCGCTGGCTCATCGTCAGCCGCAACCTCCAGCTCACCGCACCGCCCTCGCCAGACCTGCCCGAACTCCTCCGCGCCCTCCAGCCCAACTTCACCCTCGTCCGCTCCCTCACCAACTACGACATCTACCGCCGCAATTAATCCTCACCCCGCCCGCACCAAGCTCATCACCCATTTCCTCTGTCAATCCTCGTAAACTATCCCCATGGACAAGTTTGTCGTTCGCGGAGGCAATCCCCTCCTCGGCACCATCAAAGTCTCCGGCGCAAAGAACTCCGCCCTCCCCTGCATGGCCGCCGCCATCCTCACCGAGGACGAAGTCGTCCTGGAGAACATCCCCCAGGTCCGCGACATCGAGACCGAGCGCCGCCTCCTCGCCGCCATGGGTGCCGAGGTCGATCTCGGCTACGGCCGCGCCCAGCACCGCACCAGCATCCGCTGCGCCAGCCTCTCCGACCCGGTCGCCAAGTACGAGATCGTCAAAACCATGCGCGCCAGCTCGCTGGTCCTCGGCCCGCTCATCGCCCGCACCGGCATCGCGCGCGTCGCCATGCCGGGAGGCTGTGCCATCGGTGGCCGTCCCATCGATCTGCACATCAAGGGTCTCGAAGCCATGGGTGCCGCCATCACCCAGGACCACGGCTACCTCGAAGCACGCACGCCCAACAATGGCAGCTCCCAGCTCAAGGGCGCGCACATCGTCTTCGACAAGATCACCGTCACCGGCACCGAAGACCTCCTCATGGCCGCAACCCTCGCCGACGGAGAAACCGTCTTCGAGAACTGCGCCCGCGAGCCTGAAGTCACCGACCTCGCCGCTCTGCTCACTGCCATGGGAGCAAAGATCAAGGGCGCGGGCACCTCCACCATCCACGTCCAGGGAGTCGCCAAGCTCCACGGCGCGCGTCACCGCATCAATCCCGACCGCATCGAAGCCGGAACCTTCCTCATCGCCGCGGCCATCACCGGCGGCGACCTCGACGTCGACTGCTGCAACCCTGCCCACCTCGGCGCGCTCATCGCCAAGCTCGAAGCCTGCGGAGTCCGTCTCGATGTCGGCAACGACCACATCCGCGTCCGCTCCGGCGGCTCGCTCAAAGCCACCAACATCTCCACCGAGGAGTATCCCGGCTTCCCCACAGACATGCAGGCCCAGTTCATGGCCCTCGCCACGCAGTCCGAAGGCACCACCACCATCACCGAAAACATCTTCGAGAACCGCTTCATGCACGTCCAGGAACTCAACCGCATGGGCGCAAACATCAGCGTACAGGGCCGCACCGCCACCGTCCGCGGCCCCAGCAAACTCGAGTCCGCCGCCGTCATGTGCTCGGACCTCCGCGCCAGCGCCTCGCTCGTCCTCGCCGCCCTCGTCGCCGACGGCGAAACCATCCTAGACCGCGTCTACCACCTAGATCGCGGCTACGAGCACTTCGAAGAGAAACTCCGCAACGTAGGCGCCCAGATCCGCCGCATGGGCGACGTCTTCAGCAAGAAATAGCCGCACCTCCCAGTGCCACCACCCCCCTGTTCGTCATTCTGGCGAAGCCAGAATCTCTGTATTGCCGGGTGCCCCAGGTGCCTCGCATTTGGGCACCTGGGAGAGGCCGCGTTGAGTGGGTCTACCACCAACACTTCCCACCCCCGAAGTTTTTTTCCTCGAATTTCCCCGTAAATCCGCGTGTCAAGCCCCTCGACCCACCAAAATCGACCCAACCATCAGAAAACAAAAGAGAAAATACTTCCCCGTAAGTGGCATAGTAGTTTCCCTCCAGCGCGTATAATTAAAGCAGTAAGTAACAAACAGACCCGGCCAATCAGCCGGGTCTTCGCTTTTAACACTCAACAGCAAACCGTTGCGAATCAAAGCATTATCAGGAAGCTAAATAGAATGAATACGTTACAAGCTAAACCGCCAAACCTCAATTTTCACCATAACCCAAATGTTTCCAACACTCTAGCAGTAACCTGTCAGGAATGACTACTTTGGCGACCATAACCCCATGCAATCGCCTGATTTCATTTCAATTACGCCCAGAATACCCCCGGGGGGGGGAGGGGGGGGATAAAAGACGAACAAACAGCGAACTGACGACGAACAAGTCTCGTCACCGCCAGCTCACCGCCAGCTCACCGCCAAATGCCACCGCAGCCCGGCCTTCACCGTCCTATCCAGCACGCACGCGTACTCCAGCAGCTCAGCCAGCACCTGCGGCCCCTCCGTCCCAAGCAACTGCGGATCGCCCTGCAACTCCGCCACCAGAGCCAGCACCGTCGCCAGTCCATCGTCCGCTACATACCACTGCGGAGGAGGCAGCCGCCGCATCAGATCGGGATTTCCCCCGCCCTCCTCGATCAGCAGCGCCATCGAGTTCTCGTCCGCAGAAAAAAATTCGATCAGCGGTCGTACTCCCAGTTTCAGCGCAAGCCGCTCCAGCGCGTCCTCATGCCGAGCCAGCGCCCGCCCATTGACGAAGATGTCGAACCCCGGGTCTTCGCCCTCCACCACGATGTACATCGAAGCTGCCATTGTCAGAAGTGTACTTCGCCCGCTGCATTCCGCGAACGAAAAATCGACGCCGCGCACCACCCTCGATTCCTCACGCTACTTCCACTCGTGCGGGACCGAGCCTGCCGGTGCGTGCGATGTGATCTCCAGGTACACCGTCTCGATGTCCTGCTGGCGCAGATCGGCACGCCCCACCGGGAACCAGACGTTGTCCGGAGCGGGCAGCTCGATCTGCATCTCCGCCGGCTTCTTCCCCGCATCCGCCTGCGCCTTCACCGCCGCGTACAGGTCGATCAGAAACTGCCTCTGCCCCTGCAAAATTTCGATCCCGCCCGCCTCGCCGTGCCCCGGCAGCACATGCACCGGCCCCAGCGCGATCGCCCGCTCCAGCGCCTTCGGCCAGTTGGCGATGTTCGCGTCCAGCAGCTTGTTGCGCGGCCCATTCACCGCCGCGTCGCCGGTCGCCAGAATCTTCTCCATCGGCAGCCACACATATCCGTCGCCCGGCGTGTGCCCCCACCCGAGAAACAGAAAATCCACCTCGCGCGTGCCGTCGTTCAGCACCAGCTTGTCGCCCGTAATCGACATCTGCGGCCGCTGCACGTCGGTCTCGCCCGTCGCCCTCACATCCGCACGGCTCGACATCGCGTTGCGCCAGCGCGTCGGCTCCCATCGGTTCATCTCGTCCGTCACGCCCTGAAACGCCAGCGTCGTCGCGCCCGCCGCCGTCCACACCGAGTTGCCGTACGCATGGTCGCCGTGCGCGTGCGTGTCGAAGACGTACCGCACCGGCTTCGGCGATAGCTGCTTCGTAATCGTCAGCAATTCCTTCGCGCGCCCCGGATAGTTCGCGTCCACCACAATCAGGTAGTCGCGCATCTCGATCACCACCGTATTGCTGTATCCATTAGTGTCGCCGGTCATGAACCACACCCCGCGCGCAATCGCGTGCGGCGGCGAGTTCTGTGCGCGCAACCCCAACGCTGTCGTCATCAGCAGCAAAATTAAACCTCGTGCAATCTTGCGCGTCACCATTCCCAACCTCCCGCACTCTGGTTCATCGTTGAACATTACAGTTATGTACGAACCAAATCATCATTTGGTCTAAGCTTCATCAAAAAACGAAAAGCCCGGCAATCGCCGGGCCTCTCATCTGTTTTGCTGGTACACACAATCAAGCAGCTTAACGGTTTCCGCCGCCGCCCTGAGGCGCGCCACCGGGTCCGCCGGGTCGCCGTCCACCGCGCCGCCTTCTTCCGCCCGGTCTGCGATCTCCGCCGCCTCCCGGCCCGCCTGGCCCACGCCCTCCGCCCGGCGCGCCTGGCCCGCGTCCGCCTGCATTGCCCGCAGGAACCGCAACGCCATCGGCGCGATTGAAGTTCGGCTCGTCATCCGGCGCATCGTCGCCGTCCTCGTCGTCGGCTCCGTCGCTGGAAAACTCATCGCCGCCCTCGACCAGCACCTCTTCGTCGTCGTCCTCAATGGGAGCAACATAGGACGGCGCAGCAATACTGCCCGGTCTGTCACCGTGTCCGCCGCCATGTCCGCCATCCTCGCCGACCTCTGGCAGTCCGAGCTTGGCCCGCTGCTCGCGCAGCACAGCCTTGCGTGAAAGCTTGATCCGGTTGCCTTCGATCGAGAGCACCTTCACCAGAATCTGGTCGCCCTCGCGCAGCTCGTCCTTCACCTCTTTGACGCGGTGTTCCGCGATCTCGGAAACGTGCAGCAGTCCGTCCGTTCCGGGGAAGATCTCCACGAATGCGCCAAACTCCGCGATCCGCACCACCTTGCCCAGATACGTCTTGCCGATCTCCGGCACAGCCGTAATGTCGGAGATCATCTGGATCGCCGCCGCCAGTCCGTCCGCATCCGACGACGCCACGTTGACGCGCCCCGTGTCGTCCACGTCGATCTTCACGCCAGTCGCGTCGATAATTCCGCGGATCACCTTGCCGCCCGGCCCGATCAGGTCGCGAATCTTGTCCGTCGGAATCTGAATGGTGTGAATCCGCGGCGCAAACTGTGACTTCTCCTCGTTCGCCTTGCTGATCGTCGCATCCATAATGTCCAGCAGATGCAGCCGTCCGAGCCGTGCCTGTTCCAGCGCCTCGCGCATGATCTGCGCCGTGATGCCCATGATCTTGATGTCCATCTGCAGTGCGGTAATGCCCTTGCGCGTTCCCGTCACCTTGAAGTCCATGTCGCCGTAGTGGTCTTCCGCGCCAGCGATGTCCGAGAGCACCGCATACTTCTCGCCCTCCTTCACCAGCCCCATCGCAACGCCTGCCACCGCGCTCTTGATGGGAATTCCCGCCTGCATCAGCGCCAGCGACGCGCCGCACACCGTCGCCATCGACGACGACCCGTTCGACTCCAGAATGTCCGACACCACGCGCAGCACGTACGGAGACTCGTCCTCGCCCGGCAGCACCGCCTCGATCGCCCGCCATGCCAGCGCGCCATGTCCAATCTCGCGCCGTCCCACGCCGCCCATGCGTCCAACCTCGCCCACCGAGAACGGCGGGAAGTTGTAGTGCAGCATGAAGCGCCGCTTCTGTTCGCCCTCGTAGCTCTCCATCCGCTGCGCATCGTCGGTCGTGCCCAATGTCGCCGACACCATCGCCTGCGTCTCGCCGCGCGTGAACAACGCCGAGCCATGCACCCGCGGCAGCACGCCAACCTCAATCGTGATCGGGCGAATCTCGTCGAACGCGCGATGGTCCGGGCGCGTCCGCTCATTCAGCACCTGGTCGCGGAATATCTGCTCACGCAGCAGCTCGTAGTACTTGCTCAGCTTCTTCGCCGCCTCGGCGTCGCCCTCGGGCAGCGCCTTCTTCAGCGCGTCCTTGATCTCCTTCACCAGCGCGTAGCTCTCGAACTTGGGGTGCTTCTGCGTGTCCAGCGCGTCCTTCAACTTTGCGCCAACCTTCGCCGTCAGTTCGTTCAGGTAAACCGCATCGATCTCCACTGCCGCCGGCACGCGCTTCGTCTTGCCCGCCAGTTTGACCAGCTCCTCGATCGCCGCGCAGATCTTCTTGATCTCCACATGCGCGAACTCGATCGCGTCCACCACCTGAACTTCGCTGCACTCCTTCGACCCCGACTCCACCATCACAATGCCGTCTTTTGTTCCGACAACCATGATGTTGAGCAGGCTCTTCGCTCGCTCCGCGTACGTCGGGTTCACGATGAACGCGTCGTCGATCAGCCCGATGCGCACCGCGCCCACCGGTCCGTGGAATGGAATGTCGCTCAACGCCAGCGCGCAGCTCGCGCCGTTCATCCCCAGCACATCGGGATCGTTCTCCTTGTCCGCCGAGTAGACGAACGCAACCACCTGCGTCTCATTGCGGAAGGTCGACGGGAAGAGCGGACGAATCGGCCGGTCGATCTGCCTGCACGTCAGGATCTCTTTCTCGCTCGGCCGTCCCTCGCGCTTGATGAATCCGCCGGGAATCCGTCCCCCCGCGTATGTGTTCTCGCGGTACTCCACCGTCAGCGGGAAGAAGTCGATTCCCTCCTTGGGGTCGGGCGAGGCCACGGCCGTCGCCAGTACTGCGTTGTCGCCGCAAGTGGTGAACGCTGCGCCGGAGGCCTGCTTGGCCATGCGTCCGGTCTCAAAGGTAATCCGCTTGCCGCCGGCAAGCTCTACTGTCACTTCCTGTTTCATAGTGCGCCTCTTCTCTCGTTTTTCTGTCAATTAAGGAAACTTGGTGCTGCGCCGCTTAACAACGTGCGCAGAGTTGCAGCCCGCAGTGGCCTTCCTTGAGGCCGCCAGCGGAGTGCATGGTAAAAATCTGTGGATCGAAATCCTGGCCCATGGCACATCGCAACCAGCCAGGAACCAGCCCTTCGCAGACGGCAGCGTTTGCAATCACAGCCTCGCGCATCGTCAGCAACTCCGGCGGCAACGGCCGATGAGGCTGCGCGTGAAGTGGACTGCCGATGGTTGGCGGGTCTTGCCTTCGTCCATGATGGGGGTTGTCCCGGTCGAGTCTACTTGCGGATGCCAAGCTTCGTGATGACCTCGCGATAGCGGTCTGCGTCGCATTTCTTCAGATAATCCAGCAGACCGCGCCGTTTGCTCACCAGCATCAGAAGTCCCCGGCGGGAGCCATGGTCCTTCTTGTGCATCTTGAAGTGCTCGGTCAACTCGCCAATGCGCTCGCTCAGGAGGGCAATCTGGACCTCCGGACTCCCGGTGTCCGAGTCGTGCGTACGATACTTCTCTATGATTCCTGTCTTCTTTACCGATTCCAGCACAGCAGTTGGTGCTCCTGATCTCTAGTTCACTTGTGGCCGTAGTGTCTCCGTAAAGGATAGCACCCTATGCAGCAACCCGGCAATTCAACGCAACCCAAAAACATCCGCTATAGAAGTTCAAACAGGGTATACGATAGGGCGGTTGAACGATTCAATTGCCCGATTGGAGAAGTCCCATGAGAGCCGCCCTGTTGATTTTGCTTCTGCCGCTGTCTGTATTCGCTCAGAACCAGTCCGCGCCTGTCGATGCAGCTTGCGGACCCCAAAATGTCACATTCAAAGCACAACAAGGCGCTGCCCCGCTTGCCCCGGCGCTCCCTGAGACGGGCAAAGCCCTCGTCTATTTCATTCACGACGATGGCCAGTATGGTGACTATCAGCACTTCACCCTGAAGATCGGCCTCGACGGAGCGTGGGTCGGCGCCTACAAAAATAATTCCGTCTTCACCGTCTCCGTGCTGCCGGGTGAGCACCATCTATGCGCCAACGTGCAATCGAGCTTTGATCCGGGGCTTATCTTTTCGTTCGCGCACTTCACGGCTGAGGCGGGCAAGGTCTATTACTTCCGCACCCGGTTCCTCAACGTAGCGGGCCACACTTCAACATCGCTAAATCTCGACCAGCCCGACAGCGACGAGGCCAAGTATCTGATTGCCACCTACCCGGAGAGCCTGTTTAAGCCAAAGAAGTAAGTGCCGCTCCACGGACGATGAACAATCGACCGGCTCATCCGTGGCTGACAGCCGCACCGCGCTGATCGAAAGCCTCCCGCGCCGCAAAGAAAGCCGCCTTCGCCTTTCCCTCCGTGTCGAACGGCAGCGGCCGCTCCAGTTTCCCATCCGCGCGGCCCTCCTCGTGTCCCAGCCATGTGTACCGGTCCGTAATCCCCCAGGTCAGCACCGCCTTCACCGCCGGATCGCCCAGCACCAGCCCCAGATACTGCCTGTACGCCGCGGCCACCGCCGCGTCGCGCCCAGCAATCTCCGCCCCCAGCGCGCGGTCGTTGACATCCATCTCCGTCACAAACACCTGCAACCCCAGCTCCCGCACCGCCCCAATAAACCGCATCAGCCCCGCCCCAACCTGCACGCCAGTCTCGCCCGCCACCACAGCAGCCGCGATGTGCGATTGCACCCCAACCGCATCCACCGGCACTCTCCGCGCCACCATCCGCCGCAGCATCTCGATCACCGCCTCGCGCTTCTGCTCGCCCTCTCGTGTCTCCGCTTCGATCCCGTAGTCGTTATACGTCAGCAGCGCCTGTGGGTCGGCCTCGCGCGCTG
>Ga0302278_10004588_pt1 | contig 14175 bp, 12 predicted proteins | sample III_Bog_N3_2_FD_194543 | JGI IMG/M metagenome (GOLD analysis project Ga0302278, IMG submission 194543) | Peat permafrost microbial communities from Stordalen Mire near Abisko, Sweden - III_Bog_N3_2 | ecosystem: Environmental > Terrestrial > Soil > Wetlands > Peat | place: Sweden: Abisko... | reverse complement strand
GAGGGACCGGGGGCACCCTCAACTTGATAAAATGCTCCATGCGACCAGGGCCACCCGCCGAGAGAGGTTGGCAACTGCCCGAGTGGATGCGCTACCGGCTTCTCGAATATCCCTCCCCGGTCCCCAACTGCGAGGGACCGGGGGCACCCTCAACTTGATAAAATGCTCCATGCGACCAGGGCCACCCGCCGTTTCCATCATCGGCTGCCCTGGAAGTAAGCTTAGGTATTTGGCACGCACCAATGCTCTTTGACGGGGCAATTCTCGCCCCGGCGAAGCGCCTGCAACGCAATGAACTGTTCTTTCAGCCCCAATCCAAGACCGCAGACTCAGCCCGAGCAGCGCCAGCCCACGCTGTCTCAGCGAGCCTGCAGGGGCGCGTTCAACTGCTGGCGCAGGCTGCCGGCGAGATCGGCCACCACGCGCAGTTTATCGGCGATGGGCGAGGATGCCTCGCTACCGGATAGGGCCAATTGCGAGTGCAGCAGCAGGCCCGCAACCGTCGTCTTCAGCTCGTTCTCGATAGCGGCAGCCGCCGCCCGCCGTGCCAGCATCTGCTCCCGCTCGCGGCGGTGCAGGGCGGCGCGAATCTCCCGGATCAGCCGGGCCGCCCCGGAGAGAGCGAAGTTGATCTGCAAGGGGATGGCGAGGCCGGCCCGCTCCCATACGGCTTCAGCAGCGGAGGGATCGCACTCAGCCATGGTTTCATCCACGACCACGGCGGCAAACTCCCGGCGGCGCAGCGCGACCAGCGCGGCCTTGCGCCCCTCCGCCACTTCCACCTCCATGCCCAGTTGTGTGCTCACAACGGCCGCGCAGTTACGCGCGCCTTCAATCCCGGTCACAATCAGAATGCTCATTTCCATCTCCTCATTTCGTGTCCGGCCTGTTTGCGGCCGGGGCTTGTTTTGCAAGGCTTGCCCACTTGCAAGGGCTCTCGTGGAATCGCTCCGCAGACAGGTGCGGGTTTCCTGCCCGCGTGGATGGGGAGGCTCTTTCTGCAATGGATTTCGTTCCCACGATGGGCGCGATCGATTCCGGCTACAGTCTGTCCGGGCGCAGGGCGCTCACTCTTCCTATAGCGGGCCGGCGATGCCGTATTCCTTAAGCTTGCGGTAGAGGGTGGTCTTGCCGATGCCCAGCAGCCGGGCGGCTTGCAACTTGTCGCCGTGGAGGGTGCGAATGGCTCCCAGGATGGCCTCGCGCTCGAGATCGGCCAGGGTCTTGACATGGGGTGCGCCGACTTCGCCGGCGGGTTCGGTAGCAGCGGCAGCGATTCGCAGGGCTTGCAGGCCCTGCTGCTGCAACTGCGTGGGCAGATTTCCCAATTCGAGCACCCTGCCGGAGCAGAGGGCACAGGCCCGTTCTACCGCGTTCTCCAATTCGCGGACGTTGCCCGGCCAATCGTGACGCATCATGGCATGCAAAACTTCATCGCTAAAGGTGAACTTGACGCCGTGCCCATGGCAGGCGCGATCTAGGAAGTGCGCCGCCAGCAGTGGGATGTCTTCGCGGCGGTCGCGCAGCGGCGGCAGCCGCAGATTAACCACATTGAGCCGGTAGAAGAGATCCTTGCGAAAGCTGCCTTTCTCAACCATTGCCGCCAGGTCACGGTTGGTGGCAGCCACGATGCGCGCCTTGATGGGTACCCGGTGGGTAGCCCCGACCGGCCTGACCTCTTTCTCCTGGAGAGCGCGCAGCAGCTTGACCTGCAGGTCCAGCGTAAGCTCGCCTATCTCATCCAGAAACACCGTGCCCCCCTCGGCCGAGACCAGCAACCCGTCCTTGGCGCGGTTGGCTCCGGTGAAGGCGCCCTTGACGTAGCCGAACAATTCGCTCTCGATCAGCGTGGGCACCAGCGACCCGCAGTCCACCGGCAGAAAGGGCTTCTGCGAGTTGGGACCGTAGGCGTGGATGGTCCGCGCCACCAGTTCCTTGCCGGTGCCGCTCTCGCCCAGCACCAAGACCGGATGCGAGCTGAGAGCGACCTTGGAGAGGATGCGGTAGAGCTTCTCCATCTCGCCGGAGCGCCCAATCATAGCTCCCAGGCCTTGCGAGATCCGCAGCCTCTCTCTCAACTGGCGGGTGGCGGTATCGGTCAGGTGGGTGGTGGCGGCGCGGTCCAGCACCGTCGAGAGCTCATCCATGGTGAAGGGCTTGGTCAGGTAGTCGGCTGCGCCGCAGCGCATGGCTTCGACGGCCGCGTTCACCGACCCGGAGGCAGTTACGGCGATCACCGAGGTCGCCGGGTAAAGCGTTTTCACCTCGGAGACCAGCTCCAGGCCCTGGCTGCTCCCCGCCGGCAGATTGACCAGCAGAATATCGGCGGGGCGGCCGCGAAGCTGGCTCCGCGCCTGGCCCAGATCGCCGATGCTTTCCACCGCGTAGCCCAAGCTCGCGGCAATCTCGGCGCAGGCCGAGCGGAAAGCTGCATCCGCGTCCACCACCATCAGGTGCAGCCGCACCGCCGGCTCCGCAAGTTGAGGGACAAACTGCATAGTTCTCGCATCAAAAGCTGTTTCGAGCATTGTATTCGCCTCGCGCGTGGTTGGGTAATTTGGATTGGCGGTTTCCGGTCATTCGCCCGGTCGGTGGCGCGGATTCAGCGGCTTCGGACAGGCAGTTCGATCTCGAAGCGCGCCCCGGAGGGTATGCGGCTGACGGCGTGAATACTGCCGCCGGCGCCCTCGACGATGGAGCGGGTGATGGCCAGGCCCAAGCCGCGATGCGCGGCCGGCCAACCATCCTTGGCGGAAGCACCCTGCGGGTGTGAAGTGTAACCGGAGTCGAAGATTCTCTCCAGCGTTTTGCTGGGGATTCCCGGCCCATTGTCTTCAATCGTCAGGATGAGCCGGATCGCTTTTCCCGGTTCAACTGCCGCTTCGCGCAGGCCAAGCTGGATTCGCCCGCCTGACGGCATGGCCTCGGCGGCATTCTTCACCAGGTTGACCAGCAGCCGGGTCAAGTCCTCCCCGGTGAGCCACACCGGCTGGGCGCTCCCCTCGGTGTCTACCGTTACGGCAATGGATGGCCCTGCCAGAGCGGCCAGCAGGTTGCGGTTGGCAATGACCTCCTCAGCCATGTTTTCGATGGGAGCGGCCGGCATCGAATCCCAGCCGCGCGGCTTCCCAAGCGGGACGCCCTGGGGATGATCGAGCCCATTGGCGGGCAACCTGGGCGGCACGCGCTGAGCGCCTGCGGGAGAACCAGTCCCCGCTCCCTCGTGGGCGCCGTTGGCATCGAGCGCCACGAGCCGTTCCACCAGCCGGCGGCTGGCCGCGGCCACCAGCCGCAACTCGCTTCCGTAGTGAAGGTAGGGCTTGGCCAGAACCCCAGGCTCCTCAAGAAGGTCGCAGTAGAGCGCAAGAGCCGTCACCATGTTCCTGGTGTCATGCGCCACCTCCGCCAAATTCTCGCCCTCGCTGCGCAGCGTGGCCAGCGTCTCTACCACTGCTTCCACCCGCTTGCGCTCCGCTCCGACCCATCCCGCCGCCGCTTCCATCTGCCGCATCGCTCGCTCCTCTTCCCTTCCAATTCCTTCTGCTTTCCCCTGGTCCCTAGTCCCTGTTCCTAGCCTTTGCCCTTTTCTATTACACGTACCGTGCCAAACTAGAACCGCTCCGTTAAGTTCCTGATAAGGGAAGGGGTTACTGTCCATTTTTCAGACAGCGTCGCGGATCGGACGGGAGAGCGTTTGTCCCAAATTGGAACCATGCCTCTGGAAGTGATCGCGCTAATCTATTCTTTTTCAATCAGTTATGATTGAATTCCTGTTTTGGTCCCGGAAATCTTCGTTGTTCCGGTTTGGGACACGTCCCCAGCGCGGCTCCCGCTCCCGTACAATCCACCTATGAACGCCCTCTCAACTTTGCCTTTCTTCCGCCCCGGCGGCAGGACCCCTGCCCAGCTTCGTCCCCTATCTCTCACCCCCGATTTTGTCCAGACCGCCGAAGGCTCGGTGCTGGTTTCGCTGGGCAATACGAGGGTGCTGACCAACGCCACCATCGAGCAAGGCGTTCCCGGTTGGCTGCGCAACTCAGGCCGGGGCTGGGTGACGGCGGAGTATGCCATGCTGCCCCGGTCCACGGTGACCAGGACGCCTCGGGAAAGCGAACGGGGCAAGATCGGGGGCAGGACGCACGAGATTCAGCGACTGATCGGCCGGAGCTTGCGGTCGGTTGTCGACATGAAGGCGCTGGGCGAGCGGACGGTGATCCTGGACTGCGACGTGATCCAGGCCGACGGCGGCACGCGCACCGCGGCCATCACCGGCGCAGCTGTCGCTTTGGCTCTGGCCCTGAACGCTCTGGTCGAGGCGGGAACGCTCAAGGTTTCGCCGTTGAAGCAACTGGTGGCCGCCACCTCGGTAGGCATCGTGGGCGGCATGGCGCTGCTCGATCTCTGCTACGAGGAGGACTCGGCTGCCGAGGTGGACATGAACGTGGTGATGACCGCCGATGGCGGCCTGATCGAGACGCAAGCCACGGCGGAGAAGGGTTCCTTTTCCCGTTCCGATCTGAACGGGCTGATTGATTTAGCTGATGCAGGACTGAAAGAGATATTCGCAGCGCAAAGAGCGGTGCTGGGGCTGTAACGAACAGAACTGCTCGGCTTTTTACTGGTCTCAGCCTCTCACGCCTGTTCTAGAAGAGGTATCCCACACAAGCAAAGATATTCGAAGGTTCCATCATAAAAAGATGGTGGGCGCGTTTGGTCTGTCAAGTCGCCCTTCGGAACAAACAGGACCATCCCCTGCCGAGCTCTCGTCAAGATCACCCGATAACCGAACCCGCCCAGCTTGTACACCGGAGGCACCGCGTCTCTGCCAAAACCAAGTTGGAAACGCTTGAGCAACAAGTAGCCGACTTGACGGCAACTGTCTTGACGCTCAACACTGAGAACTGAAGGCCAGAAAAACTACCGATCTGAGGACACATGCACCACGTACAGAACCAGGCACAGAATCTCGTTTTTGGATTCGTGATGTTCGCAGGAATCATCGTATCGGGAGCCGTTCTCGCCCTTGTGTTCCTGTTGAAAATCATGAAGCCGTTTACTCGTATTCGCCTCATACGCAAAGGCAGACGCAATCTGTTTCCCTATTCTTATCGTTGACACGGACCAGGGTTTTTGTTGCATCATTTATTTAGCCGGTAAAGTGCTGGTTATACTCAATTCTGCCACTTGATATGGTCCAATCCTGCCGAGAATATAGTCCATTGCTGCCACCCAGTACACAGGCATCCTGCCAAGGGAGGGCCGAGAGAAAAGGCAACATCATCGACGCCGGAGGCGTGCTGAAGTGTTTACCGAAGTGTTACTGACGGGTGGCCGGTTACCCGCCCAGAACTCTCGCTGCCGTTCGGCTCAGGCTGCATCGCTCGTTAGGCCTGTGAACTGAGCGCACGGCGATGATTCACCGAAAGTCATCGGCTCATTGCCTCTCATGCGTTTCAAGCAATAAAACCCGTTCATCATCGCACACATCAGGAACGCTCCGAGTCGAAGTCGGAAGAACGACCTAACGATTCTCAGAAGCGAATATTTGAATGAAAAGGCTTCGCGCCACAGCGCCCTATGCGCTTGCAGCAGTTGATCGGGCGACATGTTCTTCGGGTTAAACGACACGTTGTACCCGTTGTAGAACTCCCAACCTCGGCCAATTAGAATCCTTCCCTCACTTGCCATCTTCGTGTACGCTGGCGTGCCACGATATGGGGTCAGGACGCTCAGAAATGGAACATCAACTCCCGTATCGTAAAGTTGCTTCGCCATTGCGACAACGCTTTCCGGAGTATCGCTGTCGAAACCAGCGATGAACCCGGCCATAACGCAGATTCCCCGGTCGTGCAGAGCGCGTATTCTCGCCTGATACTTATCGACCATGTTTTGTGGTTTGTGGGCATCTTTCAGCGATTGAACACCGAAGGACTCAATTCCGAAGAAAATGCCAATACAGCCTGACCACTTCATCAAGTCGAGAAGCGAGGCATCCTCCGCGATGTCCATACTCGCTTGAGTCAGCCACCATTTGCGAAGAGGAATCATCGCACCAAGGAGCGTTCGGATGTATGGGCGATTAATCGTAAGGTTGTCGTCCCAGAACCACACCACCTTTCGCTGCCACCAGTGTCGGAACTTATCGTATTTGACATCCTCAATAACCTCCGCAACAGGGCGCGTACGGAAGCCTGGATTCAGGGTTGGCACTGTACAAAATGAGCAGGTGAATGGGCACCCACGAGTTGCCTGGACTACTCGCTGAATGAAAAACGACCGTGGCAGGAGATCATATCGAGGCATAGGAATTCCGATGAGTGGTAATGCTTTGCCAACGTAACGATCGCGGAGTCGCCCGCCGGCGGCGTCCGCCAGCAGCTCGGTCCATACTGATTCAGCCTCGCCGATGACGACGCTGTCGCAGTATCGCAGTACCTCATCCGGCGCAAATGTGGCGTGTGGCCCGCCAGCCACAATCCGCTTGCCGCGCTTTTTGAATTCCTGAGCCAGTCGATAGGCTTCGGGTGCGAACCCGCTAAAGAACGAGAGGGCTATCAAGTCGGCCGAGGTGTCAAAGTCGATTCGTTCCACCTGCTGGTGGATAACCCGGACCTGGTGGTCATGCGGAGTGATCGCGGCTAGATGAATTCCCGTGATGGGCGGCACGAAATGGGTTTCGTGGCCGAACCGATAACGCTGCACATAAACGACAATGATATCGACCCGCACGGCCGCTTTGCCTGAGCTGATTTCGTGTGAGTCATTGCGGCGCTCGGAACCCAAGGTAGTCCTCTGAAGAAGAGTGTCATGAATCAGCGTTGCTGCAATCGCACATTGTGAAGCTCTGGGCAGCAAAATGGTGAACGACTCGTTAAGGCATACGGCTAAGCGGCTGCCCGTCAGGTTCCACCAATAAGGAGATTGTATTTGGAGCACAACACCTGCACCGTTGCTCCCGCAGCTTACGCCGCACTTGTCGAAGAGATCATACGCCTGCACACCTCTCCAGCGCATTTTGGGTGTGTAGTTGGCAAACCGTACATGATCCCAGATTCGAGTTCCGATTGAGGCAGCGAATACCGGCACAACGAACGCCCCTCAAACCAAGGAACCAAAAAATCCAATGCTCGGCCATTGTCTTCCCGCCGACTGCGATCGTTGACCACACGCACCGCCGGGGCTTTTCGTCCCGGTGCGCGAGGTTCCTGTGGACTTTTTGAGCTGAGGCCCGGTGCAGCTACGAGGTCTTCAGCGAACTTTAGTTCGGGTAGAGGCTGACTTTTGGCGTTTGTTGATACGAGAACCGGAACGATTGGAACATTATGGCTGCCTTCATGAAAGTTCTTGAGGTCGAGAGCGTAGTCTTCCACTTGATCAAAAGCAAATGATTCGTGTGTTGTTGCTCCGGCCTTGAATTCGATCACGAAGACGATGTTTTCGGCTATCAGGAGGGCGTCTGCTCGCTTGCCCATTCTTGGGATGTAGAACTCTAGGAAGATTCGCCCATCCGGTCGGGCACCGAGTGCTTCTTTGAGAATCGGAATCTGTTGATGCCAAGCCCAACGCTGTGGCTCTTCTAAGGAGTGATGATGTGCGGTCGTCAGAACACCGAGAATTCGATCAGCGTCGTCCTTAAGAAAGCTAGGTACGGTTGCGCAATAATAGGCTTTTATCGGCATTTCAGTCCTTACGGTTGCAACTTATCGTACAGCAGGTGTCAAGCAACTCAAACCGAAGGAGGAAATGATGTGGCTTACACAGTAAACCAATCGCGTAGCCATTCGCAGCATCGGCCCAATACCCACCCTCGAGTGCAGCAGCCCAGTCGGCAGCACCGTCACGCCCAGCCCCGCCACCGATAGCACTGTCTCCGTCGCCGTCCTGGCGAAGAGCGCTTCCTTCAGCTCCAGCTTGAAGAGAGAATGGTTCGCCAAGAAGCACGGGGCCGTCTCCAAGCGAGAGGATGAGCGAGCCGGTTCTTGCCGCGAGATCGACTTGCGTGAGCCCGCCAGAGTGCCGCAGGCTGCGCGGCGCAGAGTCGCAAATCCGAATTTGCAGCCGCCGGCGTCCTCGTCCAGCGATGGGTGAGGACGCCGCCGGCTTGCAGAGGAACCACAAAGCCTGAGCAAATCGATTGCCAGAAGCGGCTATGCCTTCATCGCCTGTTCGACCGCGACCGCAACCGCGACCGATGCGCCGACCATCGGGTTGTTTCCCATGCCGATCAGGCCCATCATCTCGACGTGCGCGGGCACCGAGGAAGACCCGGCAAACTGGGCGTCGGAGTGCATCCGGCCCATGGTGTCGGTCATCCCGTAAGAGGCTGGGCCCGCTCCCATGTTATCGGGATGCAGGGTTCTTCCCGTGCCCCCCCCGGAGGCGACCGAGAAGAATCTCTTGCCTTCGAGCAGCCGCTCCTTCTTGTAGATGGCCATCACCGGATGCTGGAAGCGCGTGGGGTTGGTGGAGTTGCCGGTAATGGCCACATCGACCCGCTCCAGGTGCATGATGGCCACGCCCTCGCGCACGTCGTCGGCGCCATAGCAGCGCACGGCGGCGCGCTCGCCGGTCGAATATGCCTTTTCCCGAACGACGCTCAGCTTGCCGGTCGAGTAGTCGAACTCGGTCTGCACATAGGTGAACCCGTTGACGCGCGAGATAATCTGAGCCGCATCCTTGCCCAGGCCGTTGAGAACCACGCGCAAAGGAGTCTTGCGCGCGTTGTTGGCGGAACGGGCCAGGCCGATGGCGCCCTCGGCGGCGGCAAACGATTCGTGTCCCGCGCAGAAGGCAAAGCACCCCGTCTCTTCGCGCAGCAGCATTGCGGCCAGATTGCCATGGCCGATGCCGACCTTGCGATCGTCGGCAACCGAGCCGGGAATGCAAAATGCCTGCAAACCGGCGCCCAGCGTCTCAGCCACTTCGGCGGCAACGGTCTGGTTCTTTTTGATAGCGACAGCCGCGCCGATCAGATAGGCCCAGCCCGCATTTTCAAATGAAATGTTCTGGATGGACTTCACGATCTTGCGCACATCCACATTCTTGTTCAGGCAGATCTCCTCGGCTTTTTCAAGCGATTCAATGCCGGAGGCGGCAAGATAGGAGTCGATCTGAGCAATCCGTCGTTCGTATCCTTCAAACAAAGCCATGATCTTCTCCTTATTCCTTGCGGGGGTTGATGGTTTTGACGGCGTCCGCAAAGCGGCCATACGTACCGGTTGCCTTGGTCAGCGCGGTCTGTGCATCCACACCCTTGGCAATCGAGTCCATCATGGGTCCCAGCCGGACAAATTTGTAGCCGATGATCTCGTTCTCCGCGTCGAGCGCCAGTTCGGTGACGTAACCCTCGGCCAACTGGAGGTAACGCGCACCTTTTTCGCTGGTGCCGTACATGGTTCCGGTCACGCTGCACAGGCCTTTGCCCAAATCTTCCAAGCCAGCGCCGATGGGCAGCCCATCTTCGGAAAACGCGGTCTGTGTGCGTCCATAGACGATCTGGAGGAAGAGCTCGCGCATGGCCACATTGATGGCATCGCAAACCAGATCGGTATTCATGGCTTCAAGAATCGTCTTGCCGGGCAGAATCTCAGCAGCCATCGCGGCGGAATGGGTCATCCCGGTGCAGCCGATCGTTTCAATCAGCGCTTCCTCGATGATGCCGTTTTTGACGTTCAGAGTAAGCTTGCAAGCCCCTTGCTGCGGAGCGCACCAACCTACGCCGTGGGTCAGACCGGAGACGTCGGTTACTTCCTTGACCTTGGTCCACCGGCCTTCTTGCGGGATAGGGGCCGGACCGTGATTCGGGCCCTTGGCAACTACACACATTTGCTCAATCTCATGCGTATGCATCTGGAGTTACTCTCCTTTGTTCAGCTTGTTCGGTTTGGCTAATAGCAACCGTTCCATAAATTTCCATCGCGATTCAAGGCGCCGGAATCCGCATTGGGCGCGCTTCATGGTGGAGACGATATTCCCGCGACGCCAGCACGCCGGTCTTCATTGTTCCCAGGTTTGCCATGGAGATTGGCGGATTCCGGCGATGTCCTCCCGGATTTTGCCAATGGACGAGCCGCTGCCATGGCACACCCGCTAAAAGGCAAGAGTCGGCAAGTTGTTTTGAATATAGAGGAGCTGGAATTGAAGTGCTGTGACCGCCGTCGCATCAGATCGACCGGAGGTTTCGATGGTGATCCGGCACTTGGCAATGTGCCTGACCGCGAAGGCAAGCCGCCTTTGCCGGGAATCGTTCAGAGCGTTTCCACTGTTTCCGCAATGCCGGCCTTGTGCTATCTCACTTTCGCCGAAGAAAACAGAGACGAGCCAAGGTCCGGGGCGCCCAGACCTTACACTTTCAGTAAAATGCTCCAGCTCTCCGTTGCGGCCTCTGAATCGGGCATGACCTGTGCGAGTGTCCTCCGCATCGAAGAGTCATCCGCCCACGTGAGCGGCCCAAGGCGGACCGCCCCAAGGTGCGCTATGCCTTTGCATGCTACTGCAACAGCGGCAGGTGCCGACGCCGGCGCAGCGGGCCATGGTTCCGTGCCAGTGTCCAATTCCCGGCATCAATGCACGATCATCACCGGGCAATGCGCATATTTGAGAACGCGCTCAGAATTCGACCCGAGCATCCAGCGATGAAGAATGGTATGGCTGCGCTTGCCCAGGACGATCAGGCTTGCCTGAATGGCATCGGCGCGATGGAGAACCTGTTCCGCCGGATGGCCCACGACCACATCGGTTTCGAGTTCGATCTCCTTTTCCTTGGCGCGTGCGCGGATCGGGACGAAACTTTGCTCAAACCGCTCCCGCCCGTCTTCGAGAACCGCGTTGAACTCCGCGCTCTCGGCAGGTTCGGGCGGACGGATCACAGCCAAAACGAATAGCTTCGCCTTCACATCCCCAGCCATTGAAAGAGCGACATTCAAAGCGCGCTCCGCATGGGGAGACGCGTCGAAGGCAACCAATATCCTTTGAAATCCAACAAATACCGGGCTTCCCATGACACTGACCTATACCTCTCCGGCAGCGGCTGTCCGCTGCACCGTCTGTTCCGAATGTTTGTTTGCCGGCGCGTGAGGAAGCAGATGCCGGGGCAGGAAAAACGAGTTCGCAATCACCGTAGGAATCACGGCGCTGGCAATGACTGTGCCCACCAGATAGGAGTACTGAGCTTGCGAAATGATTTGGTGATTGAGGCCAAAGAGAGCGGAGATGGTGCCGAAGGTGAGGCCGGTTGACATCATGAGTGTGTAGTAGGCGCCGGCTTTGCCGTCGTATTTATGGGCGCGGACTGCGGGATACACAGCAATTGCCTTGCTCGAAGACTTCGCCAAGAACAGTACAAGCAATGTCGCAGGAGCAGCAATGAGTGCCGGGACCGACACAAACGACCCGGCGCGAATAAAGTAGAACGGCGTGAGTAACCCGAATGTCAGCGTTCGCAAGCGGCGAATGAGTGAGTGGTCTTTGCCAACCGTTCCAGCCAGCACCATACCGATCATGTACGCAGGCAAAACAGCCTCGCTGCCAGCCCAAACGGCCAGTCCTCCCATTGCAAAGAGGAGAAAGAGGATGTACTTGGCTTCCAATTCGGAGACACGCCCGCCGTATTTCTTGAAAAACCTGGGTGTAAGAAACGGCAGGACCGAAAAAACCACAACAGAGACCACGATGAAGATCAGTGTCTTGATGGTGAATGGAGAGAAGATAAGCCCCAATGCAATCACGGTTCCGAGGTCATTAATGAAACAAGCGGCAAGTATCGCCTTGCCGTACTCTGTAACGTTGAAGCCCAGTTCCAGCATCACAGCATAGACCACGGCGACCGAGGTTGTGGAAAGGGCGACCCCGCAGAGCCAACTGGCCATGATGGCCCAGTGCAGGACATAATGCGCAACTGCGGTGCAGCCTAGAAATGGGCCGAAGAACCCTGCAAGTCCGATGACCGACGCTTCGCGCCACTTCATTTTAAAGACCACCGGATCGAGTTCCGCACCGGCGAGAAACGTCAGCACGATGGCGCCTGTTCCCGCCAAAAACGCGATCCACTGCGTATTTCCGGCCAACCCGCCCTGCGCGAGGAAGACGCCGATGACCAGTTGGGCCACCGTTCCCACCACAATTTCGGACAGCGCGGTCGAGATCTTGAACCAGATCGCCAGCAGCGTCGCGGCCAGAGCAAGCCCGACCCAGAGCGCACAAAGAGCCCAAGTGTTCGCCATAAGCACGAACTCCTAAATTGTCATTCAGGGATCGAGGCGGGACATGACTCCGCAACAGGACACCCTGTCAGGAGTCATCATCTGTCCAGCCTCTTGGGCGGACAGCGGTTAAGGGTGAACTCCTTCACCACCTACACGGACAAATTAGAAGACTGCCGGGGAAATGTCAAGCGGACGCGCGCGGCGATCGAAGGCCGAGGCCGGCGATCTGGGGGTAGAATATCGCTTCTCGGGCGGCGATTCGATGAAAAATACACAGGCTATTGGCGTACATTAGGCGAAGCGGGGAAGGGACGAACGATGCAGGCTTTGATTGCGGGAATCGTTGCAGCATTCGCGGGAATTCTTATCGGGTTCTGGCTGCGCAGCGGATCAGTGAAAGCGGAAAAGACACTTTTGGAGCGGCGCGCAGAGCAATTGGCGGATGAGCTGAACAGAGTGCGCGCCGAACTGGCGCAGAGCCAGGCAGATTCCGGAGCCAGGGCGGGGTTCGAGTCGCTGGCGGGCGAGCGGGAAAAGACCATTGGACAGTTGACGGTCGCGCTGGATGCGTTGCGCCAGGAACTGAAGGTCGAATCCGATGCTGTCCGCTCTCAGGGGAACCGTGTCGCGGAGTTGACGAGCGCGCTGGACGCAGAACGCAAGAGCCTGGCGGAAAAGATGGCGCTGCTGGAGTCTGCCAAGCAGGTTCTGGCGGACCAATTTGCGGCCTTGGCAGGAGACATCCTGGAAAAGAAGTCGAAGAGCTTTTCAGAAGGCAGCCAGAAGGAACTAGGAACGCTGCTGACCCCGCTGCGGGAGCAGATCAAGGAGTTCCGCGACAAGGTGGAGCAGGCGCAGACTGACTCGACCAAAGGCGTCACCAAGCTGGAGACGCTGATCGGGACTCTGGGCGGATTGAATCAGCAGTTGAGCGAGGAGGCGCGCAATCTGACCACCGCGCTGCGCGGCTCGTCGAAGGCGCAGGGAGACTGGGGCGAGCTGATTGTGCGCAACCTGCTGGAGAAGGCGGGCTTGCGCGAGGGCGAGCAGTTTCGCGTTCAGGAGACATTCGACGCGGCTGGCGACCTGGACGACAGACAGAGAAAGTCGCGGCCCGATGTGATTGTGAACCTGCCGGGGGGGCGGCATCTGGTGATCGACTCCAAGGTCTCGATGAACGCATACACCGATTCGGCAAATGCGGCAACGGAAGAGGAACGCAAAGCCGCGGTCAAGCGCCACCTGGCCAGCACGCGGAGTCATGTGGATGAACTGGCGGCGAAGCGCTATCACAAGCTGGGAGCGCTGGAGACTCCGGACTTTGTCGTGATGTTTGTGCCCATCGAGCCGGCGTTTCTGGTGGCGCTGCACGAGGATGAGGGGTTGTGGCGTTATGCGTATGAGAAGGAAGTCCTGCTGGTGGGGCCGACGACGCTGCTCTTCGTCATTCGCATTGTGGATAACTTGTGGCAGCAGGAGTTGCAGGCGCGCAGCGTGCAGGATGTGATGAATCGCGGGGCCGAGTTATACGACAAGTTTGTCAACTTTGTGAGCGATTTGGAGGCTGTGGGCAAGAGCCTGCGCGGAGCCGACCAGAGTTATAGCAATGCCATGAAGAAGCTGAGTGAAGGGCGCGGGAATCTGATTCGGCAGGTGGAGCTGCTGAAGCAACTGGGGATAAGAACCAGCAAGCAAATGCCTCGCGGGCTGCTTGATGCCGCGGGCGATGAAGAGCCGGGGTTGGCGTTGGCTGCGCAGATGGAAGAAAGCGGCGAAGGCGCTTTATAGAGGACCATGGACAGGAATATCCCGCTTTGGACGCAAAGAACAGGGACACGGTGAAAGTGGGCGCCAAGCCGTTCAGCATCCATGAAAGGCCCGTGGCTAAAGCCACTTATTGCCACCCGCGTTCAGGGGCCTGAAGGCCCCTGCTCCCTCCGCCAGATACTGAATGCACATGCTCCCTTTGAAG
>Ga0302278_10004585_pt1 | contig 14179 bp, 4 predicted proteins | sample III_Bog_N3_2_FD_194543 | JGI IMG/M metagenome (GOLD analysis project Ga0302278, IMG submission 194543) | Peat permafrost microbial communities from Stordalen Mire near Abisko, Sweden - III_Bog_N3_2 | ecosystem: Environmental > Terrestrial > Soil > Wetlands > Peat | place: Sweden: Abisko... | reverse complement strand
CAGGCGGACGAGTATGAAATCCACCCAATGGCGCGATGCCGGGAGATATCGTCCGAGGGCATGCTGGACCGGCTCAGCCACACTCACGACGGCATGGAACTTCACTTCGCAGAGCAAGAGGTTGACCTCGACGCCTTCGCGGCGCAGTGCCGTTTCAATTGGAATGTGCGCACCCCGGAAGCGATCGACATCGAGACCAGGGGGCTGCTGTCAGTTACTCGCCACCGTAGTTAGCTGGGCTTGAATCCAGCGGTTGACGCGGGCGTCGAGGACGTCGAGCGGGAGGGCGCCGCCTGAGAGGATCTCGTCATGGAAGGTCTTGATGTCGAATTTGGGACCTAGCTGCCGCTTGGCGCGATCGCGCAATTCGCGGATCTTGAGTTGACCGAGCTTGTAGCTGCACGCCTGGCCGGGGCCGGAGATGTATCGGTCTGTCTCGGCCTGGATGGTGGGTTCGTCGATGGCATGAGAGTTGCGCATGTACTCTACTACCTGATCGCGGCTCCAGCCCATGTCGTGAATGCCGGTGTCTACTACCAGACGCACTGCGCGGAACAGTTCCGAGCGGAGCCGGCCGTAGTCGGAGCCGGGGTCCTGGTAGAAGCCGATCTCCTTACCGAGTTCCTCGGCGTAGAGGCCCCAGCCCTCAGTGTACGCGGAGTTTCCGCCGTGCTTGCGGAACTCGGGCAGGCCGGTGAGGGACTGCTGGATGCTGATCTGCAGATGGTGGCCTGGGACGCCCTCATGATAGGCGACAGCCTCGTCGTTGATGTAGCTGCGGTGGGTGGGGTCGGAGACAGCAACGGAGACGCGACCGGGACGCCTGCCGTCGGGGGTTCCACCCTGATAGTGCGTTGCAGCGGCTGCCTGGAATGGTGGGATGGGTTCGACAGTGACGGCGGTTTTGGGCAACAGGTTAAAAAGCTCTGGCAGGTGCGGCTGCATCTGGGAGATGTACTTGCGGAAGTCCTCGACGATGGCCTCAGCTGAAGCGGGCTGGTATTTGGGGTCGTTTTCGACGTGGTCGCGGAAGCTGGCGAGGTCCTTGTAGCCGTTGGCCTTGGCGAGCGCTGACATCTCTCCGGTAATGCGGTCGACCTCCTTGAGCCCGATCTCGTGAATCTGGGCTGCAGTGAGGTTGGTGGTGGTGAAACGCCGGAGGGTGGCCTGGTAGCGGCGCTTGCCGCCACCGAGTGAGTTGATGGAGAGCGTTGTGCGGGTGTAGGGGATGTAGTCCGTGGTAATGAAGGCCGCGAACTGCTTGTAGGCAGGGAAGACTTCGTTGTTCACCGTGGAAGTAATCTCGTCCGTGAGCCGCTTCTTATCGTCCTCAGCGAAGCTGGTGGGGAATTTCTTAAGAGGAAGGATGAAGGGATTGGCGGTGATGACGCCCTCGGCCTGACCAGGAATTTTTTCCGCGATGAAGCGGACGGGGACGAGGTGATCGTTGACGCCGGCGCGGAGAACGTCTTCGGTCTGAAGGAGGGCCTTGGGGATCTGGTGGAGGCGGGCGATGTAATCGTCGTAGTGCTTCACGGAGTCGAAAGGCATGGAGAGCGGGAGGTCGGCGAGGTTGGCATGGATGCCTCCACCGCCACCGTTGGCGCTGAGGGGCATCTCGTATTCGTTGAGGTCGTAGTCCTCGACGCGCTCCTGGAGTTGGCGAAGGAAGAGGTCGTGGGAGATGAGGTCCTGCTCGGGAAAGCCGGTGGGATCGATGGCTTTGATGCTGGCGAGGTCAGCGAGTTCGCGCTGGTGGCGGGCCGCGGAGGCGGCGAGAGAGTAGTCGCCGAGCAGGTCGTTGTAGCGGTAGACACCCACGGCAGTCGCCAGGATCGGACTCATTTTGAGGCTGGCCTGCCAGGAGTCGTCGAAGAGAGCGTTTTGGGTGGCCAGGCGCGAGGTTACGGAGGCGGGCGCCTGGGCAACGGCGAACGGCGACATAGTGGCTAGGAACAAGGCGGAGACGGTGATCAGGTTGGGACGCATGCGGAAAAGGATAGCAAAGCGCCCGGAATTGCGGGCCGAAAAGTTCAGGTGGCTGAATCAGGGCCGACGGACTCGAAGTCCTTCGACTGCGCGAGCCGCAACTGCGCGAGTCGTTCCGTTCTGCTCATCGGCCTGATACACATCCCCTCCCTCTTCAAAAGGACACACAGGTCACAACACGGCAGCGTCGGCCATCGACCTTGACGCGTTCAAGGCCGATGGCCGACGCAACCAAGCTCCGTGCACCCCAATGTAGATCCCGTAAGTGTTGGCGGGGCCTGCGCTACCACGGCCCCGGCCAACATTCTCGATTGCGGGGACTCAGTCACATGAGCATCTCCTTAAAGAGTATCCTCGAAACCCGCTGGACGGTGTTGATGGAGGTGAGGTGCGCAAAATGCCCGAACCGACTAGGCCAGTCCAGATCAACACAGCCGCCGAACAGAAGACCACCGCCTACTACGAGAAGATGGCCGGCCTTTTCACGGAGCGCAATAAATACGCCGTGGGCTCGCCGGAGCGGCAAGCCGCCGCCGAGGCCATTCCGGCGCTGTGGGCAGCCGATGGCTAACATCCCGCTGTCAACCCTGCTGACTGTAACACCATCCCTTGTATGTTGCGTTGAGAGGCGTGAGGATGATTTCACGTTTCGGCGGTAAGGCCGTCCGTCCCTAAGGCCAATTGTGGTCGGCGGCGCCATCTTCAGCGGCAACATATCTGTGTTTTTCGACCCTGGATCTACACGAATGACGTCAAGCTGGAGTGCCCATTTGGCGTGTACCCCATCCGGATAGAGATCCTGAAGAGCAGCGGCCGGCCTCGAAGGAATGAGAGGCCTGCATTAGAGACTGCAGCGGCAATTTATCCCCCGAATGCCTGCGGCGCTTGTGGAGTTGGCGTCTGCGGGCCGCTCGGCTGCTTGGCGGGCTGCATGTACGAAATTACGGGTTAGTCCAGATCGATTTTCTCGCGGAGGCGTTTGAGTTGCTCCTCCTTGGGCGTGTCGTGCAAAGTCATCATTTCGAGATCGAGAGGTTCTTGCGCGTTAACCGTTGCGTCGTGCACATAGGCCCAGAGCGCACACTGCAGGGGTCCGATAGCGTCCTCGGCATGCCGTGTGGGGTTCAGGCAGCTTCGTCATCGAGAACCTCCGTAATCTGCGGGAACCCGTCTCCGGAGCGCACCACCACCACGCGGCTGCCGATGCGTATTCCAAGGTTCGGATCCAGGTGATGTTGTTCCGCTTCCGAATCCTGTCTTCCTTAACTCCGTCGAATCAGCGCTCCAAGCGGAAGACTCAGGACGTTGCAAACGTGTGGTTCTGAAACAGCGGTCGCGCCGACGCTGATAAGAAGATAACCATTCGCAAAAGAACGGACCGTCAACGCCAGAGATCTTCGAGGATCGACATGGACGGCCTTTTCCCTGTGATTGACAGACTTGAGTCGTTCAAGCTCGCTCCTGCCGTTCACTCTTTACTGGACCGTAATCGCAACTGTCGTTGAGGCACTGATTTTGTTGTTGGCTGAATCCGCTCCAGTCAGGGTGAACGTGTAGTTGCCGGCGGTGGTGGAAGAAGTGCCTGGACCTGTGGTTTGAACTCCAACTCCTCCGCCGCAGCCGATTACTCCCGCTCCCGTGATGATCAGGATAAGCGCAAGCATCGAGATCCAGCGGCGCCTCCGGGATGGCAGGAAGAAAACAAGCATCCCTGCAAATATTGCGCTGCCCTCGCCAAGTCCCCACAGGTTCTGCCGGTGCAGCCGAGCAAGTGGGGTGGCTGATGCCAGCGTTGTACCAATCGTCAGCGAGGTGTTTCCGGTGCCGCCAGACGAAAGCATGATGCTTGCAGGATTCAAGCTGCAGGTGGGCAGACTCAGAGCTCCGGTTGGGGAGTTAGTCAGCGTGCAGGTCAGATTCATCGTTCCTGAGTAGTTGGCTCCTGCGGTGAACGTCGCGATTGCGGTGGTGTTGTTCCCAGGAGAGATCGGAGTAACGTCAGGAATTGTGATCGCAACTGGAGAAACCGTGACGGTGGCCGTTCCAATCGCGACGGCGTAGGTCGCGTCTCCTGAATAGGTGGCGTTCAATGTGTCAGCTCCGCTGCTCAAAACTCCAGCCGCGATGTTGAAGCTTGCCGTACCGCCGGAAAGCACCTGCTGAGACATGTAGGAACCGCTGGTGAGTGTCACTGTTCCTGTTGGCGTCGCTTGCCCGCTGGCGCCAGCCACAGCGATCTGGACAGTCATGCTTTGATCGTTGGTGATCGTTGTGGCTGTCGGTGTCACGGTCACCGTATCACTTGCAGTGCCGATGGCCTGGGTAACCGTCACCGCGGCCGATTGAGTTGCGGTCGTGTAATCGGCGGCGCTGGAAGCATCCGGAGTGTAACTTACCATCAACGTGTCGCTGCCAACCGCAAGTGACCCGGCTGGAATATTGATGGTTGCGCTGCCGCTACTGACAGTTGTAACTGCCGAGGTATACCCGCCGCCGCTCAGAGTCACTGATCCAGAAGGCGTCTGGCTTGAGCTTCCAGCGGTGACCTTAATGGTCACCGCCATCGACTGCGCCGTGGTGATGCTCGTTGCAGATGGTGTCTCTGTCACCACCGGGGCGGCTTTGTTCACCACGAGTGTGACAGTGGCTGCGCCGGTTGTGTAGTCAGTCGTGTCGGTTGGTGTAAAGGTGACGGACAGAGTTTGCGAACCTGCTGTGAGAACTGTCCCAGCAGCCGGAGTGTAGACAAAAGTCCCCGCAACTTTGGAGGTTGCGTCGAGTTGCGCCGCGCCAAGTGCGGTTCCATAGGTGATGGCCGCAGGCGCGCCCCAGGTGATGGTGGGCGCAGCTTTGTTCACCACGAGCGTGACAGTACCTGCGGCGGCTGTGTAGTCAGTCATGTCAGTTGGCGTAAAGGCGACAGACAGCTTCTGCGAACCTGAGGGCAGGACCATACCAGCGGCCGGTGTGTAAGCAAGTGTTCCCGCTACCGATGAGGTGGCATTGAGTTGCGCTGCGCCGAGTGCGGTTCCATAGGTGATGGCCGCAGGCGTGGTCCAGGTGATGGTGGGCGCAGCTTTGTTCACCACGAGCGTAACTGTGCCTGCGTCGGTTGTGTAGTTCGTTGTGTCGGTTGGCGTGAAGGTGACGGACAGCTTCTGCGAACCGGCTGTGAGCACCGTCCCAGCAGCAGGGTTGTATGCAAATGTTCCTCCCACTGAGGAAGTTGCGTCTAGCTGCGCAGCGCCAAGCGCCGTTCCATACGTAACGGCTGCAGGCGCGCCCCAAGTGATTGCAGGGGTAGCCTTGTTCAACGTGAGCGTGACCGTAGCTGAAGCGGTTGCGTAGTCGGTCGTGTCGGTTGGCGTGAAGGTGACGGACAGAGTCTGCGGTCCCGCTGTGAGCACCGTTCCAGCAGCCGGAGTGTAGACAAAAGTTCCCGCTACTTTGGAAGTTGCGTCGAGTTGTGTGGCGCTCAGTGCCGTCCCATACGTAATGGCGGCAGGCGTGGCCCAGGTGATTGCAGCCGTCGCCTTGTTCACCGAGAGCGTGACCGTAGCTGCAGCGGTTGTGTAGTCGACTGCGTCGGTTGGCGTGAAGAGGACGGACAGCGTCTGCGATCCCGCTGAAAGTACCGTCCCGGAAGCCGGAGTGTAGGCAAATGTTCCTGCTACTGAGGAAGTTGAGTCAAGCTGTGTAGCACTGAGTGCCGTCCCATACATGATGGCGGCAGGCGTGGCCCAGGTGATGGTGGGTGTGACCGGCTGATTGATGGTGTAAGCGGCCGAAGTAACCGCGCTCTCCGTGTAGCCAGTGACCACGGCAATGGCTTGCAGTGTCTCAGTAGCGGAGACGGTGATCGGCCCGCTGTATAGGTTGGAAGCTGTTGTGGCAGTCGATCCGTCGGTGGTGTAGTAGATGGCGGCGCCTTGGATGCTGTCGGTGATTGTCACCGTCCGGGCGCGAACGTAGGTTCCGGCCGCAAGACTGAATGAAGGCGCAGGAGCCGGGCCGGGAAAGGTTACTTTGCGAATTCTGTCGTTCGCGACATCCCCGAAATAGATGTTCCCGGCGGCATCAAGCACAATTCCTGTGGGCCCGTTCAGCCCGGCGACAGTTGCCGAGCCGCCATCGCCGCTAAAGCCTGCGTATCCATTGCCCGCCACTTTCGTGATGATGCCCGTACCGGCGGATACCTTCCGAATTTCGTCGGGCCAACTGGGGATGTAAAGATCGCCTGCCGCATCTATTCCAATACCGGAGGGAATGATCGCGGCAGTCGTCGCCAAGCCCCCGTCACCGCTGTTCTGGTTAGATACTCCATTTCCGGCCACGAAGGTTAGGATTCCGGTACTTGCGGAAACCTTTCCGACCCACCCGTAAGATATCTCGGCTATGTAGAGGTTGCCCGCGGAATCCAATGCAATTGCGGCGGGGTAGAGGGGTGTGCTCGTGGCCGCACCACCGCTGGTTGTAGCGCCGAATCCGCCATTTCCGGCGACGGCCGTGATGATTCCAGTGGCGGCGGAAACTTCGCGCACTTCACCATGGCCGTAATCGGCAATGTATAGGTCTCCGGCGGCGTCAACCGCCAGGCCCGTGGGTTCATAAAGGCTTGCTGAGATTGCGGGACCGCCATTGCCCCACAGAGACGGACTGCCGGGTGAATTACGTTGGCCATTGCCGGCAACTGTGGTGATGATTCCGGTTGCCGCAGTCACTTTGCGAACAACGTTGATAATGGGATCCGAGATGTAGAGGTTCCCTGCGCTGTCCATCGCGAGCCCACTTGGAGCGTTTATTTCAGCACTCGTCGCGGGACCGCCATCCCCGACAGTTCCCTGGAATGTGGTGGGGTAGCTTGCGCTTCCGTTGCCTGCCACAATCGAGATGATTCCGGTGTTCGCGGCGACCATCCACACCACGTTGTTCCCGCTGTCGGCAAAATAGAGATTGCCGGAGCTGTCCAGTGCGATTCCCTGGGAATAGAACTCCTGCCCCTGGTTGATGCCAATCTCTGCGCTGGTGGCTGGTCCGCCCTGACCGGTGAATCCGATCAAGCCATTGCCGGCGACGGTGGAGATGATCGATGTCGGCGGAGTCGTGATGGTATAAGCCGCAGCGACTGGGGCACTGGCAAGATATCCAGGCGCAAGGGCAAGGGCGTTGATGGTCACCGATCCAGTGACGCTGATGGGACCGTTGTAGATAGGAGAAAGCGTGGTCGGAGTAGCGCCACCCAGCGTTACGTAGATTGCCGCTCCCGGCGTGGCATCGGTGATGTTTACCGTCTGTGTTCCGACGTAGGTACCGGGCTGGACATTGAAAGTTGGTTGGGCCGCTGCCGCAGACGGAGGAACACCAGGAGCTGTGATCTCGCGAATTCGATTCCATCCCGAGTCGGCGACGATCAAATTGCCGGAGTTGTCGAGGAACACGCTCTGGGGATAGCACAGACCGGCACTGGCCGCGGCGCCGCCATCTCCGCTCATTGCATAGCAGCCGAGGCCATTTCCAGCAACGGTGGTGATGATCTGGGTGCTGGCTGTGACCTCGCGAATGGCGCTGTTCTCAGTGTCGGCGATGTAGAGATTACCCGCGCTATCGATTGCTACCGCATCCGGTTGATAGAGCTGGGCGCTGGTTGCAGGACCGCCATCGCCACTGTAACCGCCGGGGTAATTGTTGTATGGGCTCGAAGCGTGACCGGCTATGGTTGAAATGATCCCGGCAACGTTTACCTTGCGAATGACGTTATTGAAGGTGTCGGAGATGTACAGGTTGCCGGCGCTATCGACTGAAACGCCGTAGGGACCGGAAAGGCCAGCGCTGGTTGCGGGCCCTCCATCGCCGCTGTAACTCATGTAGCTTCCGCCCGCTACGGTGGTGATGATCCCAGTGCCTGCGGCCACTTTTCTGATTCGTTTGTTATCTGTATCGGCGATGTAGAGGTTGCCGCCGCTATCAAAACCAAGTCCATGTGGATAGTTCAGCTCTGCACCGGTTGCCGTGTTCGTATCGCCGGCGAAGCCTGCTGTTCCGTTACCGGCGATGGTCGTGATCACGCCAGTGGTTGCGTTTATCTCGCGGACGACGCTGTTTGCTTCGTCCGCGATGAAGATATCTCCTGAACTGTCAAGAGCGAGGCCAAACGGATAGTTCAGTTCCGCACTGGTTGCCGGGCCGTTGTCACCGCTGAAACCTGCAGTTCCATTGCCGGCGATCGTGGTAATGATTCCGGTCCCGGCTGCAACTTTTCGGATGAGGTTGTTATTCGAATCAGCGATATAGAGGTTGCCCAGAGCATCTCGAATGGCGGCTGCGGGGTAATTGAGGGTGGCAGCCGTTGCCGGGCCGCCATCACCGCTGTATCCGGCGCTCCCATTGCCAGCGATGGTGTAGATCAATGGAGTGGAAGCCGAGGTAATGAGGTATTGCGCTGTGAAAGGCCCACTGTTGGAGTAGCCGCTCGCAATCGCAGTAGCCGTCAGCGTTTCCGACGACGACACGGTGATCGGCCCGGTGTACAGTGTCCCGCCTGGCACGGTTCCGTTGGTGGTGTAGTAGATGGTGGCTCCTGGCGCCGCGTCCGTAATACTCACGGTCTGCGTGCCTGAGTAGGTGCCTGCGGCGGGCGAAAACACCGGTGCCGGTGCGGCGGGCAGTTCCAGCGTGTAGATTGCCGTGGCGTAATTGCTTTGCTGGTATCCGTTCTCTATGGCGTACGCTGAGATGCTCTCGTAGCCGCCCTCTGTGAGCTGGATGGGTCCCGTGTAGACTACGAAACCGCTGGTATTAACGGTCCCGTATGCTTGGTAATATATGGTGGCGCCAGCGACTGGTTCGGTGATTGTGATGGTTTGCACCGTGGAATAGATACCTTCGGCCGGAGAGATAACCAATGGCTCAAGGCCCGCCGTGAGTTGCGCGGTCCCGGAAACGGAGGAAGGATAATTGCTGTCTCCGGGGTAGATTGCTTCCACATTGTGCGTTCCGGAACCGATCGGCGCTATGCCGTTCACCGTTGCAGTGGCCGTCTCGGTCGGTTCCGTCAGCAGAATCGACGCGGTGTTGACGCCTTGGGTCAGCAGCGCCAGATCGGGCACGCCATTTCCGTTAAAATCGGCTACAACAATCGCGGAAGGCAAACCGGAGTTCTGAATCGTGGAAAGGGTTGTCGGCGGCGTAATCGTAAAGGTGCCGTCTCCAGCCCCGATGAGAAGTGCAACCTCACCGTACCCGTTGTAGTTATAAATTCCCGCAATATCAAGCTTTCCGTCATGGTTGAAATCTCCAAGGGAAAGGCCAACGAATTCGCCGGGAACCGATATCGGACTTGCCGCAGTCTCCTTGAATGTTCCATCCCCTTTGCCTAAGGCGATTTCAACTCCATTCAGGTCAGAAAAGCCCAGATCGAGAATGTCGTCGCCGTTGAAATCACCCACGACTATGGATTTTGGGAAGTAGTCCAGGGGGAAGGACGTTGGGAGGGCGGTAAACGTCCCGTCTCCTTTGCCCAGAAGAACAATTGGGTTGCTGCCAAATTCGTAGTAATGCGTCACGATCAGGTCTGGTATGCCATCCCCGTTGAAGTCTCCCGTCGCGATCAAACCAAAATCCGTAGTCGGGAGAATATTCGGTCCCGCCGCCGTGAACGTTCCGTCGCCGTTACCGAGAAGAATGGTGACTCCGCCAGTAGAGATATAGTCACCCACGACGGCCAAATCGAGCTTGCCGTCTCCGTTGAAATCGGCGGCAACCACCGATCCTGGAACGCCATCCCCGCCAACCGACTGAGTGAACACCGTGTTAGTGATCGGCGTTCCAAATGTCCCGTCGCCATTCCCCAACAGGGTCGTGGCGTAGCTGCTCGAGTAGCCATTCCAACTCAGCACCACCAAGTCGGTCTTGCCATCGTCGTTGAAATCTCCCGAGGTCATCGTTGGATACCCTTGGGCACCGGTTACTTGCGTTGTTGGACCTGTGGTAAATGTGCCATCGCCGTTTCCCAAAAGGATTGTGACCGATGGTGGGCCGCCGTAGGTGTTGGCCGCCCAGAGGAAAGCAAGGTCGGGGATGCCATCGCCATTGAAGTCTCCCGCCACTTCTGTGATTGGAGCGTCGTTTATAGCAGGTGTCTGCGAGATAAGCCAACCAGTCCCAGCGGTGCCAGGTCCCAGGTTCACAGTTCCGAGCGATGCATTCGCAAAGCTTGTATCCAGGAAGGAGACACTCCCGGTGGGCGCCGCCGAACCTCCATATCCCACTACCGTCGCCGTCAGAGAGTAATCTCCCGGAGATCCATTCACCGAAATTGCGGATGTATCCGAATACACCGGGCTGGGAACTGGCCCCACCGTGAGCGTTGAAACTGCGGAAGCGCTGGTCAGGCCGAAGCCATTCTGCACAAACATGACTTTATAGCTGTGTACGCCCGGCCCAGGCACAAATTTGTACGTCGCCATCCCGCTGGCGGACAGCGCCGCCGTACCCAGCAAATGAATATCCGCGCAGTCGGTCGCCGACGCATCGCAGAAGCTCACCCAGCCTACTGTGACCGGACTCGCGCCCACCTGCACCGTCGCAGCAAGCGTAACAACGGTGCCCGGAGCAACCGACGTTGCAGGAGCGCCACCCACATTCACAATTAGTGTTGTCGTCGTCGTGGGAGGCACCCCCCACAGTGAGACTGTGCCGGAAGTGCTCGCGTTGTAATTCGATTCTCCCGGGTAACTGGCGTCTGCAAGATGTGCACCGGCTGCGGCGATTGCCACTGCCGCTGAGGCGGTTGCAGTCTCCGTGGGCTGGGTCAGCGAATCGGCTACGGCCCTGTTGCCTCCGGACAGCACGTCGGGAAAGCCATCCCCATTGAAGTCTGCAACCACGAAGTTATTGCCAAAAACACCGGATGCTAAAGTGAGCGATTCCGGTGTCTGAACAAAGGTCCCGTCGCCGTTCCCAAACAACACCGCGGCCGTCGTAGTGTAAAGGTTGGCGTACACAATATCCGGGATTCCATCCTGGTTGAAATCCGTAATTGCGAAGTTGGCTATCTGCACGTTCCCATTCGGGCTTGAGGGTGCCTCGGTGAAGGTTCCGTCGCCATTGCCGAGGAAGACCGTCAGGTACGAAGTGGAGGCGGCCGGGAAGACCAGGTCGGGAATGCCGTCGTTGTTCACATCCGCCACTGCCGCCATTGATTCGCCCAACTGGCCCGGGCCCGCAATTGTAGTGAAGGTCCCGTCACCATTGCCCAGCAGAATGGTGATCCCGGTCGACCCAACGCCGGTGAGAACGAGGTCGATTTTCCCGTCGCGGTTCAGGTCGGCCGGAATGATCGAACTGGCGGTGGAGACCACCGAGGTGGCGGTTGACGCCTGGGTAAATGTCCCATCGCCGTTGCCAAAGAAGATCACCACTTGTCCGTTTGACGAAGTTGAAGATCCTTGTTCCACGATGATCAGATCGGCATCGCCATCCCCATTTATGTCGGCCGTGGCAATCGAGGTAGGATTAAAGCCAAGGGCCGGACTGGAACCTGAAGCGGTAAACGTGCCATCGCCATTACCCAGGAAGATCGTGATCGTGGTATTCGGCGCGTAGTAGTTGCCATCGATCGCGGCGACGTCGGGGATTCCATCGTTATTGAAATCTCCAATGATGAATGAACCGGTTTCACTGGAAGGGCCGAAAGGAGAACCCTTTACCGTGAAGGTTCCGTCTCCATTTCCGAGCAGGACGTCGTACGTGCCGAAGTAGTCCTTCACGAACAGATCTGGAATCCCGTCCCGGTTCAGGTCCGCTACGGCATAAGTAACGCCGGCAACGCTGGGGGCGCTGGTGTTCACGTTTGTCCAGGCCACGCCGCGTGTAGCGCTGCCGAGGTTTCCCGTGCCAAGAACAGCATTCCCATTGTTCGTATCGAGAAACGAGACAGCGCCGGTCGGTGGGACTATATTCCCGGTCTCCGTCACGGTAGCTGACAGTGTGTACGCTCCCCAGCTCCCGGTCTGATTAATCGTTGTTGCGGTCGCCAGCGGTGGAATGGTCCCGGTCGCTTCAATTGCGGTCGACGCCGACGAACTCCCCGCATACGTATTCGTTCCCGCAAAAACAGCCTTATAGTTATGGCTTCCAATCCCCGGCCGGAACTTCACCGTCGCTGTTCCTGCGCTGGTCAACTGCGCCGTGCCCAGCACATGGATATCCGTGCAATACGTCACCGACGCGTCGCAGAACTTCACCTGTCCGGCGGTCAGCGCCGTGGCGCCTGCATTTACTTGTGCAGTCAGAGTCACTACGCTGCCTGAGGCAACAGTGGTCACCGCATTTCCCCCCGAAGTTACCGCGAGGGTCGTCGCCGTGGCGGTCTTCGTCTGCGCCGAAGCAGTCCCACATGTCCCCAGCACCGATGCGGCCAGCACACCGCATAAACCAACCAGGATGCCCATCTTTTGGAGTTGGCCGGAAATTCGGCCCGAGAGAACAGCAAGGAAGGAAGGACTTGCAAACCTGGAATCTGCACGCATGGAAGAATGACTCCTCTACGAACTTGTGCCAGGTTACAGGGGCATTCATTTTGAATGAACAAGCTTCCCGTAAACAAATTCGGGACGATCGCGGTCCTCGCAATCATCTCGACATTCTTCAAGGCACTGATGGACGATAGGAGTCTACCACCGAGCGGAGGCTGCACATTGTGAGGCTCGTTACGATCGTCTGAACACCACAAAGAACAGGAGCGGCTTGTTGGAGCTGGTTGGCATCCCGGCATGCGCGGAAGCCACCCCGGCCGCTTGGACGCAGGAAACGATCTTGATCGTATGCCAGCCCTCGCCGCGAAAGGTGTAGTTCCCGGCCACGCCGCATGCTGAAAAGCACTTTCAGAGAACTCCAGATCGGTCACGCCTTCGCCGTCCGCTTCTCGACGCGCTCAGCAATCTCCCACATGAACCGTCCAGGGGTGCGGCATGAGCAAGCCTGCTGCGCCAACAGGTGCATCGACTCCGAAAAAGCGAAACGGCCGGCTTCCAAGGCCGGCCGTCGCGTGCAAATTGCAGTTGAGACTATTTCTTCTTGCGGTTCTGGCCCAGCGAGATGACCTCTAGTGCAACTGGGGCGAGACCGGCCTTTGTGATGTTCAGTTCCTGGGCCGCGGCATAGGAAAGATCGATGATGCGTCCTTCAGAGAGAACACCGCGATCGTTGATGCGCACCACAATGGACTTGTTTGTATTGAGGTTAGTCACCTTCACCTGCGAACCAAACGGCAAGGTGGGATGGCAGGCCGTCATGGCATACATGTTGAAGCGTTCGCCGCTGGCGGTTCGGTGCCCATTGAGTACCGAGCCATACCAGGAGGCAATGCCGCGAAGAAAACTAGTTTTCGCGGCTCCTTCCGCTGTTTTAGGCGCTAACTGAGCTGGGGTTTCGCGCAGGACCGGCGCGCTCGGAGGAGCGCTGAATGCGGGTCCGGGAAGCCGCGCATCCGCCTGCACTGCCGGAGTGGCGAGAGTTACCACCACTGCGGCCAGCACAACCGATGAAGCTGCCGCCATGAGACAAATCCCAAGGGGGTTCTTCAGGTTTGTGTTGCGTGTTTTCCGTCGAATCACCATCTGGCCATTTTACCAACTCGATACTGTTTTCCCAAGGGGTTGGCGAGAAATATACTGGCATTTCCGCCGATTCAGGGGTACAGGGTTTTCGAGCCTTTCTGGTAACTGATTCATTATCTGCGATATAGAAGATGAATCCGGAAAGAGGCGAAATGAGGAGTATGAGGTTGGTGGAAGCGGTTTGTGGGTTGGAAACCCCAAGAAAGACCGGAGCAGCAGGGGGTGGCCGAGGGTAGATCCGCCTGAGCCTCGAATGGTATCCGAGTGCACACCTCCCGTCAAGAAATTCCGGGAATGGCACTCCACGCGCCAAATGAGTTCGGAGATTATGCCAGTTGATCAAGTGTGTTCGCGCGTTCACATTCTTGCCTCCAAACCGATTTAGCATTGGATGCAAGGCTTCACGATGAAGTCATCCCCGGCGGCGCTCGATGCGTTTGCGGCGGTTCGCGGTATAGTCTGGAATCCTTCATGCTGGTCAGCACGGCTCCGTTTTTTGTTTTTCTGGGCGCAGTTTGCCTGCTTTACTGGGTCTGTGCCGGGTCGCGCCGTCTGCAGTTGGTCGTGCTGCT